>Ga0116227_10007953_pt1 | contig 20332 bp, 7 predicted proteins | sample S1TSphgellanicum_FD_89693 | JGI IMG/M metagenome (GOLD analysis project Ga0116227, IMG submission 89693) | Host-associated microbial communities from peat moss isolated from Minnesota, USA - S1T2_Fb - Sphagnum magellanicum MG | ecosystem: Host-associated > Plants > Peat moss > Unclassified...
GCTGCGGGCTGTCCCTCGACATCATAGGAGAATGGCATGAAAAACAACTCAATCGCGATCTTCAAATCGTCATTGAAAAACATCGTCAACATTTCGAAGGTCTTGCTGTACCGGATCTGGATCCGCATGATGACGACGCCCCATTGCGCGATTAAACCTTAGCAGACTGCCTCCGCTGCGTTTCGCATGATCAGGCGCTTCATCCTCCGTAACATCACAACAATAAATATTAATGTAAAACTGTAGCAGTTTCGTAGCCACGTGGCAAGCCACTCCATTCGCAATTATACATCATTTGGCAACCAAATACAGTTTTCTCTTATTAACATTAATTAGGTATCGATTTAAATAATGTTATTAACATTATTTAGATTACGTCTGTATTAATGTTAACTCGCTATTAAGGTTATTAACATTAATAACGAAAAGCGATGTGTAAAAACACTGTTCGCAAATAATGTGAGTAACATTAATTACGGAAACCGGTGTAGGTTTATTTCATTATTTGTCATCCAATTAATGGTTGACATGTGTCACTACTTAATTTATGTAACCTATGTGACCTAGTCAGGCACTTAATTTAAGCAACTTAAGTAAACATTTAACATAGGTGACTTAGGTGGGTAGGCAACTTAATTAATGAAACATAGGTTGTAAATATATGAGGATTTAAACCCTTCACCTCCTTGAAAAAGGTTCAAGTTTTTAACCATTACACCACCACTCAACTTAAGTGAAAAACATTGTCATCCTTTGGTAATGAATTCTTTTTGTTAACTTATTGAAATTATTTAACATAAATACATGCAACCTACTTAGCAACCTACTTAATCTCACCTAACCTACCTACTTAAATACATTTTCATATGTAAAATTAATTAATTATAAAAATTAAATATTATTGAAATAAATCAAATAATGAATTTGTTTAAATTTTATTAAACTCAATTGAATGATTTTTTTTGCTTAAAAGCATAAATAATTAAAATAATTATATTATATTTATAACTAAAATGAACTTCTACAATAAATATTAAAACTTAAAAATTGGTTTATCACATATTGAAATGTTTAATATTTTTAAATAATGAAATTAGTATTTTAAATATGTAAAATTTAATTTGAAGTAATTTATGATTTTAAATGATAATAAAAATAATAAAAATATTATATATTATACATTATATATTATCTAATTTTATGAAAAAAATTCATTATTTAATCAATGAATTCTAAATAATTCAAAACTTAATCACTACATGTTTTAAATAACATTTTAAAACATGATTTCATTGTGATGTTTAAATATGATGATTCTAGAACATCAAAATATTAAAAAATATTTTTAATAGGAATATTGGAGATATTAATATATTTTGATCATATAATACATTCAAATCTTAAATTAAATATAAAAAAGAAACTAAATCAAAATTAATCATGACATTAAACTACAGATCATAATAGGTAAGTCATAAATAGGCATGTAATAATGCTAATATGTAAATGAATATAATTAAAGTAAATAAGTAGTTAATTAAATAGTTACTTAAATAGTTACTTAAATGTAAATAGGTAATATTTATACATACTTACCAACATGATTTTGTTATCTTTTTATAACCTAATTATTACCTTACATTACATATTTAGTTAAAAAATTAGTTACCTAGGCTAACCTACATATTATACCTTTTTTTTAAACCAATAAATGTTAGAAAAATATTTTAATAATAAATCTAATTTTCCTATAATGGAAAAAAGTGTTAAAAATCTAGAGCAATAAAATTTTAATATTTATTAATGTACATATTCATTACATACATAGATAATATTTTAAATTCATAATCAAGATGATTATAGTTGGTAACTTAATAATGTAGTCATAATTTTCGTTACAAAAGTTTGATAGTCATAAAAGACATGTTTTATATGATTCTATGACTAAGGTGAAGACATAGTCACAAAATGTCCTAGTCATGGATTCCACATTTTGGTGTAATGTTAGGACTATAAGGTGTATTAATCAATGAGGACAAAACACTAATGGCTTGGATTTTGGGTATGCAAGAATGTGGATTCTTGATTACCTTGCAATAGATCAAAATGAAAGTCATAGAATTGACTTAGATTAGGCCCACCCCTTTCAAGAATGGAATTCCTAGTCATTCCCAGTGGTATTAATTCAAGTGTTGACATCCAAAGTTAAGTATTTGATTTTTAGAAGAATTGCATGTTTTTAGGGCACAAGGTTTCACAATTCACTTAATGTGCAACCCATTCTACCAAAACTTTTAAACCTTATACATTTAACATAAATATAAGCCATATGAAATTTGGAATTTAGACAAAACATGGATCAAGTAGGGCGTTAGTCAAGGGCCAAGGTTCTTGTGAAAAAAGGTTCACAATAGGTTCATGACACCATTTTAAAATCTAAAGAATAAACTTAATAATAAATTGTGCCATAAATGCAACAAGGGGTTGTCTACCAAGATTTTACATAAATGCGGGGGTGAATGGATCAAAGATGACTAGATCAAATAGTGTAAAGTAAGAATTACATGTATTGTAATGGAAACCAAGGCATGGATGACATCTTTTTTATTCAAAAACTTTCTATCATTCTTTAAAAAATTAATTCCAAGTGGGATCCCTTAATTTAATTGACGTCTTTTAGTTATAGATGGATATGATTCACTTGTTACATTAGAAACAATAGGACAAGTGTAAGAATTTGAGTTGGATACGATCACATTACAAGCTCACACATCCCATGCCCTAAAAACCTTTACATTGAATTGCTTCAAGCCATCTAAAACTACTTTTAAAAAATAAAGATATAGTGCAATGGTTAAAACACTACGCCAAAACATGGTTTTCAAGACTAAGACAACTTGTAACTAATGTCCAATTAGACCTAAATAACCTACTTTAGCCAAATTTAATCAATTTAAACCAAGTTTTGCCAACTTTAACTTAAATAACATACTTCAATTAATTTTAGCCAATTTTAACCAATTTTAACTTAAATAATTTACTTTAAAACAAATTTAACCAAATATAGCCAAATATAACCCATTTAAACCAAGTTTAATCCCAATAACTTACTTTAGACAAATTTAGCTTAGTGTAGCCTAATATAACAAAATTTAACTAAGTTTATTTAAAAGGTGAATGCACATTAAAGTGGTTCATTTTATGTCCCTTCCTAGATTTTCTACAAAGTGTACTCTATTCAAATGCCACAAACACATTATAAAATCATCAATTTGACAAAAATATTTATGGATTATGATTGTCAACTTGAATAGGAATATTTATTGAGGGGTGAAATTTAATAATCATACACCAATCATATAGTAATGGACTTTTAAAATCAGCATATGGATTTTGTTATGGGTTCTGCATTAATATTCAAATGCATTTTTTATTATGATTTCATTTTAATATTTTTTAATAAGGACTCAATATATTATATATGATGGGAAAAAAAATATGGATTAAAAGAACTACAAAAAAATAATTTAACCAACAAATAATTATGGACTTTTGAATGACCAAATTTGGACCTTATTTTTTTAAGTCCCTATCTTGGTCATTTTTTATTGGATTGATATTTTTTTGCCCCTAACATGTATGTTAAAAATTGTCTAAATGGACAGCCTTTCATATGGACTTTATTAGTTGATTAGTCACCACATAGGGCACATTCAAAATTGGTTTTTAACTATTTTTTTCATTCTAATGTTAAAATATGGACTTTTGGAATTGTGACTCTTGTTGTTTTTGAGCCACTCTAATTTGCATCTACCTTAAATAACCTAATTTAGCCAAGTTTAACAATTTAATATAATCAAATCTAACCTAAATAATTTATTTTAGTCACATTTAGCTTAATAAGCCTAGTATAGGCAAGTTTAACCTAAATAACTTAATTTAACCATGTTTAATTTAGTACAACCAAATATAATTTCAATAACCTACTTTAGTCAAGTCTAACTTATTATAGTCTAGTTTCGCCAAGTTTAACCTAAATAACTTAATTTAACCAAGTTTAACTTAGTATAACCAAATTTAACTTAATAACCTACTTTCACCAAATTGAACTTATTATAACCAAGTTTAACATAAATAACCTAATTTTGCCAATTTTAGTTTAATATAGCCAAATTTAACTTAAATAACCTACTTTTGCCAAATTTAGTCTAATATAAATAAGTTTGACCTAATATAGGCAAGTTTAATTAAGTATAGTCAAGTATAACTTAAATAACCTACTCTTGCCAAGTTTAGCTTAATATAACCAAATTTACTTTAAATAACATATTTTAACCAAATTTAACATAATATAATCAAATATAGCCAGGTACAACAAAATTTAATTTAAATAACCTACTTTTGCCAAATTTAACATAATATAGCCAAGTTTATTTTAAATAACATACTTTAACCAAGTTTAGTCTAATAGAGCCAAGTATATATTGCTTTAGCCAAATTTAATATAGTTAAGTTTAACCTGGCTTAAATCTAAATAACATAGTTTAACCTTTGAAGGCTTAAGTTATATTGCTGGGTGGCCTAGGTTAGCATAGGGAGGCAGAGGTTAATTTAAGTTAAAATAGCTTATTCTTTATATGTTTGTGATAACTACATTTTTTACAAAAACAATTGTGGTAGTGTAATGGTTAAAAACTTTGCCCTTCAAAGTGGAGGTGAAGGGTTCAAGTCTTCTTATCTTCATCCTACGTGCCTCCTAGGTTCCTACGGGAATATTTAAATGGGGTAGCCTTCCTAAAAGGAGGTTAGGTGGTTAGTTAGCTGAGATTATTTTTTAACCTAGATAGGTTGCTTAACCTAGTTTAACATGTAGGCTAGGTCGTTTAGTCTAAGGTGCCTAACATAGGGCTCCTAGCCTAGTAGGTGGCTTAAGCTAAGTCCCAAGTGTCTTTATTTGATAAAAAGTTAACTACCATGTGGCATCATATAATTGGGTAGGAAAAATAATTTCATTATTTTAAATTGTCACATGTCAACTCATAAGTGGTTAATGAAATCTCGAATTCATCCTGGGCTATCATGTGGTAGGAAAACATTAATTAAAATAAATTATAATTATATTTTAAAATTAAATTTTGGCCATTGAAAATGTTTTGCAGTCACAAAGGACATAATCACAAATGGCATTTATGACCATGCTATTTTGGTGATTGGTGGTAAATATCATGGGGCCATATGGACTAAGAGTCATGCAGTCATGGCCAATCATATATGTGGTTTAGGACTATAACGCTAGTTGCATATGTAGTCATATTTCCAATGTTTTGGTGCAATGAAAAAATCATTATGAATTAAACAAATGCACATTGGTTGGTTGAATAAAAAAAAGTTTGGATTAATCATTATCCAAGAATGGGTTCAAGGTTAAAATGTAACATTTCATTTTCAAAGCCATGGATGACAAATCTAAACCATTTAAAGCACACATAACAATAGCCATAAACAACTTAAATGAAAACAACACCAATTTTGATGGAGCAATTAGTGAACAACAACAATTAAAGGAACATGGAACTATAACAACGAAATAATTACTAGGAGTTATAATTGCAAATAATAATATTACGACTTGGGGTAATAATATGGATAAAAATGGGGAATAAAATAATGAACTTCATGGGCCTTACAAGAAGAACTTTTGACTAGGGGCATAAAGGTTGATTATGAATAATTTAGATAACTATTTCTTGTTAGTAATAATGGGAGGTCAAGTATGTAGACTTGACCAAATCTTAGACTCCAAATAATGTAAAACATATTCATAGAATGATGAAAAGTTATAAGTGGCACATGACAATTGGCTTGATACATTGGGAATATGTGTATATGAATATGATTAATTATTCATCCATTTCTTTCCTTCAAGTATATAAGGGGTAGTGATTGGAGATTTAGGTTCACAATTTTGCATTCAATAATTTTGTGTTGCTAGTTGTTATCAAGAGTTGTAAAATAATCATATGTGAATAGGAAGCCTTGAAGAAATAAGATGTGCAGATTATTTTGAACACTATTGTGGAAACTTTATAGTCTTTGGTGAGTGGTCTTCATAAAGGAGAATCTTTAGGCATGTGTGATGAACTCCCTTGCAGTGTAGTTCTCACATAAAGATTCGACTTTAGGTGTGTGGGTGATCCTATCCCAAAAGAGTGTAAGGTCTCATATTGGGAGTCATGTGAATGACGAATATTACAAGTGTTGTATTAAAGTATGTTTGATAGTCTACCTATGTGCTAGAAGGGATTAATAAAAAATTAACCCTCATAGTTTTGGACCCCCCCTAGGCTACAAAACTACCACACAATTGTTAAACATAATAACAAAAATATAAGAAGTCGGAATGAAGAATGATGATGAGTAAGGATATCCAAATGTAAAATATTATATGCAAGAGCTTAGGATTCTTGTTACCACACATGAAATTGGGCAAATACAAGTTGTTTATGACTTAATTAATTATTGATTTGGGTATATGCATTGTAAGGTGGCTCATTTTCGGCAAATGCTCCACTCCTTAGAAGTCCATACAATAATGTTAAAATGACGGTCTATTTTGATATCATTAATTTAGTGGGGAATTACATGGTGGTTAATGAACTAAAAATTCCATATGAAAACAAGTCATTTAATTATTATTTTTAATGTACATGTTAAAAAAATAAAATTGAAATCCACCCAAAAATGTTTATGATATGGACTTATGAAAATATGCTTCATTTTAAGCCATTTAAAAGTCCATAACATTTTTGGTTAATTTTTTTGTAACAATTTTCTTGCACGTGTGTTCTTTTTATTTTGAGTCCTTATAATATATGCCAAATAGAATTTATACACCAAAATGCATGTATATAGAAGCAAAAACAACAAATCAATCCATATTTTTCAACTTCAAAAGTCCATTATTATATATTTGGTGTATATATGTTACAATGTTTTTTTATAGATGTCTTATTCTTCAAGTTGAAAATCTAAATTTAACCACAAATTTGGAAAATTATTGTTTTTATGTCATGTTAATAACACGTAAATGCATGCCATTCTAAAAAAAATGAATACGATGCAAAAAGTGAGCCACCTTACCTTGCAACCGCCCATTTACATAGACCTACAATTGAGGTGCGAAAATTGAAAATTTGGAAGTGGCAACCCAAGTACCTTTTTGTCTTTTGTAAATTTGTCACCCCTATCCTATTTGCTTGCAAGGGGAACAAGGGGTAAAAAACTATTAGTGGACTACAACCAATCACATGTAATAACATCCACAAAATATTTTTGAATGTCTATGGAAAAAAATGTTAAAACAAAAATTAATAAAAAAAAATCAAAAAATATGAAAGGAAAGGGAAGACAACATGGCCCAACAAATTGTTGATTCCCTTACTATAGTTGAAAGAACATCTCAAAGGTTGGTGAACAAGTGACATAGGGTAGATTTCATTTATAGTTGCAATAAAGGAAGCTAGGACATATTTCACAACAACTTTGTAGTAGGATGAAAAAATGGTAAAATATACATAAAAAATAGTGTAAGCAACAAAATATAGGGGTCTTTGAATAAAAGGACTAACAAGTAAATGATTTTATGGGGATAATAATATTATTTTGGGTACATTATTTTTTAATTCTTATTTTCATGAACTTCAAAAGCTAAATTATTAAAATCATGTTTTTTTAAGTACTTGCAAGTACTTGAATTAGACATAAATTTGTGGCAATTTGAAAAATAAAATTCAAGTATTTGAAAGTGGGTGAAGTGTTTTTGCAAGTATTTGGTATTTTCTAAAAGCAAAATACTGATGTGGTGAACATTGTAATATTATTTTTTTGGTTAATAGAACTTTTGTTTTCATGATTAAAATCGTCCCCAACTTTATGAAAAGTGACATTATTGTTGGGGATACTTTTGGGGTATTTTTTGAAGTCAAAATGATATGACACAAATTGTTTTGAGAAGCTAGAAGGAGGTTAAAGATGCCCATGAAAAAAACCAAAGGTTTCATTTGTTTTGAAATGTTAGAGGAAGGTTATAATTTTTAAAAATTATTTTTTTCTTGTTTTCAAGTACAAAACAAGGTAACAAGTATGTACAAAACATCTTGTTTGCACCCAATAGGTTTAAGGGCCCATCCTTCACTCTACAAGGGTGTTAACCTTGGGTTTACAACAAAAATAGATAAGGGTAAGGATAAGGGCAAAAGCTTAATCAACATCCAAGGTCGAAGGGGGGGTAGGGGGCAAGGTGGGTTGGATTGTATAAAAGATGAAGCAAATTAGAAGAATAAGAGCTGGGTTCTTCAAATTAAAAGTTGACAATGATCAAGGAGGGTTGGTATCACAACATCAAAAGAAAGATGATGAAGATTTAAAAGGCCATGTCATAATCTATTAGAACAAAATGATGAAGATCAAAAAGTCTAGGCTCACAACTAATTTGTTATTGGAAAAAGATGAAATAGAATAAAAATATAAAATGATGACAATCATCAAGAAGGCTAGGTTTCAGATCACTAAAAGAGATTGGCAATGATTTCATTTCTTTGCAACTAATGAACTTAAGCTCCAACCTTCCACGCATGCCATCATTTGCATTACAAAGTTCAAATATCAAGTTAGGGAATTTTGTTGAATAATACAAAAGGAAAAGGATGTTGCAAAAAAAAACATGAAAAGAAAATGTGGTGACAAGAACTCATGGATGATAAAAAAACATCACTTGTAGTTGCAACCAATGAACAAGCACTTGAACAACAAAATTGGAACACAAAGGTTAAAGAGGCTATTGGAAGATTGTTGTTACATTGCAAAGATGTGAGACCCAAACCGAAAAATTAGCATGGGGGTGTTGCTTACAACTCTAAGGCTAAACAAACAATATATTACCCATGGTTGTAGATTTTGTAAATTTTTTGGTGAAGATTTGGGCCAATGGTGTATGACAAACTTTTTGACATAATTTGGATTGCATTTTCATCCAATTCAAAGCAAGGGTCAAATTTGTGACATTTGTTAATTGCATACAATACATTCATAGGGTGCAATGTGTTGCTCATGAGGTAACAAAATGTTTCTTTCATATTTTTTTCAACAAATGGACCTCCCTTTTTGTGGGGAGGCATATCTTCTTCATCTCTCATCCAAATGCCATGATCTAAGTAGATGTGGGTGCGCTTAGAGATGGGCCACAACTTCTTTTCAAACACCATGTCCAAAAAAATGACAACCAACACACCCCCCCTTTCTAAGCCTTTAAGTGTTTGGTGATTGACCTATTTACCTATCGGAAATCTCAACCTACCATCTTATAGTTTTCAATGCAATGAAATTGAAATTATTCAATCCAAAAAAATTTCGACCTTTCAAACATCACTTTAAACATTTCTTAGAGTATCAACCCTCAAAGTGGAATTGGCAAGGTCTTGGGAGTGCCTCTCTTCCACTCTCATTCAATTCCCAATTTGTTTGGTTGAAAGTCGAAAATATGTTGAAGGCAAGATAAAAGGAAATGAACCAAAATAAAATTTCATTTTCTTTTGTTACACAAGCCTTGATTGCTAGTTCAAAATATAAACTATAGCAAAAAAATATTTTTGATAATAAACATGTACAAAAGATTTGTGATATATTTTGTTTCTTGGTTTTGAATTTCAGTCTATCTCACGATTTTTACATCTAATAATATTTATGGAGGTATTTAAAAAACTAAATTCAATTATGTTAATAGATCTTTGTTTATTATCATATGTTTAATGGCACCTACTTCATAACACCCTTGATATTGTTTTTCTTGATTTTTGTTAAGTTTACAATTTTAAATTCATTATAGGTATATTTCTTGAAATTCTTTCTACTTTTATTTCAGTTTTTACATTGACATTCGTTAAATGCAATGTATGTGGAGTTTCCATGATAGGAATAAGGATACATGGAACTTATTGTCAAGCTCATGTATTTTAGTTGATGCTTTTACAAGCTTCACATTTTGAAGCTTAATCTTTCTTCTTCCATGGTAAAAAATAATTCTTATTTGTCAATTTATCCCCAGGTTCCAATTGTATTTACCTAATTTGGGGTAAATTTGAACATTTTGATTTGGTGATTTTAAAAAAATTGTCCATCCTCCAAATTTTTAGGTTGTCACCAATCTCTTATTCCAAAATGTCTTTCATTAATTCCATTGTATAATTCAACCATTTATGCCCATAAATTTAAACATATTTCTATTGGAGAAGTAATTAATTCTGAAATTTTCAAAAAAAAACATATTATTGAAGATTCAATATTTTCCTTCACAATTTTTTTTTATTTAAAAAACTTTTGTTCGAAATTTCAACATTTCCGTATGTAATATACTTAGTGTGGAAGCTGCTATGGTACTGCAGTATTGAGCTTCTAGAATTATCATCCTAGTTGAGTACATGAGTTGGGGTTCATTTGGGAATGGGATGAATTAATCCTAACAACAATAACATCACAAAGGTTCACATAAAATAACCACATATGAGATAATAAACCTTAAACCCTAAACCCTACTCAATAGAACTCAATAGCAGCAGGTAGGGTAATAGAGCAAACTAGTGAGCCAATACATGAGTCAAAGTGCAATAGTGATTGGGATGATGGCTATGATCCATCACACCAAACTTAGATGGGTTGCAATGGTCAAACCCAGAGTCACAAATAAGGAGCAAAATCTGTAGTCTTGAAGACAAGAAGAATATTAAAACTTGTTAGCTTTAGAATAGCTGAAGCAAATAGCAATACATTAAGCTCTGGGGTGGCATATTATGTCATTTTCTTGACCACATTGTAATATGACATAATCTTCCAGTGATGATCATACACTTGTAATTATGATCAAAATGTGTTTGTTGAACATTAATTTTGAAAAAATCATTGAATCTGCCACACCCATTTCTTAATGTCATGGAATGGCCTTGCCCAAGTTGCCCATTATGTTGGGGGTAAGTCGTACCACATTTGGGTGTGTTGCAATGCTTAACAAATTGTCACTGTTTCCAGGAGTGCAGATAATTGCAAAACAATCTAATATGTTTTCCAGCTTCATGCACCCAGCTTCCACTTCGGAGATGAGCTGGGAGAAAGCCACAACGACAGGGAACTTTTGTTCATGGTAACAGAAGTCTAATCTAACATGCTGTGATCTCCTTTCATCAATGAAATGAACTTAGCCTGCCTGGCATACAAGTTTTAGCATCCTCATCCTGAAAGTAGCTCACATTGATCTCCTTTTTCAAGGGTAGAATTTGCTGCACACATCTGATTCAACTCAAAGAAACAAATCTATTGAGGTTCAAATATGGTCTTGCTTCTCAACATTGCCACAGAGTTAGGGCCCATATATCTGCTATCATCAACTGTCACTGTAATGCAGCTCAATGTCAAGCATTGAGTTGCAAGCATCGACACCAATTTATGTACAGAATTTACTGGTCAAATACATGAAATCTGGGTGGCATATACTAGGGAAAATTTTACCATTTGGCTGATTGCTTGGGACTTTGATTAGTACATCATCAAAATCACTTGTTATGCAATACTGGCACATGAGCAACCCTCCAATTTGGTACCACAGTAAGAACAATTTTGCAGCTTACATGCTCAACAAAGACTTAGTAGCTCCCAACTGATTTCTGGATTGCTTATGGAGCCTTTAATCAATTGAAGAATGAGAAGTCAGTACCTACCAATTAGGGATGTGATCATATTGGAAGTGGAACCTCAAGGCTTCTTGAGATCGTAACTGAAACCATGCTTTATCGATCTTTTTGTGACTTGAGTTGGTCATGGAATCATAATGTCATCCTTTGTTGAATCAGTTCCAATGTTCAAATGGGTTTTTGGTTTAGTGGGTTTCTTAATGTGTTAGAGTAGAAAGGAGAGGTGTTCAAGCCTAATGGAATGAAAAAGCTGGAAGAACTTGAAATGAGAAGACCATGAAGTGGCAATTTTCCAGTTGAATCACAAGTGTCACATGATGATGCACAATAGCAATAACAGCTAAATTGTAGTGGGTTCTATTCCTATATGAAAGAGACAAGATCCTTTGGGAATATTGAAAACTCTCCATAAGGGTGGAATTTAGCGTCCTCTCAATCTGCAACAAATTTGAATCCCAGTTGATGGTTCAACCCAGACCTAGCTCAACTCTTTTTTGGCCTACAAAGAGGTGAATGGGTCTAGTACTTCAAGGACAAATTTGCTATCTATATTTTCTGTGAGTCCAGATTGCACAACAACACAAATACATTAGAGCTCAATGCAACTCTTTTAAATCTCTTACTCACAGATGGATGCATTTCATGAAACCGAAACTCAATGGTTGTCAACATGGAATTCATGAGAATTCGCATTTTTTCCTTTCTCATAGAAGTTGAGAATCTCTGCGTGTGTTGATGGGTGTATTTTGCCTGGAAGCTCTGGACACTCAGTCAGTTCAGAGTTTTCCAAATAATGCAAAAATACAAAGACCAGCAAGAGTTAGGAGCACACCCAGTAACCATTCCAATCTGAGAGAGATTCGATCTTCAATTCAAGCACCTCCTTTGCCACCATAAACAACAGTACAAGGTTTTTCTTGCACCATGGAGAATCATTATGTCTTCCTAACTTGGCTGGGAAACACCTTTTCTTTGGATCACCATCCCATAGTCTATTGTAGGGAATGTCTCTCAACATGTGGTAGCACACCAGTGGACAAGACTAGAGCTCCCTAGTTTTATTGCATATTTTGTTGCTTTCTAACATTTTTGTACCTTCCTAACACCTATTTACATGATCTTGATTGTTGGTTGGTTGGTTGAACCTCATAACTTACCCTCTATTACATCCCATACCATGTATGCTTGACACTCCCATACAATGGACTAGGTTTGGTAACCAGCTAGAGGCCGTTGGTTACCATGCTTCCACCATTTCCAGTAAGTAGTGTCCTCCCGCACGTTACGTAGTTAACATTTATGATAATGGCTAGGTATTAACCATGCACATGTATCTACCTACCCAGCAATCACCAAATGCCTTACATTCTGACCTAGCTACATAGGAACCACTTGCATTCACTACCTACATACCTATGATACCCTACCCACTTACATAATACTAGGTAATTACTAATTACTAGTTAGCTAAGAAATGTGAGGTAGAAGGTGGAGGGTTTACCGGATAAGTTACCATGGTTCCATCTTCTTAATTCAAGTGTGGTCCATGGGTTGATGGCACCATCACAATAGGTTGCCAATGTATGGTGCATTGGTGTCCTCTTTGGGCCTCTCAACCCAAATAGCCAAACCCTCAGCATTGTGACTCAATTGTGGATGAACCACAACTCAGTTACCAAGGTTCCACTTTGGAACTTCCGTCGTCCCGCATTAACTTCCTATGTAAATGGGGTAATTACAATAGGTGAGAAGGTAATAGGAAATGCAAGTGGTTGGTTAGTACAATGTAGGTAGTTAAGTAACTCGGTGGCTACTCTTTAGGTAGATTCATGTGGATGGTTAACTTGCAGATGTAATCTGTGGTTAGCCATCCACATGATTAAGTTAAGATTAACATTTTGTTATTTTGTCATAGTTCCATGGAACATTTAAAAATAATGGGTGCAATGCTTCTTATTACAAGGATTGAATGTTTTGAAATTTTGGATATGGGATGAGTGCTAAATTTTGGTTTGGACTTACACCACAATAAATTATTCCTGTTTTTGTTCACTTTTTTTTTGGTGCTGCTCCAAGGTCTTCTTCAGTAATGAAATGAATTCCTACCTCATTTTGACATTAGCAAAACTCTTGCCCATTTATACCTATTGTGATGGGTTAGGGAAGGTAATTTAGTTTTTGAAAAAAAGATACTTTTTGTGATTTGAGCCTAAACTGGCATGATGATTTATTGTCCATTGACATGGATTCATTGAAACCTCATCACCCACCAAACCCTAATAAAAGGCACATTCCCTTGCATTATAGATTTTGTTGCTCTCATGGGCCTTTCATTGAAATGGTAAATTATTCCCAAAATTTTGGAAGTGTTGGAGTTCCATAAGTCTTGAAATTTTTAGCAATTGGGCCATGTGAACAACATTTTAAAATCCTTCATCAAGTCTACCTAATGAAATATCAACAATTTGATTTGAACATGATCAGACCTTTTGAATTATGTGTTAATTGGTGAGGACTATTTGATAAATTTTGCTTTTACTCTTCATGTTCTTAACATGCTAGCCTAGTTTATTGTATCTCTCATCTAGATATTTTCTATTAAAATCAAGATCAATCAATTTGGACATGTTTTGAGATTTAAACAGCATTTTGACCATTTGACGAATATCAACTCCATAAAATGTGAACGTATATTGCTCAGATGGTGGCGTATGGCTTCCTTTGATTCTCACTTATTCCAATTTTTTTTGGTTGAATAATTCATTCTTTTTTATTCCTGCTATGCCTTTGACTTGTTTTTCAAGATTGGGTGGTACCACATTGCATTTTCATTTAATTTGATCAATTGAACTTTATTTTTTTTAAAAAACACTTAAACAATTAGGGTCTTTGCTTTTTTTTAATAAATACGTTAATGTATATTGGCATGCAATGGATAAACATAAAAAAAAACTATAATATTAAAAAAATAAAAATAAAACCCAAAAATATTATTTGATCAATTTTAGTTCCTTAACCATTCATTGAGTTGATTCCTTATGATATCACCCAATCATACTTTCATCCTTTTATTATAAAGTTCTTTTTAAAGCCAAAGGTTAGTTTGTCATAATAAAATGATTTTGAGAAGGTTCACACATGTTACTTATGGTATCCAAAAAAGCCTAAGGCCATTACTTGAGAAATTTGCCATCAAAAGGGGGTAGTGTCACAAATGTCATCCATAAATTAAAAGAATTAGATCTTGAAACCAACAACTTTAAAATGGTGGTAATAAAAAAAAAGTAGGATTTTTAAAAACATAGTGTAGATTCGACAAAATATTGTTAAGAATTTGGAACATTTGCCCATGCACATGCACCTTTCATCCATAATGGATGAAATTCAACCATCATCACATTATTCAACATTGATGAATGAATTTTATTTATGCATTTTTATTTTTATCCACATGTGATGGATGAAAATGAACCATGCCACCATCCATTTTTCACATTTTGTTTAATTGGTCTAAAAATTGCAAAACCTTGCCCACTATTTTGTGTAAGGTTTTTTCTAATAGTTCCAAAAGCATAGTAGGGGGCCCATGGTTTGGGAAGGTTAGGGTGTGGTCAGATCCAAAGAAACAAAATGAACGAATGTCAAACAAACAAACAAACACCTATCTTAATATGTAGACGTGGTATCGTATAATATAAAATAAAATAAAAGATTGATCACATTACAACAAACATGTAAATATTGGGAGATGGTCAAATACTTGATGCATCAATTGATCATATCTACTATTAAAGATCCATGATTTAGATAAAATATGTTGTTTTTTTTAAGAATGCTTTAGTTTGAGTTGGGAAAGTAAATGTGGGAAAATGGTCAATTGGTTTTTAAAACCTTTTGGAAATTGTAAAACACCATTCACGAAAAATGAAATTACAACTTTTGGTCAAAAACAAATTTGTGTAACATTTTTTAATATATCTTTAAGGAAAAGTACTAGGAGGAAAATTTTATAATGTTTTAGACTTAAATTGATTTTTGTTTTAAGCGAGAACTATAACTTAGGGCACATAATGATTCATGTCGACCATAATTGGGTTTTCCTTAATATTTTTTTGATATTTTGAAAATTGTATCAAGATTTCTTCCATTTCCTTTCACACATACCACTTATTTTTATTTAGTTGCTTAAAGATTATGTTTCACCTTTTAGTTTGTTAAGAAGCACAAACTTGAGTGGTTTACTTATGTGCATGAAGGATATGGAACTTAGAAGTATCATGGTTGAATTGTTATGGTATAGGTCTATATGTAGGGTGTGTTCACGAATCCTTGCAATTGATAACAAAAATAAATAGAAGCTCCCAATGACAAGATGGAATAACTTGATGAGAGTTAAAAAAATTTTTTTAAAGGAATTCCCATGTTGGAGATTATACCCAACTAAAATGGAGGGGAAATTGTTTGCTAAAAATTGAGAATTTTTTCTATACTATTGTAATCACCCACAATTTGTTGTTGAGAAATGGACAATTTGTGTAACTTCCACACCTAGATGCTTGTGATATTTCTTTGAACAAATGCACATAGGTTATGTGTTTTGAGCATGTACATGGTTAGGTTTAAATAGGTTTAAATATGCAATGAAATAATTTATCAAGGTGTTGATGGCTTAGGCATTTTATTAAGGCATTTCCAAATGTGGATAAGAACCTACAATAAAATGGTTTACATGAAATTGTTTTCAATCATTGTATATATATATGAAAATGGCCATTTGTGATTATGACCAAATATCAATTTATTATGTCACAGGCTATGAAATTCACTATTATTATGATAACCCGTTTGTTTATAGCATTGTGTTATGTAAATCAATAATCACACTTCATTATTAAAATTGATTTATGATGAGATAATTGGTTGATTAGTTGCTTACTTTTATTACAAGTTTTCCTTAGTCAAAGGAATAACCATGTGCTTAATAGTTAACAATGAACATGTACAAAAGTATAATTTACATATAGATAAATTCATAATCCATAAAGTTTGTTAACATATTTGAGTTTCATGATATTTTGAAATTATCTTGTAAGGAAGTCTATGAATTATACTATGAAGAATTTGAAATTTAGTTTTTGCAATGGTTGGAAAATTAGATGGGGTGTTTCCATGGTATCGTGTACACAAAATCTTGTTATAATGTTGTAGTTTTCATTGCACCCATAAATTTGAAATGTTTTTCCCATAAGTTGGAAAAGATTTAGTGCTCCAAATGTGCATTTAATGATAGTTCACATCTTAATCTACCATTATGTTATGGAATTGTTGCACATAAAACTGATATAATTGTCCTTTGGAGTACATTTTCAATTTACAAGTGTTTGTAATAATTTGCAGACTCACACAAAAGGATTAAGAAATATTTCTTGATATAGAATTTTTCAATGAAAATTTGCACATACAACTACAAAAGCATATAGAACAATCTTTTCAAATAATTCACATAATTTGATAGGGTATTTGGATATTCATCAATATTGAAGATTATAATGTTCATTAGTACATTTAAGGGCTATGAGGATCAATTTTTGCTACTTTTTTTTTGGGACCATCTGCCAAATTGATTTACACTTGGGCCTTGTGATGTTTTTAAACAAATGGTTTGGATAAGTTAAGTTCCAAGAAACTTAACCTAGTTGTTACATTGTTGTATTTTGCATACTAACATATTTTATGTATTCATATGTCAACATAACAAATGTTGATCACTTAGTGCAAGTACTTTAATCGTCGATCAATGGACTAAATATACAGTTGATATTTTAAGTAGAATGTGTTTGTGAAATTTTTTTTTTTCATAAATACAATGGGACAAGTTTTGTTATCAAGAAGGACGGGAAATTGATGCAAATGCAACAAGTTTATAAGGATATGAAGCTCGACTTCAAGTGGGATGGGTGTTGATTGGCCTTAGAGAGTGTGACAATGTGTTGTTTACCTCACATAGTAGTGCGAAATTATTAGGATGGGATAAGGTGCAATTGATGTGAGTTGTGACTCCAATTAGGATGGGTGTTAGGGGGAAGATAAAGTGGCAATATGTTGTCTCTTTCAAATTTTAGCAAGCTTTTGAAGTTTACAACAACATGCTCGATTTTTTAAGGTGTGTTCATTAAACAAAAACTTCTACTATTTAATTTTTTTTGCAATTTGTTGAAGTTTGCATATTTTCGATGTGTAGATTTCAGTGTCAACCACCATTGTCATCTAGACCTAAGTTAGGTCTGTCTGTGTTCTTTCTACTTCATGGGGAATACCAGGGACCAATAAAAAAAGGTGGGGACAATTTGATTCGGTCCATCTAGTAAAGAAAAAAAATCTAAGGTTGTTGCACTTGCTTTGCGATTAAAAAGAAATAATGCAAAATGTTAAGGGGGTTGGATGAGTACATGATTTTGGATGAACAAGTATTTAGGATATATAGATTGATTAGGGAACTTTGTTAGTTTGAATTTTGAATTTTTGTTGGTTTTGAATTGTGATGAGGATTGGGGATTGGTCAAAGGGGGAAGAGATTCTAGAAAACAGAAGACATAATCTTAGACATAGTTTTGGGAAGCGTGAGAAGAATTGTAGGAATTTTGTAGTAGAAAACCACATATTTTATTTTGATATACCACATATTTTAATTTTTTTGGGGGATTTTTTTCAACAAAACATGGGACTTTGTTGTAATTTTGATTCATGTTTTTAATAATACAAAGAAGCACAACTTTTGCAATGAATTTTATGTTTATATTGTTGTGTGAATTTTTTGTAGTATGAAAATATGATGAAATGAATTGTAATATTAGTTTGGGGTTTTTTTAATGTATTTTGATGTGCAAATTATGGTTAGACGAAATAACCATGAATTTGGTGTTTTAATGAATGGCAGTGTTAAGTGTGTTGATAATTAATGTAGAAATAGTGGATGTATGCATGTGAAGTGCAAATCTGTTGTTATAGTAGCGTGGAATAATTTTGCATGAATTAAATTTCACTTCTACCACAAAAGAAAAACAATGACGATTTAGAAAAAGGTTTATGGTTATGGTTAGAGATGCACAAAACCTTGTAAACTCTAGCATTACAACAATAGATGAAGATACAATCTAGTGTAGGACGAAGGTCTATGCTTCTATGCATTGGATTGCCTCTTTCATAAATTCAAATCTTTCTTCTTCACCTTCTGTATCAAACAAATTGATGGAAAAATGGTATTATTAGACCCCATTTCCCACAATATTACTTACCTCCCAATGAAACAAAGGCTCAAAATGCCTTTGATTAAGGATTGAAAGTTGAACTTCAAGAAGTTAAAGGTGTGCAATCCAAGGAGAAATTAACATATAAAGGTACATCGCTAAATGTTGCTGTTAGTAAAAAGATAGTTGGGGTGAAAGCATTAGCATGAGTCTTGAATACACACCCTTCCAACATTAGCCATGTTGTGCAGAGAAAACATGCACAATTAATTGACAATTCATAATGGGCATTTATTACTTGGAAACAATGATCTAATGTCCTTGATACGACAATTATATATCATGTGTGTTGGATTGGTGGAGCAATGAAATGTGAGTTAATTTAAACAAATTTGATGTCACAAAGAAACTCATCATGCCAAAGGTTTATGAAGAACATGCTACACACCTACTACTAGAAACCCAAGTAATAATTTTTTCTTATAATTCCTGGACTCATTCTTGTTGATGTTTTTTAAAGTTTTCAAAATGAGCATGTGGTGTTTTCTACAGTCCAAATTTGGTCTTGTGAGGTGAGGAACAAATGGTCAAATAAATTTTATCTTCCAAAATTCAATAAATTATGGAAATATTTGTAAAGGTTTTGTGATGAGATCATGTTTAATGTCATGGTTTGTTGAAGAATTGTAACAAGTTAGTAGCAATTGTTTAATTTTTCTAAGTTGGAAGACCAAAGTGGTGAGAATCTTTGGAATACTAATTAAAAAAGAAGGCTACCACTATAAGAATTCATTAGTTCATTTGTAGATTTCTATGACATAATGGAAGAACATACAAATCTTATATTGTATATATAAATTCACTTGGTCTTCCCGTCTGTGATGTGACGTTCTGCTACATAATCATTTTTTATGTCTTTCTGTGGAACCGACCATAGGGAAAAGCATTTTCGTCTAGAATTGGTACCCCCGGGAAACCCGTTTGATTTCTACACAACTGTCCGTCCATCCGTCTGTGACAAGGCGTTCCGACCCGTTAACGGTCTCTGCGATGCCGATTATGCAACCCCCCAGAAATGAGCCGTAGAGACCGATTTTGCTACGTATTTGCTTTTTTTTTTAATCTTTTTTTTGGATTTGTTTTTTCGGAAAAATCTAAGGCTATGTATTTGCTTCTTTTTTTTTTATCTTTTTTTTTGGATTAAAAAATAAAAAATAAGAAATGGGCAGAAAAATCTAAGGCTATGTTTTTGCTTCTTTTTTTATTTTTATTTTTTTGGATTTGTTTTTTCGGAAAAATCTAAGGCTATGTATTTGCTTCTTTTTTTATCTTTTTTTTTTGGGATGA
>Ga0116227_10007956_pt1 | contig 20324 bp, 20 predicted proteins | sample S1TSphgellanicum_FD_89693 | JGI IMG/M metagenome (GOLD analysis project Ga0116227, IMG submission 89693) | Host-associated microbial communities from peat moss isolated from Minnesota, USA - S1T2_Fb - Sphagnum magellanicum MG | ecosystem: Host-associated > Plants > Peat moss > Unclassified...
GCTTTTTTTTTGAATTGGTGGGAATATTATTTATAATAGTAGATTTTTTTTTTTTTTTTTTTTCCTTCTTTTTCTTTAGGAAAAACCCCATTCAAAAATTGGAAAAAATTCCCCATAAAATAGCAAAAAATAGTCTTATTTACAATAGAAAAAAACCAATTTCTATATGATTTTATTATCTTCAAAAGTTGCAAAACCAAAAAAGCACCAAATATTAATGAGAAATAAAAACCCACATTCGTAGTTCACCAATTTTGACGAATTATTGAATACTATGAAATCAATGGACAATTTACATGCTTGGTAACAAGATTGAATGAAACACTCTTTCTCAAAAACTTTCTAATCATTTAGGTAAAGTTCCCAACCCTAATTCTTAACCACACACTCTTTCTATCTCAATTCATGAGGGAACTTACTTGCAATCCCTAAACCCTCATGAAATTGTTAGAAAATGTATTCATCATCCATAGTGACCTTGTATTTTGTTCATAAAAATTCAATTGCCATGGATTTGTAATGAGTAAATATTTCCAACAATTTCATTATTGAAAGAGACATTGCTCATCATAATTAGCTTTGTTTGTGCCTTGAAAAAGACCACCACCACCTTTGGTATTTTGCCAAATTGATGTGAAGCTCAAATTTCATTCACATGAAGCTTTTGATGTGTAATCAAGAACTCTTGGAACTAGGTAAGGAATTGATAACATAATAATAATATTGTTGTCAAGATTGGTTTGGTTAGTTCAATATAGGATTGTTTAGTTCAATACCGAATGGTGTGAAAATCTTGAAAATAAAAATAAAAATGATGTTTAGTAGACTTAACTATGAGCCAACAATATTATTATATAATCTTTGGTTAGTTAATTGTGGCAATGGACTAGACTCACTAAAGCCCTTATTTTTTGCTTCTTCTTGTTATTAATACTTGCCTTAAAAACCAAAAATAGAGATTTGTGATAATTCATGTGTAATTTTTCATTAATTTTTTTTTCAAATATCCTTTTTTTCGAATTTTTTTTTTTGTGAACTACTTGAATGATCATTATAACATACCTATTTATTGAGAAGTTTTGGGGTTCAACCTTGAACAAGTAAAACATGCATTCCCAAGAAGGGAAAGACTTAAAAAGGAACTAGGTAGGCTTAAGGAAGTCAACTTACAAGAGGTTCAAGATAAAACCTATACACATGAATTACTTGTATTACTTGTATAAGGGGAATTTTTTAAAAAAACAAATTGTGTTTCCCAAACATGTACAAATACAAAAGTCATGAAAAAATAAAATCTAAACTTTTATTTTCACAAGTATTTTAATATTTTTCAAAATAATGTCAATAGCACCATATTGAAAAGTTTCACTTTTTTTAATTAATTGATTATTTTATTTTATTTTTTGGGTCCCTTAGTAGATGCGTGATAAAATTGGAAAAGTTTCATTTTTTCATCCATGTTGTCTATGAAGTAAGTACCCAATGGGCATATATGATGGTTGTTTCAAAGAGCCTTTACATCTATTTGATTGCTTAAAAGAAATTTCCTAGTGTATTTTGAGAGCACACTTCATTCATGAATAATAAGTCATCCATCCTAGAAGTGTTCTTACATCGAGTCCTTAAGAGTTCGGGGACAAGGCTTCTTCACATAAGACCCAATTGGGTAACCAACCGCTAACCATGGTGATTCACATAGACTCTATTTTTACTACACAACAAACCACTTGCACGGACCTATGTACTACTACATTCCTCTCTACTCACTTAGAAGTCGTTTATTAATCCACTTCCCTAAAGGACTTATCCCTTACGGAAAGACCTAGCTTTTCCTTTTATTAATGGATTTGGATGCCATTTTATCGGATGAAAATTTTCATCCATTTCTTGCATTGGCATTACAATTTTCAATGCCAAAAAAAAAAAAAAAAAAACCTACTTACCTTTTAGTGCGCACGGATGGATGATTCTTGTAAAGCATGCCTACGATGATTCTCCAGGGGCTTTACAAAAATTGTTAAAGCTCACTTCACAATCTTGTCATGGTCACATTGACACACATAAGCTACAAACTTTACACATGGTGAACTTACCTTTGGCCATCTTGTATATTTCTTGTGTTTTGTTAAGGGAACACTCTTTGTATATTTTACTACAAAACACTTAAAATATAAATGTATTTTTTTTGGGTATGCTATGAATATATTTTAACTATATTTAAAAAGGTATATTTTTAAAAATATATTTTGATAATGAATTATAAGCACCTTATTTAAATTAAAATTAAATTATAAATTATTTATTTTCAATAAGTTGCACCCTATATTTTTCTCCAAACCATTTAGAATAAAAATGAAAGTGGCCTCCCCCAAGGCCATAAGCTTTACCTATCCCAAAATAGGTTGGCTAAGGTGAAACATGCCTAAAAGGCAGTTAAAAGTGAGCTTCAAAGAGCAACATTTTCACATGGACCGCTAACCAGGGTGGTCAGTTTAACCAGGATTCACATAACCGAACCCTTCCTGTTACGATATTAACCGGGGTTAGATCGACCAGTGTGCTACAAAGGCCGGCCGGCTAGTCCCGACTTTCTTCGGTACTCTCTCTCCGTGTTGAGAACGGAATTCTGTCGAGAACGGGATTTGTTGAGGATTTGAGATCCCTGAGCTCCATCTCCACGTGCTGAGGAGCTTCTGATGAAGCTCCTGTGATTTGCACTGCTTTCCCAGCTATCGAATGAATGGCTGGATGTCTCAGGAGAGTGTCAGAGCTGGATTTAGGGTTCTCGGGAGAGTGTCAGAGTCGTGGTTGCTAGGAGATTTGGGTCGGTCGAGTTTGGTTTTTTCTTGAGATCTTGTTGTGGGTTGTTTTCTTGGGATGTGTATTGTGTGTGTTCTGATCTCACAAGGATTTGATCCGATTTCTGTGCCTGCTCCAAGGCTGGTATTTGAGCCATCCTAATAATAAGGGGTTTCGGAGCTTCAGCAATGCTTGTTGTATTCTCATCTGGGTTTTGAGTTCTAGTGTGTGTTGTTGCCTGATGCTGCTCTCATTTTCATCATGGCTAAGAATGTTGCAATAGGCAGCCGGGATGATGATGAGGCCACCTCCAGACTTGAAACCTCCAGCTCATGCTTTAGGTTGAATCTCTCATCATCATCTACAGCTGCTCGAGTGGAATCCTCACAAGCTGAAGAAGAACAGATGGACGCATGCATCTGGAGCATGCTACCTGTGGAATTGGTGGACAAGATCCTTCTGTGGCTGCCGATTCCAAACCTGTTTCAGATGCGTGCGGTGTGCAGATCGTGGGATAGGAGAATTAGGTCAAAATCATTTACCCTAACTTACATGAAGACCCCATCAAGAGGACCTGCTGCATGGCTGTTCATGTGCTCTTCCTTCAACTGCAGGGAGCATACTTGTGCCTATAACCCACTGCAGAACAAATGGCACAACTTCCCCCTCTCTTTTCTGCCTCCATGCATTCGGTTTCCATTAACATCTGTGCGGGAGCTTTTGTTTGTGAGAGGGGGTTTGAACAATGCGGGTGTGTTGGCAGTTTGTAACCCCATGACACAGGCATGGCGAGAGCTCCCTTCCATGATCCACACACGCCTGAATTGCCTTGTGGGAGTTTGTTGTGAGGACACCTCTGCCTCGAGCTACAAAATCGTGGTGGCTGGTGGAATGTCTGAGTGTGGTGGTGACTATGAATGCACTACTGAGGTTTACGACTCCTTGACTGATTCCTGGCAGGTAAGTGTTATTGTGCCCAAAACTTCTCATGGTTGTTGCTCCAGCTCTTTGTTTGTTTCAGTCCTTTGTGATGGGTTGAGGGGTGGGAAAAGGGTTAAGGGTTTATAAGAAAGAATGCACAGAGAAGAGGAAACGAAAAAAAGCAAACTGCTTTAGGGTTTACCTCTTCTTTTTGGTCAGATGCATCCCTGAAGGGTTAATGTGTAGCTCTTTGGATGCATAAACCTATTGTAGTAGCATCTGCTGTACACAAACATGTGAGGAGAATCTTTGGTGTTTGTGCATACTGGGTCACAAATCATCGATGCACTTGCTCTCCATTTGCTCGTGCCTAGTGCTATATAGCTGTGCTGGATTTTACCATCTGTGTTTTACAACCAGCCATTTTGTTATGAATGTGACCTGCCTGTGCATGAGCATTGTATAACTTGCTCCCACCTGGTGTGGCCTGGAGTGCATTGTTCTTGGGGACGGCCGTTTCTGGCATCCATGAGGTTTTTGTGACAACTGGGGGCTTTGGAACTGAGGGAATTAGTAGTGTTCTCAGACCCTTCGAAACATCAGTTTAACCATGTCTGAGGTACTTCTGCAATTTCAGATCTTTGCCTGATTTTTTGCACACCTCATGCTTTTGTGTAAGCACTTAGCTTAAAGCAGGAGCAACTTGGTGAAGTTACCCAAGGCAGCCATTTTATGATGCAGATGCCTTACATGAACCTAGTTTTGAAAATTGGGAGACATTGCTTGTGGTACAGAGTGCTATTATCTCTTCATGTATTTTGTGGTATTCACAGTGATATTGATTGTATGCAGGTGACAGGGAAGACTGGTCGGGAATTGACTGTCCATTTAACATGGTGGACTTCAAACGCCATCTTTTGCAATGGGGTTCTGTACTGCCTTACATCAGGAAGACCATACAGCATCATCGGCTACGATATGAATACAGCTGTTTGGACAGAGGTCCCAGTACCACCACCAAAATTCCTCTTCTGTTCATTTCTCATAGAACGCAGGGGCAATTTAATGTTGGTAGGTGGGGTAGGAACCCAACGCATCTGTGAACATGTTCACATTTGGCAGCTTTTGCTGCAGGGTAGCACCCAGCAGTGGGTGGCAGTGGCAAAGATGCCAGAGGAGTACTTCCTGCAGTTCTCCAAGGAGAGGAATGCATCAGATCTCAAATGTGTTGGTAATGTTGATCTTGTCTACTTCTTCAAGGACTCACACACTCAGGTAATGAATCACCATCGTTTTCTCAGAATATGCCTATGAGGGCAGTTGCAAGCAGTTCCAGCTTGTTGATAATCTCTTCTTCAGGAAGACACTTCAGGTCTCAGTATTTTGGTTGAATATTGTTTTTGCAGGTGATGGTGTGTGACTTTTCAAAGGAACCTGCAGAGTGGCGCTGGCTGCCCACCTGCCCACTGAGTGCAAATTTCCACAAGTTTTCAGTACGTGGCCTCTTTGTGAATCCAAGGCTGGACACTTCCATCTGATGCACGTTGCAAATGAGGATGGTATTGGCTCAGCAGCACTCCTTCGCTTGGTTTCTGCAATTCTTACAAAGGACAGCAATTTTTCAAATTGATTTGTAGGAGCCTCAGTGTACTCAACCCATCAATGAGTTCCCCTTATCAGGGACCAATAGCCCAAATGGGCAAAAAAAACAGTCAGAATAGATTCATTGCCACTACTTAGCTCAGGTAGCCTTCACCTAAGTTTCTTTCAAATTGCATTCGTTTCTTTCGATTTGCATTCTAGTATCTGCAGATCATGCTCTTGGGTTTTGTCTTATGCAAGTTGGTAGGGGATTGAGGGGCATAGAAATGCTTTTGTGAAAGCTGCAAATATCAGTTCAGGAACATTTGAGGATTATGAATAGCAGCTAGTCACTCACTGCTATTCATGATGGAGCTGATGGTCTGATACTTTTGTGAGTGACAGTCATAACCTTATGACTACACTTGCTTGTCTTGTAATATTTTGGCTTAAGGAAAGGTGTCTACCCAAGGGAACTTGGTCATTAGGCTGAGTTCCTCATTAGGATGAGGAACCTTGTGAGCGCCAAGGGAAGAAGAAGCCTTAACAAGCATAAAGCACTTCTAAATTTCTGCCTTTGTTATCAATGGAGTGGATGCTTGTTCCTAAACTGGAAGAGTTCCTTCAATTGACAGATGTTCCTTCTATTTGCCCTTGTGCAAGTGTGGAAGGGAAACTCCATCTAACACATGCCCATAAAGTAAACTAGCATATGCATGTCTTTTTTGTGTGACTTTTTAGTTTTGATAATGTCAAGTGTCAATCTGGTAATGCATGATATGGTAGTTTTCTTTGTGAGAAAAACAAAATTCTGATCATTCTTCAACTATTTCCAAAAAAAATGCAACTCATGATGAATGGTTCAATAATATTACACACAATGAACTTAAAAAGCCAGAGAGGGAGTTTGAGATCAGCTGTTTAGGATTTTGAGCTGTGATCTATTATCAGAGCATTTTTGTTTTGCAAATTGTGACCAATTAGTGACTCAAAAAAAATAATTCAATGCAACTCATGCAAAGGATTTTTGTGAAAAAAATGATCCAAAGTTGACAGGTTTTGACAGTGATTTTTTAATTTTTAATTTTAATCTTTTTCCTGAAATCGCCAAATTAAAAAAAGAGGCACCCAGCAGGTCACCAATTTATTGTGGGATTCTTAATTTTATTTTATTTTCATTCCTCTCTGATCTGTTTAGCCAAATTTGGCTAATTCCTCTTGTGGATGATTGTGAGTATGGCTACATCACAGCCTTCTTCTCCCTCCCATTCAGCCTCTCTCTCACCCCCTCGGTTCTCAAGGCAGTCCTTACCCATGGTTCTTTGCTAATTTATTGGAAAATTGGTCAATTTTTTTTATATGAAATAATTGTTAAAAAAACCATGGTTGGAGGTTACAAAAAAGTTCAAAAAAGGGATTTTCCACATAAATTAAAATTAAAATCTCTTTGAAGAAGCTCATGAGTTGAGTTATTGGCATATATGACATGGTAGTAATGATAGGGTTTAGGGTTAGGGTTTAGGGCTAATAATAATAACTTCATACAACCTCAAGTCCTTTTTTCCACCCACATTGTCCAAGTTCACGGTCTACTTATTATTGTACTACGCACCTAATTGTCATAGGAAAAGAAAAGGAATTGTCACACCATTGTTGTTGAGCTAAATGGTTTTCCAATAGGACCTTTTCACATGGACAAACATTCTCTTTTACTTGTCACTTAGATGACTAAATAATAAATAAATAAATAAATAAATAAAAATTTATATAATCCCTCGCACAAGATAGCACTATGCTACAAAGTACTCAACAAAGGTACTAATTAGTAATGGCATTGGTTGTTCTCTCTCTATCTCTCTCGTCCTACTTTGCTCAACATTTGAACAATTTGCATTAGCTGTTAGGAATCCCTTTGAATAGGGTACATGGGGAAGTATCACCATCCATCTTGGAAGGGGAAGAGAGAGAGAGAGAGAGAGAGAACCGAATGTAATTAATTGGATTTCAAATATTGGATTGAAGAAGAACAACTTGAGTAGGTGCAAACATTCACAACTTCATTTGAATGAGGGAAAAAATAAAAATAAGATGAAGAAATAGGGTTTTGGGTATTTGCTTTATCATGTTTTTTTTTTTTTTTTTTTTTTGGGGCAATTTTTTTTTAAATAAAAATTTTTTTTTTTTAATTTTTTTTTAAAATATTTTTTTATAAATTAAAAATTATTGTTTTACTATTTTTGATCAAAATATATTTTGGAGCATTAAAAATGATTTTCTACCATGGTTTTTTCATCCGGACTAGTCTCTCCCCATAATTGTTTGTTGTCCTCACTTTTACGTGAGCAAAAAACATGCTACATTTTTAAAAAAAAGTTTGTACATTAAACTTAATGGTGACAATATTTGAGTCCTTTTTGTGTTCAAAAACTTGAACAAATGCATTGAAACCGCACGACCAACTTTGGATCTGCCAGCAATTTGCAAGACTGCGATTGCAAGCAATTGTAGCATGTGTAGTACTAATACATAATTAGTAGTACATTAACAAGCATGCCAAAAAATTATTTTATTTCATTTTTATTTTCCATCATCAATAAATAAAAATAGTACATGATGAGCACGTGAGATTTTTGGAAAAAAAAAATTCCATTAAAAAAATAGTACATCAGCATATGAGATTTTTGGGGGAAAAAAAGAACACCATCATCACAAAATAGTAGTACATGATGAGCATGTAAGATTTTTGAAAAACAAATTGGCATAAAACTGAAATTGTGTGTTCTATGTATCATTTTTTCATGTAATTTTTTTTTTCCATAATTAATATCTTTCTCATTAGAATTTTTTTTAAAAAAATTCAAAATTCAATTTAATTAGTTGGGTAACCTACTTGGGCAACACTGGTCAGCTTGAAATTAAAATTCCATATACTTTTTTTTTACCCTAGGGTTAGTTTTGTTATTGAATAATCTTTAAAATAGTGAAATGAATTTTTGTGAAAATATGAAGTTGAGGTGTTGAAAACCTTCATAATTAAATAATTTTATAATTTCACTCCTCCTATGACAATATCATAATATTTTGTGAAATAATAGAAAATTTCAACTTTATAAAAAATGATTTCATTTTTTGAAAAAAAAAAATTTTTATTATTTGTTTTGTCCATTTGGAAACTGACCCTAGGTTAGGGTATTAAGGAAGGAAGCTTGTTTTTAAAAATTTGGTCATGTTGAGATGCTCTTGGTGTCATTGGAAAGCCCTTGATGAGTACGGGTGCACTAAGGTGGTTTATTAATGTTTAGACATATGGTTAAAGAGAATTTTAATTTTGAATAATTTTGTCATTGAACATTCAATAATTTTTTTAAAATTTTTTTTAGGGAAATTGGGGCATGATCTTAGTACTACTATTGGAAAGCCACTTGTGACTAGGGTTTCATGGAGATGATTTTGTACTTTTAAACCTAAGGCATGGGAGAAATTGAATTTTGGAAAAAAAAAATGGGTCATTGAAAATTCAATTATCAAAATCAAAAATAATTTTTTTAGTGAAAATTGGAATTTAGACTTGGGTTAAAGAAGGTGGTAGTATCATTTATTTGCCTTTTCAAAAATTCATTCAATATTATAATATTGTGTGCTCAATGACGGCACAAGCCCCGTTAGTGTTTATTGCACACAAATACATAATTTAAAATATTTTTCTAGAGAGAGGATTTTTTGGTTGTATCATTACCATTTGTTTGAAATTGTCTTCTACTACACCAATACATATTAACAAGTAATGTATTAGGTGATGGCCATTGGTAGGACCAGTTTTTTTAAATAATAATTTTAATTTAAAGAATATTAATATTAATATTAAATAATTTACCCAATTCTTTTTGTTGAAAAAATGACAAAATTTTTGTAGACTATTTTGTTCCATGTGCCAGTCACATGCATTTGAAAGCATAGTTGACCCTGAGAAGCTAAGGGTGAAGGGCTTAATCTCTCTCTCTCTCTCTCTCTCTCTCTCCATCAAAGTCCTACCAGTGACCATTACCTAAACATACTTGGCACTCCATTGCCCCTAAGAAGCTTAGGGTGAAGGCCAGAATCTCGCACTATTTGTTAGACCTGGCAATGCTCTATGTGCCGGTCGCATGCATTTGAAAGCATTGTTGACCTTAAGAAACTTAGGGTGAATGGCAGAACTCCCAGTAATGGTTAGGACCTATGGATGTTTTTATGTGCCAGTCACATGCATGTGAAAATGCAGTTTACCCTAAGAAGCTTAGGGTCAAGGGCGGAATCTCTCTGAGACTGAAGGGCAAAATTCCTCATGCATTTGAAAGACCAGTTGACCCTAAGAAGCTCAGGGTGGAGGGGGGCAGAATGAATCATGCATTGGAAAGACCAATTGACCATTAGAAGCTCAGGGTGGAAGGTGGAATTTCTCGTGCGTTCCAAAGACCCCAATTGACCCTAAGAGCCTTCGGGTGGGCAGGGGGAGGACACCGGATTTTCTCCTGCATTCATTCAAAAGACCCAGTTGACCCAAAGAAGCTCAGGGTTGAAGGATGAATTCTCTCCCTGGTGACAATTACTTAGGCTCCATGTTGTTGTGCATTACTAATGACAATCAACTAATCAATTGATGTTAAAAAAATAAATTAATTTTGTGAAAATTAAGTTCCATTCAAATGAAAATATTGAATAACAATGCATGCACATTGAATTATTGAAATTAAATTAAATCAAATCAAATTGAATTGAATTTAAATTCATAAATTGAATTCAAACATATTGGTTTGAACATGAATTCAATTAAATTTAATAATTGGATTAAGATTCAATTGAATTGAATTCAAATTTAATTATTTTTTAAAAAAGGAGATGCAAATTGATGGAGAAAAAATTGAAAATTTTCTCACGAATATGATGTTAAAAAAGAAAATTTGTAAAAATTATTATTATTATTATTAAAAATTTTAAAAATAATTAAAAATAATTTGATAAAAAGATTTTTAAAAAAGAAAAAGAAAAAGGGCAAACATCCATGCCTTTTTATTTGAGAATGAGCTAAACAAATTTCAAATTGGAATTTGGTGTGATGAAATGTTATGGAATTTTATAGTTGTTCTATTTAAGCCAACTCCGACGAATCATCGTCACTGAAATTACACTTGGTAGGGAAAAAATAATTATGAAACTTTATAATCGTCTTATTTTAAATCAATTTCAATGAATCATTGTCATTAGAATTACACTTATAAAATAAAATATTTATGAGATTTAATAATCATCTTACCTAAACCAGCTTCAATGAATAATTGTCATTAGAATAATTACACTTATAAAAATAAAAAAATATTATGAGATTTTATAATCATCTTTCCTAAACCAGCTCCGATGAATGAATGATCATCTTTATTAGAATTGCGTTTGGATGAAATACTTAAACCAGCTCGGATGAATCTTTGTCATTGGAATTACACTTGGTTGGAATGCAAAACATTGTGAAGAGTGTTTTTTGGTGTATTTCTATGCTTTCCAGAGAAGAGGCTGATCAGCTGATGATCATTTTCTTCTTCTTCTTCTTCTTCTTCTTCTTCTCTTTTGGTGCAGTGCCATAGATATGGAGCCTGGAAGCAATAGTAGAAAAGCAGTAGCTTATGGGAAAAAGTTCAGTGCTTGCACCAAGTGCACAAATTTCTGTTTTGCAAATCATCAGGCTAGTAATGATCCTCTTCTTCTTCATCATCGTCATCATCATGCTCCTTCTGCTGGTGGTGGTGGTGGTGGTAATGATCAAATGCAGCTGCCAGCACCATCTTTCATCAAGCTCATTCTGGATAGCAATGAAGACCACAGATCCAGATTCCTGGTAAGCAAAAAGAAGAAGAAATAGAAGAAGAAGAAGAAGAAGATGATGATGATGATGATGTTGTTGTGTTTTTTTATTTTCTGGAGTATTTCTGCAAAGTAATTTTGTCTCTGCATCTATCTGCTTGCGTTCTTTTGTGCAAATCAATCATCATCATGAGCAGCAGCAGCATTTGTGATCAAAATGTATTTGTAAGTAAGAAGAAGAAAAAACAGAAGGAGCAGAAGGAGAAGAAGAAGATGATGCTGATGATGATGATGATGATGATGATGTGTTTTTTGCTTTTCTGGAGCATTTCTGCAAAGCAATCTTATCTCTGCATCTGCTTGCTTTCTTTTGTGCAAATCGAACGTCAGCAGCAGCAGCATTTGTGATCTGAATATTTTGGTTCCGACAACCTTTGGTGTTGAGATTGGAGAATTGCATCGGTGATCATGTCTTTTTCTGAGTGTTCCATGCATTTTTGTTGTTGTTGTTGTTGTTGTTGCAGCGGATTCCGAGCTTGTTCATGGAGCAGCACGGGTACAGAATTGACGACAAGGTAACGTTGGAAGGGCCGACGGGGTTCAGCTGTCAAGTGCCGTTGCTGGCGTTCAACAATGCCTTCGGTCTGCGATCAGGCTTTCGAGAATTCTCCGATTACCACGGAATACAATCCGGCGACAGCGTGATGTTCAACCTCACGCGAAACTCGCACTTCGTTCTGAAGATCTATGGCAAGCAGGGTTGTCAGAAAACTGTTTTTCCTGGTGACATGAAAGATCCTGACAAGCACAGGAGGACCTTCAACGACTCGCCGCGAACTTTCTCCAAACATCCATGTTGTGTTCTCAGGGACGCTGCAGACAGCCATGAGAGTGATCCACCAGCCTCTTCAGATTATCGGAAGAAGTTGAGAAATAGGAATCCAGTGCAGACTGAGATTGCTGCTGATCCCTGCAACAAGCTTCAAGCTGCAGGGAGAAAGCGTAAGGTACCAGAACCGGAGGAGGAAGATGCATCCTGCTGCAAGCGCAGAAATGGTGGATTCACCTCTGGTTTCAGGGAGAAGCCGTCTGGAACCGGAAGAAGTCTCAGCAACGGCCTTGGTCAGCAGCAATCGGAAGACGAAGAAAAGCTGGAACAAATGCAACAATTCTTGGAGCAACCGGAGTTGTTCTTTGAGAGATTGCCGTCTCCTCCGCCGCCGCCTGTTGTACAACAAGAGAAGCCAGTGCCAGGAAAAACTCCAGCGCCAAAGACATATTACGAGGAGGGCAAGGAGGAGGAGGAGGACAAAAGAGAACAGTTCAACATGCTGAAGTCTGCTGCAAAGCCATCTGCTGAATCTGCAGGCAACATTCCCGGACAACAACGACGGCATCAGAGAGAGAGATTGCAATCTGATTTGAAGCAGCAATTCCAGCAGCAGTACACTTCTGAGGAGGTCAGCCAATACACACTCCACGAGTAGCTCTCCTTGTCTTCCAACTGCTTGCTTCTCTTTGCATGGAGTAACTATTCTTTCTCTCTGCATTCCATGTCATTGAGCTTCTTCATGTTTTTGTTCTATAGCTCCCTGTGTCCCCCTTTGCTGCTTTAGAAAATCAGATCCTCTTCTTGTAGTCTTCCCACAGATCCTTGACAACGAGCTTTTTTGTAGCATCAATCTCTGCAAGAAGCTTATTCTGATTGTCCTTCAGCCTGCTCAAAACTGCTTCTCATATAATCTTCACATGTAATCTTCACAGTGCACTCATATATATTTTTTACACAGGTACCTGAAGGTTTACAGTCAGAAGCTGAAAGCCTGACAATGTTCTCTGGTCCCTCTCAAACACAGCTGGGAGCTGAGGAGAACTTCAATAGGCAAGAAATGGTGAGGGCTGCAAAGGCAATCAAGAACAGAAACCCGTCTGCTATAATCTTCATGAGCAAGACCTATATCAATACAGGCTGTCCGGTGAGTTCGTTCATTTTGTGCACCTTTCATGAGCTCAGTTTCTGACTTCTGATGCAGTAAAGCTCTCACTGCTCTTCAGCAATTGGTCAAGTATTGCAGATGCATTCTTAGTTTCAAGTCTCTTTTATCACTTTGCTTTTTTCTCTACAAAATCACCATGACATGACCAAGCTTTCTGCCCATGGACATGGGTGGTCGCATTTCTTCTAATTGCAATCTACAGTAATTGGGTTCATCCTGAACCACTCCGAAACATCTGTGATTTGTGTCTTTCCTTTGCAGATTGTTCCAAAACGTTTTTCGAGCAAATGGTTGCCAGGAAGGAAGACAAAAATACTTCTGGTAGACATGTGTGGCAGGAAGTGGCCTGTTGTCTTCAACCCATGTGGAGCAACAGCACGGTTTCAAATGGGTTGGTTTGATTTTGCCCAACAACAAAGCCTAAAAGAAGGTGATATCTGTGTCTTGGAGCTGAAAAATCCCAACAACATAAATGTCTTTGTTCGCATCTTGCGCTTGGAAGATTATGTGGCCAGTGTGAAGGGCTGGCGGCACAGCATTGTGGAAGGGGTTGTGCCTAACTCCTTACCTACCATGGGTCAAGGAAAGGCAAGTCAAGAGGATGATGTCATGGTGTTGGAACAAACACCTCCAAGAGCCAAAAGGCCAGCTGCAAAGCTTCCAGAATTTGATCCAGGTTGTACATCAGATGATTCCTGTGACAAAAATGAGATGATCAGAGCAGCAAGGCTCACAGCACCCAAAAAAACTAGAGAAATCAGCAACTGCAGTAAAGAGGAAAAGCTGGCATCACCATTACTAGATGCTCTGACTGAGTCCACAATGATAGCTGAGTATATTGCCAGTCTAAGAAATACAGGCATTGCAGAGTCTAAAGAGAAGATGCTCAGTGTTCAAAGAGGAGGAAAAGATAGCAGCAACAAGGATAGTGACACTCAGAAAACAGGAGGAGGTTTGTTAGTACCATCCTTGCTTATGATTGTTTGGTGAAGTATCAATCACTAACACAGTTGATTCTGTATTAAGTGTATATGCAAGTGGTCACACTACATATTTCTGGCTCACTGATCCAATTGTAGAGAAGTCTGAGCCATTGCGTTGCTCTATCTACAGAAAGAGTAGGAGCTATGAAACCACAAGAAGGAATGCCAACTGATTCAAGAAGCAGGAGATCATGGGCTCAACAAAACTACAAGCCTGTTGAGTGGTCGGAGGCATTGAATTCCTCAAATCCCCATGATGCTGTCATCTTAGCAGATTTACATGTTCTTCTCAATTCCACCATTGTAAGTAATTTACCTCTGTACTCTGTACCTCCTCCAGGTTTGCAAATTTTTCAATTTACATCGTATCTGAAACATCAAGCTACTGCACTTGAATCAGTCACATACTTCTTTTAGTATCTGGACAAAGTGTGCAGCCATTTTTACAAAAAGAGAGTCTTGTGGCTGGTGCTCATGCTTAGAGCTGATATACTAAAGCAGAATAGGACAATGAACCAGTGCACATATCAATTTTGAGTGATGAACATAATCTTTTGGAAGTTGATGTCTATTAGATCAAGAAAATATAAACTAGAAGAAGGGATTGAGAAACTCTGCTCAAACCAAACATGAGCAGGAACTGCAGAGGGAAGATTGTGCTCCAGAAAACCACTGCAACTTGTTACAACTTGAATCTCCATAGTGCCTGTCCATGAGAAGAAGACTGAATGGAAAAGGAGTAACTATAAATGTTGCATTGCAATGTTGAAGGAGGATCTCATTCATACTGAAAATATTGGTTTGCTCTGCAGCCTTTACCAGCCTCATTGCTTGGGATGCCAGATATCACCACAGAAGCAACTCTGGTTGACAGTGCTGGCAACCTATATTCAGCAATTTGGAAACCAAGACTAGACAGGGGATCACTGACTGATGGGTGGTCAACATTTGCATCTGATCACTGTCTTCAAGCAGGAGACGTTTGTGTCTTTGAAGTTACCAACTTCACAGAGCTGACAATCTTAGTGCATATCTTCAGAAGGGATGATGACAACAACAGACTGCAGAGTGCATTTGCAGATGGAGAGTCGTTGGGCAGAATCTCCTCTGCTTCAACATCCTTGCAAAGCAAATCAATCAACAGACAAGAAAAAACGTCACCAGGTGATCAGTTTGTAGAAGATCATGGTAAGGTGGCACTTGCATCTCAAAGACACCATCCTATTTCTGAAGGTGATAAGTGTAGAGACATTCTGGCCGCCTACAAATTCAAGGTCAAGAACCCAAGTTTCACAGTGTGCTACTCTGTGTCTCAACATTTTGTTCTGGTGAGTGCCCATCCCAAGGCTTATCCTACGTCAATGTCTGGGGTGGCAATGCTCTTAAGAGCGGCAGTGCTCATAACAGCCTCCACTTTCCAAGTTATGGTATCCTGCAGAAGTGATGTAGAATTCTTGTGGTCACAGGCATACTCCTCAACGCTTGTTGACAGGAATTGTAACTTTTCACCCTGTAACAGAGGAGGGGGGAGGAGACTCTGACCTTCATGCACATGGATTGCACATGAAACAGCAATGTGTGCTAAGAGACTTTCCTGAGCAATAGGGTCCATGGGGTGGGGGTTGTTGTTGTTGTTGTTGTGTGGAATCCTGGTGGCAGTCCATACCCATGGATTTTGCAAAGCTCTGGATGCCTCAGAAGCTTGCCAAGTCAACGCTTGTGGACTCAATAGGTCAGACATGGACAGCAACATGGACTGGAAATGTCAGGCAACCTTGCTTAACTGGATGGAGAACCTTCTCCATTGCACATCGTATACAAGAAGGGGATGTTTGTGTGCTTGAACTCACAGATCCCAGCAAGCTTATCTTCAAGGTCCATATTTTCTCTGTCCTGGACATTGATGTCAAAAAGCATTCACCAAATGCCTCACAGGACTGGCATCAAATCCGTGATGCAAGTGGACTCGCTACTCCTCCAAATTGCAGCCGGAAGAGCCCCCATCCAAACCAGACTAAACTCCCGAATCTGGCAAAGTGTTTGCGTGGCTCAACTCTACTGGCAAGGACCTCCAGAAAAACAGCCATAGCAAAAGCTCTCTACAAAGCAGCAATTCACAGGAAAAAGGAAGATGCACGGCAACAGCAGTCAGTTGATTTAGCAACAAAAGCTGCAATCACTGATTTTGTGGCTCAGGAACAAAACCCTTCAACTACTTCTCATACCTTGCATAAAGATTGTTGTCTTCCTTACTATGGAAAAGGAGTTGAGGCTTTTGATGAAGCTCCTAAGCCCGGCCAGCCAATTAGATGGAATACAAGGATGCATGCCAGCAAGCAGTTGGGAAGTAAGTGTCCTTACAACTTAGAAATGCCAGAAGAAGAAGAAGAATCACAGTGAGTTCACACAAGTGTGAGCTCCTCCCTTTCAGCTTTCTCGCACTGGATATAGCTGAAATTGCCAACAGAGTAAGGATCTTGAGAGAATTTGGATTAATTAACAAAGGGGTGCAAATTGGCCAGAGCTTTTCTTCAGATCGGTAGCTCAATTGTTTGATGTGCCTCACCTGAGAAGGACATGATGATGGTGATGATGCACAAGTAACTTCTTTCAATTGTGAGGACAGACACATACAGACAGACAGCGTGCACAAACAGAACATTCAAATCTTTATTTCACAAAACTCTTGTGGTACAGAATTATATGCAGAAATTCTTGTAGAAAAAGTAGCACACCATCATCACTGCAACCTCCTCAAACTGAGTAAGAGTTTGGTGGGATTTTGCGAAGTGATGATTTTGCCTCTGCACGCACGCACGCACGCACCCCCCCCTCTCTTTCTCGAGAGCCTACTAGTTTGGAATTTGATTTCTCTGCAAATTTTTGGGTGTTCAGCACTCTGTCCTTATTCTGTCATCACCGAACGGCAACGAATATCATTGTACTCCTTGATGAGCTTGTAGTAGGGTCAAGAACCCCAAACCCTAAACCTATGACAAACAGTCAAATCTCTGAAGTATATCATCACAAAACGAGAACGACCAAAACAAAAGAGAAAGTGCAGAAACTTTGTACGTGCGCAGATTTTGCAGAATTTGAGCAAGAATTAACAGCTTGAATTTGAATTCTTGCTACAAATCGAGGAACAACGAAATCCATTGCAAGAGACGAAGCTTCCCTCTCTTCTTCTCCCTGTCTGACACAGAAGAGACGAGGACAGAGGAGAAAGACGAAAAAACCAGAATTCAGGGTTAGGGTTCTTTTTTGACCGTCCAGATCTTGCATCAACGGTCTTTGTCTTCCACCTGGAACCCTAACCCTAGGCCGTGAATCGAGGGCTTTGTGGGGTTTGCTTTTTCTTGTTGATGTTGTTTTGCCGCCCTCGTTCCTTTGTCATTGTGCATCTTTGGCCAGCGGCGACAGTGGCTTGGACAGGGAGACTGTTTTGTGGGCGAGTTTCTTCTTCTCGGGAGAGTCTTGCGTTGGTCGGATACTTTCGAAGCGTTTGGAGGTGGAGACAAGAGAGAATGGGGTCGGAGGTAGTGAATCCCAAGGCGTATCCGTTGGCGGATTCCCAGCTGACCATCACAATCATGGACATCGTACAGCAAGCAGGCAACTACAAGCAGCTGAAGAAGGGGGCTAACGAGGCCACCAAGACGTTGAACAGAGGGATAGCGGAGTTCGTGGTGATGGCAGCCGACACGGAGCCGTTGGAGATTTTGCTGCACTTGCCGTTGCTAGCGGAGGACAAGAACGTGCCATACGTGTTCGTGCCGTCCAAGCAAGCATTAGGACGGGCTTGTGGGGTTTCAAGGCCCGTCATCGCGTGTTCCGTAACTACCAACGAGGGCAGCCAATTGAAGTCGCAAATCCAGCAACTGAAGGACGCCATCGAGAAGCTGCTCATCTGATGAAGGGTCTCAAAAGGAAGGGAAGGAGGGGGGACAAAACCGCGCCGGAGAGAGAGAGAGAGCCACACCGGATAGAGACTGGAGTGTCTATGATGTCTATGGAGATGGTGAAGTTGCGAGGATGGCGAACTAGGGTTCCCTTTTTCTTAGACCTTTTTTGTTTGGTTCTGCGTAGCGTAAGGGCCGCGTTTTGCTAAGTTGATGAAGTTATGCACGCACACCTTCTCCCTCTGTCGGTAAAATCTTGTTTTCTTCACGGGGGTGGTGGCACTAGGGTTTATGGATTCTCTACACCAAATGTGGTTTGTAAGGTTTGGCACATTTGAGAGAAGGAGAGGCACGATGATCCCAGAGCTCATTGAGCATGGTGATGGCATTAGGGTTTATGGATTCTCCTCAAGGAATGTGGTTTGTAAGGTTTTGCACATTTGAGAAGGAGAAAGAGACGATGATCCCTGACCTTCTTATTGAGCATCTGCTCTACTATTGCATTTTTCATGATTTTGTGCATTCAGTTCTCTGCTTTCAACTCAGTTTACTTGCCCAGAATTGTGTTACCCTTGTGTGGGTGATGAGGCAAGAAGCTGGCAAACACCACAAAGAAGGTGAACATCCTTCTCTATCTTGTAGCAGACAGCTCACTGAGCTCCAGTCTGTGGGTAATCCTCTTCCATCTATGAAAGCAACAATCATCTGGAGTTTCCTGAGCTAATAATGCTTCTGGGAAATCTGGCATTTGCCCTCAGATTTGTAATCAAGTATGCATGATTGAGTTATGCAGTTCTCTTGGATCATGTGGTTTCCAAGAGTTGATGAAGAAGCTATAAAAAGTCAGCTCTTCAAATTTTGGTAATTGTTACCTCACTCTGTGAGCAAGGCATTTAGACGCAACAAATTTAATCTTTGTTTTGCTTCAGGTGATGTAACTGGATTGGAACTTGGATGACAAAATTCTTTCTCCAAGGATAAGTGTCTACCCCCGTAGATCAAATGTTTTTGATCAATCTGCAAAATTTAGGATTGACTTCACCAAAAACAAAGGCCACCTGACTCATCAAACATCAGGCATGAGATGATTATCAGTCAAGCATCAGAGACAGTTAGAGATGATGCAATAGACCCAAAACTAAAACCAAGATTTACAAGCAGCAGAACAGCAACAGTATTGCATGTCTTGAGACCTTCAACAGTTCCATAAATTACATGTATGATACTGACCATCGACCATAATCTGTACCGTCCCCATCAAATCTATCAGTTCCTGGCAATAGGTGAATGGTAATATCAAACATCCAATGTACTCAGTTTCTGACAAGACTTGTCAGTAACAGAAAATTGGTCCATGAGGCTGCTAATGGAACAGAATTTAAAGAGGAGAAGACCAACAGACTAAGAAAACAGATTCCACCAGTTAAAGAAAGAGAAAGAAAAAAACTTTAGGCTTTGCATAACACACCACTGCATGCAGAAAGGTTTTCCCACATTTGGTGGAGAATAGGCACAAAGGGCTGTGAGATCATTGTATTTGCCATTTGGATAGTAAACACTGAACACCGGACTTGACAAGTGAATCTTGATAGTTCTACTGTGGCTAACTTTAACAACTCACAGAAAAGGGCTGAGGACGTCTGAATACAAACAAATGAGAAATTTTCAGTTCCATATCCCTACAATTGTCGTATTTACATTCCCGACTGCAATTTGAATTTGCAAAGATCAATTCGCCCAATTCCAAGAGAATTATCAACCCGTACCCTCATTAGGCCATACCCCTGGACCTGCAAAAGAAAAGTGTCACTGGAAGATGTGTTTTCTTTACAGCAGTGAAGCCCATATGCAAAACTTTGATTCGGGTTGACTTAAGTCATGATATGCATACAAAAATATATGTCTCAAATGAACTCCAGACTGAAGACTTGTCACAAGGAATGCCTGCCCTGCTAGGGCAGAACACCCTGCACTTTTCAATCTATCAAGATACAACTCCCGGATCCTGAAACAAGGGACATGCTGGTAGTCTATTGCATCTAGTTAATCCCTGATCAGTAACCATATCCTGCACAGAACACAAACAGCATGCCCGTTTTAGTTTTTTTATTGTCTTATACAGACAATGCCAGTATGGGGTGCTCCAGGTTGATAGGAAGCACTTCATATTGCTATAAAAGATCTACCACTGAGGGAAAAAAAAAAAAAAAAAAACAAAAAACAAGACCACAACTTCAAAAGCAAAAAAAAAAAAAAAAAAAAACAAAACACAAATTGCAAAAAACAAATACAGCACCCAAGAACAA
>Ga0116227_10007959_pt1 | contig 20319 bp, 20 predicted proteins | sample S1TSphgellanicum_FD_89693 | JGI IMG/M metagenome (GOLD analysis project Ga0116227, IMG submission 89693) | Host-associated microbial communities from peat moss isolated from Minnesota, USA - S1T2_Fb - Sphagnum magellanicum MG | ecosystem: Host-associated > Plants > Peat moss > Unclassified...
TATGATCCCTTCGGCGCGGCGCACTCGTCGACCTCGATCTCGGCGGCGATCGGCTTCGCCGTCGCCAACAAGCTCGCGCGGCAGCCCGGCAAGGCGATCGCGGTGATCGGCGACGGTTCGATGTCGGCGGGCATGGCCTATGAGGCGATGAACAACGCCGGCGCGGCGGGCAACCGGCTGATCGTCATTCTCAACGACAACGATATGTCGATTGCTCCGCCGGTGGGCGGCCTGTCGGCCTATCTGGCGCAACTGGTCTCGTCGCGGCCCTTCCTCGAACTGCGCGATCTGGCGCGGCGGCTGTCGCGCCGGCTGCCCCGGCCGCTGGCCCACGCCGCGCGCAAGACCGACGAATTCGCCCGTGGCCTGGCGATGGGCGGCACGCTGTTCGAAGAGCTGGGCTTTTATTACGTCGGGCCGATCGACGGGCACAATCTCGATCAGTTGATTCCGGTGCTCGAAAACGTCCGCGATGCGGCCGAAGGTCCGTGCCTGATCCATGTCGTGACGCAAAAGGGCAAGGGCTATGGCCCGGCCGAAGCCGCCGCCGACAAGTACCATGGCGTGCAGCGCTTCAACGTCGTGACCGGCGAACAAGTGAAAAGCGCGCCCGGCGCACCGAGCTATACCACCGTGTTTGCCGATGCCCTGGTGGCCGAAGCAAACCGCGACCCGGCGATCTGCGCGATTACCGCCGCGATGCCGTCGGGCACCGGGCTCGACCGCTTTGTCAAGGCGCACCCCGACCGCATGTTCGACGTCGGCATTGCCGAACAGCATGCGGTGACCTTTGCCGCCGGGCTTGCCGCACAAGGCATGCGGCCGTTCTGCGCGATCTATTCGACATTCCTGCAACGCGCCTATGACCAGGTCGTGCACGATGTCGCGATTCAGAATCTGCCGGTGCGTTTTGCCATCGACCGCGCCGGACTGGTCGGGGCGGACGGTGCCACCCACGCCGGATCGTTCGACGTGACCTATCTGGCCAGCCTGCCCAACATGGTGGTCATGGCCCCCGCCGACGAGGTGGAGCTGGTGCACATGACGCACACCGCCGCCACGCATGACAGCGGGCCGATCGCGTTCCGCTATCCGCGTGGCAACGGCACCGGATTGACACTGCCGACGGTTCCCGAACGGCTGGAAATCGGCAAGGGCCGCATTGTCCGCGAAGGTGGACGGATCGCCATCCTGTCGCTGGGCACACGGCTGGCCGAAGCGGTGAAAGCCGCCGATCAGCTCGATGCGCGGGGATTGCCCACCACGGTTGCCGACTTGCGCTTTGCCAAGCCGCTCGATCAGGAATTGATTCGCCGGCTGATGGTCACGCACGATGTCGTGCTGACGGTCGAGGAAGGCGCGATCGGCGGACTGGGTGCGCACGTGCTGACGATGGCGAGCGACGAAGGGCTGACCGATGCCGGGCTGAAAATCCGCACCTTGCGCTTGCCCGATGTGTTCCAGGACCACGATTCGCCGGACAAGCAGTATGATACGGCCGGCCTGAATGCGGCGCACATTGTCGACACCGTGCTAAAGGCGCTGCGCCACAACAGCGCGGGCGTTCAGGAAGCTCGCGCCTAGTGTGGTGAATTTTTCAGATTTACCACACTAGGACGGCAGATCGGGAAAGAAGTACCACAGGCCGATCGGGACGAGGCCAACGTGCACTTCGATTGCGGTCGCCAGCAGCCAGGGCATTACCGCTATGGGCCAGGCGAGACCAAGCCGTTTGATCTGACGCAGATTGGGCCAGAATGGCGTGCGGTTGACCCATGTGGTCCATTCGCGCCCGGACAGGGCCATCTTCTTGGTGTCCTGCAAGCGCGATCCGACCACGGCGAGCACGGTGAAACCACCAAAAACGATCATGTTGCGCGCCGAGGAATCGATCAGGATCTGGACAACCGACCAGATCGCGATCGCGAACATCATTGGATGGCGGGTGACCCGGAACACGCCGGTTGGCATCCGGGTCGACAGATTGACGATGTTCGCGCCGATCAGCCCCGGATTGTTCACCAACGAGGCGACAAACAGCGTGACGGCGAAATAGCCGCCGACCGAGAAGATGACCTGCAAGACCAGGTGGTCCGCCGACCACAACGCCGGCCCGTGCGGCGCGCGATGATAGGCAAGCACGATGAGCAGCAGCAGACCCGCCGAAACCACCGAGTAAGCCACCTGAAATCCGCCTTCGCCAAGCGCGGCAACAGCAGGCGCGCGCAACCTGTGTGAGAACACCAGATGAAAACCCGCCAACCCGGCCACGGCGGCCATCAACGCAACCAACCCATCAAGCATATGTCCAACAGATCCTGTTCAGCCATCCCCGTTCTGGCGGTGTAACGGTTAATTCGCCATCACCCGGTCACAAATCTGGTTCATTTCGGACAAATAGGAAAGCGAAGTTTGGTATCGCCTGGCAAATCAAGGCCGCGCCGCACCCAGGCGTGGCTTGCCTTTCCATGGTTGCCTGTCAATTGATCCCGTGCATCAAGCGCTTGAGCGGCCATGCCAACAGCAACAGTATTCCGCCGATTGCCACCGCGACCCACCCGATGACAGTAAAGACATGCGCGTAAGTGTGCAGCGCCAATCCGGGATTGGTGACTTCGCCGCCAACCGTGTCGACACTGGCGACCTGGGCAATCGCACCGGCCACATATTCGGCGACCGCGATCGACAGGAACCACACCCCCATCATCAGCCCGACGATGCGCGCCAGCGACAATTTGGTGATCATGCTCAGCCCCACCGGCGAAATGCACAGTTCGGCAATCGTGTGGATCAGATAGAGCCCCGCCAGCCACCACACCGACACCTTGAACGCGGCATCGGCATGGCCGGTCCCCCAGACCAGGAACAGAAATCCGGCCCCGACACCGGACAGCCCCAGCGCGAACTTGACCGGAGTTGAAGGTTCGATCCCGCGTCGGCCAAGCCAGATCCACATCGTCGAAAGCAACGGCGCCAGCGTGATGATAAAGAATGAATTGAAGAACTGGGTCTGCGCGGCCGGCATCGTGAACGAGCCGACGAGGTGCAGATCGGTGTTGCGGTCGGCAAACAGCGTCAACGAACTGCCAGCCTGTTCGAACAGCGTCCAGAATACGGTGTTGAACGTGATCAGCACCATCGCTGCGACCATCATCTGGAACTCGGCGCGGCTGCCGCTGGTCCAAGCATAGCCCAGAATCACCGGCACGGCGATCAGGAAGGTGCCGAACAACAGCTTGCCCATCAACGGCAACGCCAGCACATAGCCCAGGATACCCGCGCCGGGGGCCGCCGACGCCGCGTTCATCAGGTTCTCGAACAACAGCATGACCAGCGGGACCGCAACCAGCGCGGCAATAAAGATCGGCAGCGCGCGATCCTTCGCCTGATCCGCCGGCGGATTGCCGAAATGGGTCAAGCGGCCACCGTCGAATTGCATCAACGCCCACGAAATCAGCATGCCGATCGCCGCCAGCAGGAACCCGGCCCACCAGCCGACCACATCGGCCAGGATCGGGCAGAGGATCTGCGACAGCAATGCGCCGACGTTGATCCCCATGTAGAAAATCGTAAATCCGGCATCCCTGCGCGGGTCGCCGGGGCGGTAGAGTTCGCCAACCATGGCCGAAATGTTGGGCTTGAAGAAACCGTTGCCGACAGTGATAAGCGAAATCGCCAGCAGCACCACCATGGTGATCAGCGGCGAACGGTCGCCCCCCGATTGAAAGTCTGCGGCGGCAACCTGGCGGGCGACATGGCCATCGGGGGCGACCAGCGCGATCGTGCCATCGGCCTGACCGTGAATCGCCAGGCGTTGCCGGTCGATCATCACATAGCGCTTTTCGCGACCGTCCGAGGTCGGGCGATCGACCACGTTTTCCTGCACCACCTCGTGGCGCACGCCATCGATCATTGCCCATGGCTGTGCCGCATCGCCGCCGAAACAGAGCAGGAAATAGCCCAGCGCCATGACCAGCGCGCCGAATTTGACCGAACGCTTGGAGCCGAGATAGCGGTCGGACAGCAGCCCGCCGATGAGCGGGGTCAAATAGACCATCGCGGCAAAACCGCCATAGATGCCGTTGGCGGTGTGATCGCTGAACAGAAAATGCTTGGTCAGGTACAGCGTCAGCAGCGCCCGCATGCCGTAATAGCCAAACCGTTCCCACATTTCGGTGGTAAACAGCCGGGCAAGTTGTCGCGGTTGGCCGAACCAGCCGGCGTCGGTTTCCACTGCGGCGTTGGCGGGATTGACGGAATTGGGGGTGTTCAAGGCCATGCTCTCCTCTCCGGCCGGGCCGGGAACGCAGCGACTCCTAGCGGGCAGGTGGATGGCGGCAAAGGGCAAAGTACACGCCCGCGCCCGCACGCAAGGGCCACTTGCCCGCCGATTCCGGGCCACACAGCGCCAAAATTGTCGCGGAATGGGTCAAACCGCTCAAAAAGCGCACAAAACCGGGCGATTTCCCGCCGTTCAACGATTGTTTATGGCAGGACGCTCTGGCATTATCCTTGTTGCACGGTGTTGGGGCACTGTGTGGGGGTGCAGGGTAAACCTGTAAAATTTAGGGGGATGTCATCGACATCCGGTGGAGGGACGACGGATGATCAGATCCGAATTGCTGCAGGCACTTGCCAAGGAAAGCCCGGACTTGCGCAGCGAAGAAATCGAACGCGTGGTGGAAGTGTTCTTTGACGAGATCGGCAAACGGCTTGCCGAAGGGGGCCGGGTTGAATTGCGCGGGTTTGGCGCGTTTTCAACCCGTACGCGCGACCCGCGCAAAGGGCGCAATCCGCGGACCGGCGAAAATGTCGATGTTCCCGGCAAACGCGTGCCCTATTTCAAGCCCGGCAAGGAAATGCGCGTGCGCCTGAACGCCGACGGCGAATAACAGCCTGATCCCGCCAAGTTTCTTGAGTAAAAAAAGGGGGCGCTGGCGCCCCCTTTTTCATGTCGTGCAGCAGCTTACTTCGCTGCGCCGGCCGGGGCCGGGGCTGCAGCCAGTGTCAGCTTGCCGCCCTTGGAATTGAGATAGGCAATCACGTCGGCGCGTTGCTTGGCGTCGTCGAGGCCGGCAAAGGTCATCTTGGTGCCGGCGGCGAACTTTGCCGGGCCCGACAGCCACTGGTTGAGCGTTGCCGCATCCCAGGTGCCCTTGTGCGCTTTCAACGCGTCAGAGAACGCAAAGCCGCCACGACCTTCACCGATCGCATCGCCGGCAACGCCGTAAAGGTTGGGGCCGATGCCATTGGGACCGCCCTGGTCGATGGTGTGGCATGCCTTGCACTTGGCAAACACCTTTTCACCGGCAGCCGCATCACCGACGATCGCGACGGCAGGCGTTGCCGCAGCCCCACCGGCCGCAGGCGCCGCAGCAGCCGCAACCGGCGCGGGCAAGGGCAGGTTGGAACCCTTGGAGTTGAGGTACAGGATAACATTGGCGCGGTCTTCCGGGCTCGGCAGTCCGGCGAACGTCATCTTGGTGCCGGTCGCAAATGCGGCGGGCGAGGTCAGCCAGGTGTCGAGCGTGGCGAAATCCCAGTTGCCCTTGTGCGCCTTCAGCGCGTCGGAAAAGGCAAAACCGCCCCGGCCCACGGCAATGCCGTCGCCGACGACCGCCCACAGATTCGGGCCGATGCCGTTGGCAGCGCCCTGGTCGATGGTGTGGCACGCCTTGCACTTGGCAAAGATCGCCTCGCCCTTGGCCGCATCGGCCTTGGCCAGACGGTTGGCGATGGGTTCAACGGCCGCCGCCGCGCCGCCCGTGCCTTCATCGACACCGGTAATGGCATAGCCCATGGTTTCCGGCCGCTCGTTCTTGTCGGCAAGGAAGTAGTGGCTTGATATGCTGGACAGACCCAGAGCCACAATGCCGCCGAACAAAGTCCAACCGGCGATGGTATTGAAACGGTCGTTCATGCCTTTCCCCGAATCCTTAATTAGCGTGCCGTGCCGACCTCCCCGACGATCACCACCCCTGTTTTGCGGACCGCTCTAGTGATCGCCCCGCAGCCGCGCAAGTGCGTTTGCACACCCAATTTCGCAACCGCCGCAAAGGGTTTTGCCGGGGCGGGGGCGCGCGTGCGCGGCAACAGACTTGTCGATGCCGCCATCCCGGCCTAATCGCCTCCACCCATGGCCAGTTATCCCGCCCCCGCGCTCGCCCTTGTTGCCACGATGACCGCCGCCGCCGCGGCGGAACCCGATCGCGCCGTCGCGTTTCAGGGCGCGCCCGGCGCCAATTCGCACCGCGCCGCGACCGAGGCGGTGCCCGGCGGCCTGCCGTTGCCCTGTTTCAGCTTTGAAGACGCGCTCGATGCGGTGCGCGATGGCCAGGCCGGATCTGCGATCATCCCGATCGAAAATTCGCAACACGGCCGCGTCGCCGACATTCATTTCCTGCTGCCCGAGTCCGGTCTGTCGATCGTCGGCGAGCATTTTCTCGACATTCATCACTGCCTGATGGGGCTGGGCACCGGGCCGTTCGCCAGCGCCTATAGCCACCCGCAGGCGTTGGGCCAGTCACGCCATTATCTGCGCGAACGGGGCATCACGCCGCTGAGCCACGCGGACACCGCCGGCGCCGCCGCGTTCGTCGCCGAACTGGGCGATCCCGCTGTCGCCGCGCTGGCGCCCAGAATCGCCGCCGAGCTCTACGGCCTCGACGTGGTCGAAGAAAACGTTGAGGATGCCCACGACAACACCACCCGATTTGTCCGGCTGGCGCGCAAGCCGCTCGATCCGGGGACGATCGCTGCCGAAGCGATCACCACGTTCATCTTTGAAGTGCGCAATATCCCCGCTGCGCTGTACAAGGCGCTCGGCGGGTTTGCCACCAACGGCATCAACATGACCAAGCTGGAAAGCTATCAACAGGGCGCCAGCTTTGCCGCGACGACGTTCTTTTGCGACGTCGTCGGCAAACCGGGCGACCGCCCGCTCGACCTGGCGCTGGAAGAGCTGGCTTTTTTTGCCAACAACTTGCGTATTCTCGGGACCTACCCGCTCGAACGCGCACGCGACTGATCCCGTCGATCCATAATGGCATGCAGCGCGCTTGCTGCCGGCGCGGCGACGTGCAAGCATGGTGTTCGTGACAGAGCACACCCTTTCACCTGCCCCCCAACAGGCATCCGGCGCAGGCGGCATGGGTCACGGCGGGGCCGCCTGGGCGAAAGTGCGGGCAATGGGCGATATCCAGTTCACCCCGCTGACCCCCGCGCCCAAACCGGTCAGCGAAACGCCGCACTGGCTGCGGGCAATCCTCGAAACGCTGGCGTCGTGGCTGGCGCCGTTCGGGCGCTGGCTGGCGGCGAACTTTCGCCTGTTCGAAGTCGCCATCGTCGTTGCTGTCGTGTTGCTGGCGGGCTGGATGGTCCTGACCGGGTTGCGCAACCGCAAGCACGGCGCGCGCAGGAATGCTACGTCCGACGAGGCGGCCTGGCGGCCCGATTCGGCGATGGCGGCGGCCCTGTTGTCCGATGCCGACCGCCTCGCCGCTGCCGGACAGTTCGACGAAGCGGTCCACCTGCTGCTGCGGCGCAGTTTTGACGATATCGCCGCAAGCCGCCCCGACTGGTTGACGCCGGCCAGCACGGCGCGCGAAATTGCCGGACTGGCCGCGCTGCCCGCCGCCGCACGCACCGCGTTTGCCGTGATCGCGGGCGAAGTCGAACGCAGCCGCTATGCGCTGCATCCGCTGGGCGGCGCCGACTGGACCCGTGCCCGTGCCGCCTATGCGGCATTTGCCGTGCCCCGGACTCAACCATGAGCAACCCCGCCGCATTTGGCGCGCGCGGGACCTTTGCGCTGGTCGCAACCGGGTTCGTCGCGTTCCTCGCCCTGCTGTTCTGGATCGGAACGGGCGAGGCGCCCGCCAACGACGGCGGCGCGCACGGACTTGGCAAAGGCATTGCCGGCTATGCCGCGCTCGTCGCGATGCTGGCCGCCGATGGCCACGACGTCGGCTTCAACCGCGTGCCACGCCATGTCGGCGGCGACGAATTGCTGGTGCTGACCCCGCTGGAATTCACCGAGACAAAGGACATCGCGGCGCTGATCCGCTCGCGGCGCGCGGGCCGGGGCCCGACCGTTCTGGTCCTGCCGAAATGGCGGACTGCGCTGCTCGACAGCGATCCGCGCCAGCCCCAGGGGTCCGACAACAGAGTCTGGGCGGGTGTGTTCGGGGCGCCGCGCGCGCCATCGGGCTGGACCACGATCGTGGGCGCGTCGCTGCCGCATTGGCCGGGTCTGCTCGACCGGGTCGGGGTTGCGCTGGGCCAACCGAACAGCGCGGCGGCACACGGTTGGCACAGCGGCGATGGCGCCTCGGGCCCGCTGCCCGACGATCACGTCGTGGTGTCGGGCGGCGGATCGGACGATGCAGGTGCGCCGCTGGTGCCGCTGGTGCGCAGCGGCGACGGCCGCATTCTGGCCGGCTATTTCGCCGATGGCGGGTCCTATCCCGCGCTCGATGCGATGGCCGGCGTCGATCCGACCGGCGACACCACCGAAAAGCGGCCGGCCGGGCTGAAGCCGCTGGTCATCGTGTTCGAGCCGGATTTGCTCAACAATCGCGGCCTTGCCAACGCGGCAACCGCAGAGCTGGCGCGCCGGCTGGTGTTGGCCAGCGCCGGGCGCGGAGTGCAACGGATCGTGTTCGACTTGTCGCTGGCAGGGCTCGGCGCCCCACGCAATCTGTTGACGCTGGCGTTTTCCGCGCCGTTCCTGGCCGCGACGATCTGCCTGATTCTGGCGATGGCGGGGACGATCTGGCGCGGGTTTGTGCGGTTTGGTCAACCGCTGGTCGGTGACCCGACGCTGCCGGCGGGCAAAGTCGCGCTGGTGGCAGGCGGCGCCGCGCTGTTGCTGCGCGCGCGACGTCATCATTTGATTGCCGGACCTTATGCCGATGCCACGCGCGAACGGCTGACGGTCGCGCTGGGTCTGCCACGGCAGCGACCGGTGGCCGAAACCGACGCCGCGATTGCACGCATCCAGCACAGCGTGGCCCCGGACACCGTGCCGTTTGGCGAGGTCGCGGCAAAGCTGACGGCGGCAAAAGGGGCCGCCGCGATCACCGCGCAGGCGGCCGAGCTGCACCGTATCGAACAGGCACTGGGCCACGCCGGCCGAAGAGGGGGATCATGACACCAGACGATTTGCGCGCGTTATCCAGCGCGATCCGCGCCGAAATGGCCAAGGCCATCGTCGGCCAGGACGCGGTGATCGACCACTTGCTGATCGCGCTATTTTCCGGTGGACACGTCCTGCTCGAAGGGCCGCCGGGAACCGCCAAGACGCTGTTGGCGCAAAGCTTTGCCGCCACGCTGGGGCTCGATTACGGGCGCATCCAGTTTACCCCCGATCTGTTGCCCGGCGATATTCTGGGTTCGAACCTGTTCAATTTCCAGACCAGCCAGTTCACCCTGACGCGCGGGGCGATCTTTTGCGAATTGCTGCTGGCCGACGAGATCAACCGCACCCCGCCCAAGACACAGGCGGCCTTGCTCGAAGCGATGCAGGAACGCCGCGTCACGCTCGACGGCGTTGCCCACACGCTGTCCGACCGCTTTACGGTGATCGCGACGCAGAACCCGATCGAAAGCCAGGGCGTCTATCCTTTGCCAGAGGCGCAGCTTGACCGGTTTTTGTTCAAGGTGCTGGTCGGCTATCCCGACGCCGAGGACGAGGCGCGCATCGTCCGGCGCTATGCGCAGGGCCACGGCACGCCACGACCGGCGGAGCTGGGCGTTGGTGCGGTGATCGACGCCCGGCGACTGGGCGCGGCGATTGCCGCGACCGGGGCGGTGACGATGGCCGACAGCGTGGTCGACTATATCGTGCGGCTGGTGCGCGCGACGCGCGACAGCGGCGATCTGATGTCGGGTGCATCCCCGCGCGCTGCCGTGCTGCTGGCCGGCGCCGCGCGCGCGCGGGCCGCGCTCGACGGGCGCGGCTATGTAGTGCCGGATGATGTCAAGGCGCTGGCCACGGCCGTGCTGCGCCACCGCCTGCTGCTGTCGCCCGCCGCCGAAATCGAAGGCCGCGCGATTGAAACGATCGTCGCCGATCTGGTCACCCGCACTGAGGCGCCGCGCTGACCATGGCCATGCCGGCCAACTTGCACTGGCCCAGTATCCTGCACTGGAAACGCGCCACGCTGGCGCCCAGCGCGCGGGCGATCCGCCTGCTGGTCGTGTTCGCGCTGGCTTCGCTGGTTATCGCCGCGATCGTGCCCGCGGCATGGACGGTCGGCCCGGCGGCGGGCGGCGCGCTGGCGCTGCTGGTGCTGGCCGACGGACTGCTGGCGGGTGGGCTGATCGCGTTCCGGGTCACCGCGCCCGGCGACGGCGAAGTGGGCGAGCCGCTGACGATCCGCATCGAGGCGCAACTGGCACGCGCCGGCGGATGGACGCGGCCGGCGGCGGCGCTGGCGACCGATCCCCGCCTGTGCCCCGGCGGACGGCTGGATATCGCGCTGGTATCGGCCGACAATCCGGACGGGCATTGGCACGGCACCGCCTTCCCGGCGCCCGCGCGGCGCGGCACCGGCGCGATCACGCGCGGCTGGCTGCGCTGGCAGGGGCCGCTCGGTCTGGCGCATCGCCAGCGGGTGGCACAGATCGGCACCGATGTGCGTATCCGGCCCAACATCGCCCCGGCGCGCGGGCGGGCCTTGCAGATCTTTCTGCGCGAGGCGGGGTTTGGCCTCGTCGCACGGCGCATCCGCGGCGATGGCAGCGAATTCGAAGCGCTGGCCGAATACCAGCCGGGCATGGACCGGCGGCGTATCGAATGGAAAAGTTCGGCCCGCCACGCCCGTTTGCTGGCGCGCGAGTACGAGATCGAGCGCAACAACCAGATCGTGCTGGCGTTCGATTGCGGACAGGCGATGTGCGAACCGATCGCCGGTCTAGCCCGCATCGACCGCGCGGTCACCGCCGCGCTGACCACGGCCTGGGTGGCGTTGAAAGCCGAAGACCGCGTCGCGCTGTTCGGCTTTGCCGCCCGGCCGCTGGTGATGAGCCCGTTCATCACCGCCCAGCACCAGTTCCACCGCCTGCAGGAAGCCGCCGCCGCGCTCGACTATCACACCGAGGATGCCAATTTCACGCTGGCCATGGCAACGCTCGCCACCCGGTTGCAGCGCCGGTCGCTGATTGTGGTCTTTGCCGATTTCACCGATCCGACTGCGGCGGAATTGATGATCGAAATGTGCGCCGGGCTGGTTCGGCGCCACCGCGTGCTGTTTGTGGTGATGCGCGATGAAGATCTCGACCATCTGGCCGGCGGCGCGGTCGCCAATGCCGGCGATGTCGCGCGCGCGGTGGTCGCCCAGGGACTGATCCGCCAGCGCGCGCTGGTCCTGACCCGGCTGCGCCAGGCGGGCGTGCGCGTGATCGAAACGCCGTGGCAGACGATCGGGCCCCGGTTGCTGGAAACCTATCTGGCGATCAAGCGCGAGGGCAGCATAGGATGAACGGCTTGATTGGCTGGTTCTCGAAACGCCAGGACGCGGTCATTGCCGCGGCGGAACAGGCGACGTTGCGGTCCGACCGGTTCCGGCTGGAGCGAGAGGGCGACTGGCGCCGGCTGGAAACGATCGTCGCGCGCATCGAAGCGGGGCGGATCGGCGCCATCAGCGATGACGACCTGGTCGCGTTGCCGGCGCTGTATCGCATGCTGGTGTCCAGCCTGTCGGTGGCGCGCGACACCACGCTCGACGCGGCAACGCTCGGCTATCTCGAAGGGTTGGCGCAACGCGCGTGGTTTATCGTCTATGGTCCAGAAGTCGGGTTTCGTGGCTGGCTGCGGCGCTTTTTCGGCGGCGGGTGGAGCGCGTCGGTGCGCGCGATCGGTCCCGATATCCTGATCGCGCTGGGCATGATGGTCGCCGGCACGGTGATCGGCTGGCTGCTGGTGGCGGGCAAACCCGACTGGTTTTACGCGCTGATGCCGGCAGAGCCCGGCGATCCGCGCGTGCCGGGGGCCAGCCGCGCCGCGCTGTACGCATCGCTCTTCGGCAAAAGTCACCGGACCGGGCTGGCGGTGTTCGCCGCCTTTCTGTTCAGCAACAACGCGCAAGTGTCGATCCTGTGTTACGCGCTGGGCTTTGCCTTTGGCGTGCCGGCGATCCTGCTGCTGATCCACAACACCGCGCTGCTCGGCGCAATGTTGTGGCTCTATCACGGTCAGGGTTTGACGCTCGAACTGGTCGGCTGGCTGTCGGTGCATGGCACCACCGAGCTGTTTGCGATCATGCTGGCGGGGGCATCGGGGCTGCATATCGGCCGGTCGATGGCCTTTCCCGGGCAACGCGCGGTGCTCGACGCGGCCGCCGATGCCGGGCGGCGCACCGCGACAGTGATGACCGGGGTGGTGCTGATGCTGATCGTCGCCGGCCTGCTGGAAGGGTTTGCCCGCCAGTTGATCAATGCGACGGCGCCCCGGCTGGCGCTTGGCGGGTTGATGCTGGGGTGGTGGCTGCTCTATTTCTTTGTCTGGCGCGGAGTCTGGCGCGGACGTGGGGCGCGGCGCTGATGGCATTGTGGCCCCGGCGGCGCACAGGGCGCGCGGTGATCAGCGCAAAGGCGCGGCGACAACGCGTGATCGTGACCGCCGAGGGCCTGCGCCTGCCGCTGACGCTCGCATCGCGTGGCACGCGCGCGGCGGCGCTGTTCATCGACCTGTCGCTGATCGTGCTGACGATCATCCTTACCACCACGCTGATCCTGCTGTTTGCGCACGCGGTCGGCGCCGACAAGGCCAAGGACGGCACTGCCGCCAACGACCTGATCGAAGCGCTGGTGGTAATCTGGATCATCGCCGTGTTTCTGGCCCGCAGCGCATGGTTCCTGTGGTTCGAACTGGGTTCGCGCGGGGCGACGCCGGGCAAACGCATGACCGGCATCCGCATTGCCGCGCGGCCGGACCGCGACGGCCATGCCGCGCGCCTGACCGCAGAGGCGGTGATCGCCCGCAACCTGTTGCGCGACATCGAACTGTTTATGCCGTTGATCTTCATCGGCGGGGCGATGGCCGCCGGGTCCGACACCACGCTGGCCGGCTGGGCGTCCCTGGCATGGTTCGCCATCTTTGCGTTCTTTCCGTTTTTCAACCGCGACGGATTGCGCTGTGGCGACGTGATTGCCGGCACCTGGGTGGTCGAAGCGCCGCGTCGCAAGCTCGATCCCGCGCTGTCGCTGGGTCAGGGTGCGCAAGGACTCAGCACATTGACCGGCGCGCAATACCGGTTCAGCGCGGCGGAACTGGCGATCTATGGCGAATACGAATTGCAGGTGCTGGAACGCGTGTTGCGCGACAACCGCCCCGATGCGCTGGCCGAAGTCGCCCGGGCGATCTGCGCCAAGATCGGCTGGTCCAGCGGTGCGGGCGACGAACGCGCCTTCCTCGACGCCTATTACACCCAGTTGCGTGCGCGGCTGGAAACCGGGATGCGGCTGGGGCGACGCAAGGCGGACAAGCACGACGGGGGCTGATGACCCCCGTCGCCCGAGATATCAATCGCGGAATTTCAGTTGGCGCAGCAGCATGGTGCCCATCTGGTGGCGATATTTCGCCCGGTCGCCGGACGCGGCCTGTTGCTGCGCGATCGTCGTCTTCATGAATGCCTGGTAGGCGATCGCGCGCTTTTCCCCCTCGGCCGGGTCGGCGAAGCGGGCAAACCGGGTGACGATGAACAAGTCGGGTTCGCCCGGCCGCTTGTTGACGTTGTCGAGGATTTCATAGCCGGTGATCCAGCCCTGCTTCAGCGCGAAATCCTCGCTCTGGCGCCAGAACCCGGCAAGGTAATTGGCGTAATCGAGGTCGTGCCCGTCATCGATGGCAATCGACGCGATCTCGACGAAGTCGCCGTTGACGAACGGGTATTGGTCGGCGTGCGCAACGGCAAACGGCATGACGGCAAGCGACAGCGCGGCGAGCGCCGTGAACGGTTTGATAAACATGGGATCACCCCTTCCGGTCTGACAAGGCACAAGCGACAGGTCCCCCCGACCCCTTGCGCGGTGAGTGCTGTCGACGACGGTGCCACCCTGTTATTCGACTCGAAGTCTAGGCAAGTCGCACGCTGCGCCAGCCCTGCGCGTCCGTCAATCGGCGCCGAAAATGCCCACTTCGCGCGCGCCGCTGCTGTCGGCGCGGGCGCGGAACATGCCAGGCGTGGTGAACGCCAGCGCGGTGTGCCCGGCGGGGGTGACCACGATCACGCCGCCGACACCGCCCATCGTACCGATTTCGGCCAGCACGGCACGCGCCGCCTGATCCGCGCTTTCGCCCGCCAGCCGCATCCGCGCGCAGATTTCGTGCGCGGCGCCGGCACGAATGAACTGTTCGCCGGACCCGGTGCAACTGACCGCGCCGGCGCGATCGTCGGCATATGTCCCCGCCCCGATCAGCGGCGAATCGCCGATCCTGCCCCAACGCTTGCCGGTCAACCCGCCGGTCGAGGTCGCCGCTGCGACATGGCCCGCCGCATCGCGCGCCACCGCACCGACCGTGCCGTATTTCATGTCCGCATCGAACCAGCCGCTTGTTCTGGCCTTGAGCTCTTCCCACTGGCGCCGGCGTTCGGGAACGGCGAACCAGTCGGGATCGGCGGTTTCGACACCGTGGTCGCGGGCGAATTCCTCGGCCCCCGCCCCCGACAGGAACACGTGCGGCCCCGCCTCCATGACCGTGCGTGCCAGCCGCACCGGGTTTTTCGTTTCGGTTACCCCGGCCACGGCACCGGCGGCGCGCGTTTCGCCCGCCATGACCGCCGCATCGAGTTCGTTGGTGCCGTGATAGCTGAACACCGCCCCCCGCCCGGCGTTGAAATGCGGGTCATCCTCAAGCACGGCAACCGCCGCCGTCACCGCGTCGACCGCGCTGCCGCCCTGGGCCAGCACCGCACGCCCGGCATCGAGCGCAGCGCAAAGGCCCGCTTCGTGCGCGGCGATCGCGGCCTCGTCGAGGTTGTCACGAGTCATCGATCCGGCGCCACCGTGAATGGCGATTGCCCAAACGGGATCAAGCGTTGCATCAGTCATCGCCCAACCCGATACCAACATTCGCGCGGAGGAGCCATGCCCGACCTGCACATTGCCGAAGATGACCTGTCGGGCGAAGCGATCCGCAAGCTCGTCGCGCTGCACCTGGCCGGGATGCAGGCGCACAGTCCGGCCTCCAAAGTCCATGCCCTGCCGGTCGAGGCACTGCGCGCGGCCGACGTGACATTCTATTCCGCATGGGCCGGCGACGATCTGGCCGGAATGGGTGCGATCCGTCACTTGTCGGGCGATCATGGCGAATTGAAATCGATGCGTGTCGCCCCGGCTTTCCTGCGGCAGGGGGTGGGCGAGGCGGTGCTGGTCCATCTGCTGGGCGTGGCGCGGGCGCGCGGTTATAGGCGGGTCAGCCTGGAAACCGGGCGCACCGCGGCGTTTGCGCCGGCCGCCACACTGTATCGCAAATATGGCTTTGTCGAATGTCCGGCGTTTGCCGACTATGTGATCGACGATTTCAGCCAGTGCATGACACTGACGCTCACAGGCTGAATTGCATGTCGGTGCGCCTGCTGCGGTGCCGCGCGCACGCATATTGATCATCGTTCTGCCTCTGAAAGGGGGAGTGGTTTCCGACCAGAGGGGGGCGCTGCGGGTGAAGGACATAAGCAACAAGCGGATGATCATCAGCATGGCCAGCGGCGTCGTTGGCGTGAGCCTGTCGCTGCATTGAACCAACCCGGATCATATTGTGCGATGCCCGCTGGGGCAAAGGAACAAAGGCCGTGCGAGATTGTATTGGCCTTTGTCGGGCCACCGCGTAAACACTGTGTTCACGGCGTGGGGAGCCATATGCGGACTGCCGGCAGTCATTCTCAAGGATGCCGAGTCGGTCCGGGCTGATCACGATCGGGGAAAGGCATTTCCCCGAGTGACAACGCCGCATCACCTGCCCCGGACGAACGAACCTGCGCGCGCGTTGCTGCCGCGATCTAGGAGGAATGATGTCGATTGTCGCACGCGCCGGGCAGGGAATGCCGTACCGGCCGATGGTCTTTGCAATCGCCGCATGGCTTGCTGTCGCCCCTGCATATGCCGCCGATCCCGCCAAAGCGGCCTGCATGGCGGATGCCAAACGGCTGTGCCCGGCCGAAATGAAGATGTTGAGCCGGTCGCGCGTGCGGGCATGCCTGATCACCCGGATCGACCAGACCACGCCGACGTGCCACGATTTCATGGTCAAGGCGCGGGAGCAGGCGCTGTCGGGGCGCAAGCCGGATCCCTCGACACAATGACCCCGGCCCGCCTGCTCGGGCTTGGTCGAGCCAACCCGCAGCATGAGCTGCCCCAGGACGTCGCCCGTGATTGGGCAAGGACCCATTTTTCCGGCCGCCTGCCCGCGTTCGAACGCATGGCGCCGGTGTTTACCAATGCCGGCATCGCGCGCCGCCAGATCGCCATGCCGATCGAATGGTATCTGCAACCGCAGAACTGGGCGACGCGCACCACCGCCTATAGACAGGTGGCGCTGGCGCTGTTCATTGCCGCCGCGCGCGACGCGCTCGATGCCGCAGGGCTGACGGCCAGCGATGTCGATATTGTCGTCACGGTGTCCTCGACCGGGATCGCGACCCCCAGCCTTGAGGCGCTGGCGCATGCCGAAATCGGCTTTCGCACGGACATCGTGCGCGTGCCGGTGTTCGGACTGGGCTGTGCCGGCGGGGTCAGCGGCCTGGCGCTGGCGGCGCGGCTGGCGGCGGCGCAGCCCGGCGCACGGGTGCTGTTCGTCGCGGTCGAACTGTGTTCGCTGTCGTTTCGCGAAGACATGGTAAGCAAGGCCAATATCGTCGCCACCGCGCTGTTCGGCGATGGCGCAGCAGCGGCGGTGGTGTCCACCGAGGGGCCGGCGAAAGTCGCGGTAATCTCCGCGGGAGAGCATTTGTGGCCAGACACCCTTGACGTGATGGGCTGGGATGTTGCCCCGCACGGGCTCGGCGTGATCTTTGCGCAGTCGATCCCGACGCTGGTCTCGCGCCATTTGCGCAGCGCGCTCGACGGGTTGTGCGCCGGTTTCGGAGTCGTGCCCGACGGCATTGCCCGGTTCGTCTGCCACCCCGGCGGCGCGAAAGTGATCGATGCGCTGGAGGCGAGCCTGGACCTGACATCCGGCACGCTCGATGCCGAACGCGCGGTGCTGGCCGACCATGGCAACATGTCGGCACCGACCGTGCTGTTCGTGTTGCAGCGCCTGCTGGCCGACGATGCCCTGCCGACCGACCGGCCGAGCGCGATGTTGGCGCTGGGGCCGGGTTTCACACTGAGCGGCGCCCTGCTAACACCGGTCCCATGATCGCTGTCATCGTCCTGGCTTATGTAACGCTTGCGCGGCTGGTGGAAATGCAGGTGGCGCGCGTCAACACCGCGCGCTTGTTGGCCCACGGCGGGCATGAAGTCGCAGGCGGGCATTATCCGCTGATCATCGCGATGCACGTCGGGTGGCTGGCGTCCCTGTGGTGGCTGGCGCCGGGCCGCGCTGTGGTGCCCGGCTGGCTTGCCGTGTTCGTGCTGCTGCAACCGGTGCGGGTGTGGGTCATGGCCGCGCTGGGACCGCGCTGGACGTCGCGGATCATTGTGATGCCGGGTGAAACGCTGGTCCGCACCGGCCCCTACCGGTTTCTGGCGCATCCCAATTATGCGGTGGTGGTGGCCGAAGTCGCCAGCCTGCCGCTGGCGTTTGGGCTGTGGGGCGTGGCATTGGCCTTTTCGCTGACCAATGCGGTGATGCTGACCATCCGCATACGCGCCGAAAATGCGGCGCTGTTGCCGTTGCGATGACAACCGGCGCGATGACGACCGACCGCACCTCTGCTGCGATCTGGGTCGGCTTTGCGCTGATGTGCGTGGCCCTGTTCATGTCGGTGCTCGATGTGCAGATCGTGCTGACCGCGCTGCCGACCATGCAGCAGGCGCTGCACATCGACCCCGACGCGATGAGCTGGATCCAGACCAGTTATCTGACCGCCGAAGTGATTTCGATCCCGCTGTCGGGCCTGCTGGTTCGAGCGCTGAGCCTGCGCTGGTGCATGGTGATCGCGGTGACGGGGTTCACCGTCGCGTCGCTGGTCTGCGGGTTGAGCGACGGGTTTGCCGTGCTGATCGTGGCGCGCACGGTGCAGGGTCTGTTTGGCGGGATCATCATCCCCTGTGTGTTCAGCGCGGTGTTCCTGTTGTTCACTCCGCGTGACGAACCGGTGGCGACGGGTCTGGCCGGCGTTGCGGCCATGCTGGCGCCGACTTTGGGCCCGTGGGTGGGCGGATGGCTGACGGTGCATGCCGGCTGGCCCTGGCTGTTTTTCATCAATCTGGGCCCGGGGGTCGTGGCGGTGACCGGCATGATCTGGCTGGTGCCGTGCCCGAACGGCGTGCCCGCATTGCTGCGCCAACTGGACCGTGTCGGACTGATCCTGCTGGCCGTGGCGATGGTCGGCATCGAGGTCGGATTGAAAGAAGCGCCGCATGCCGGATGGACCGGTTTGCCGACGCTGCTGCCGGGTCTGGTCGGGCTTGCCGCTCTCGGCACGTTCTTCACGCGCTGTTTGCGCGTCGCCTCGCCGCTGGTCGATCCGGCGGTGCTGGGCGATTGGCACGTGGCACTGGGCACCGGCTGCAATGCGGTGCTGGGCGCGACCTTGTACGGTTCGACGTATCTGATGGTGGTGTTTCTGGGGCTGGTGCGCGGGCTGGATGCGCTGGGGATCGGCGAGACGGTGATTCTGACCGGCGCAGCGCAACTGGTCACTGCGCCGGTCGCGGTCTGGGCGGAACGGCGCGTGTCACCGCTGCTGTTCTGTCTGGCCGGGTTCGCGCTGTTCGGCCTTGGCTGCTGGACCGACGCATGGCTGACCCCCGACAGCGGGTTCAAAGTCCTGTTCTGGCCGCAAGTCCTGCGCGGCGCGGCGCTGATGATCTGTATTCTGGGTACGACCAGGCTCGCGTTGGGGCAACTGCCGGCGGAAATGGTGGCAAACGCCAGCGGCTTGTTCAATCTGGCGCGCAACCTGGGCGGCGCATTGGGCATCGCGCTGATCGACAGCCTGCTGTATGGGCAAACGCCGGGTCGGATCAGCGCCATCGCTACCTCGCTGCGACTTGGCGATGTCCATGTCGCGGCGGCACTGCACCTGCCGATCGACGACTTTCTGGCGATGCATGATCAGCCGCTCGATGTCGACACCCGCGCGCTGCTCGAACCGCTGATCACCCATCTGGCGCTCAGCCGCTCGATCAACGCGATCTGGTTGGTTCTCGCGCTGGCCTGTGTCGTACCGGTCGTCGCTTGCGTGATCCCGTTGATCCATAAAAGACTGTCACATGGTACCCGTCGGGATGACGCCTGACCCGATGCTGACCGCCGGACTGGCGCGTCATCGCGCCGATGATCCGGGCGCGACAGCGCGCTGCTACCACCACGTCCTGCAACGCGCGAACGACCATGTCGAGGCGTGGCACATGCTCGGGCTGGCCCACGTCCAGTCGGGCGATCACGCCAATGCGCCGGTGTTGATCAACCGCGCGCTGGCGCTCGATCCGCGCCATGCCGATGCCCGCGCCAATCTCGGCCTTGCCCTGCAAAGGCTGGGCGTGACCCCATAGCAAAAGGCCCCGCCAGCGAACCGGCAGGGCCTTTGGCTTTCCCGGTACGGGAACGTCAGAGCTTTCCGGCCAATTCCGGCACGGCGGTGAACAAGTCGGCCACCAGGCCGAGGTCGGCGACCTGGAAGATCGGCGCGTCTTCGTCCTTGTTGATCGCGATGATGACTTTGCTGTCCTTCATCCCCGCCAGATGCTGGATCGCGCCCGAAATGCCGACCGCGACATAGATTTCCGGCGCAACGATCTTGCCGGTCTGGCCGACCTGGTAATCGTTGGGGACATAGCCCGCATCGACCGCCGCACGGCTGGCACCGATTGCGGCGCCCAGCTTGTCGGCCAGCGGGGTGATGGTGGCGGCGAACGTGGCCGCATCCTTCAACGCCCGGCCGCCCGACACGATGATCTTCGCACTGGTCAGTTCGGGACGTTCCAGCTTGGCGATTTCCGAGCCGAGATAAGTCGACAGGCCCGACTCCGCACCGGCCGCCACGGCTTCGACCGGGGCGCTGCCGCCGGTGGCATCGGCCTTCGCAAAGGCGGTGCCGCGCACGGTGATCACCAGCTTGGCGTCGCTCGATTCGACCGTGGCAATCGCGTTGCCGGCATAGATCGGGCGCGTGAAGGTCTTGGGCCCTTCGACCGACAGGATGTCCGACA
>Ga0116227_10007960_pt1 | contig 20315 bp, 14 predicted proteins | sample S1TSphgellanicum_FD_89693 | JGI IMG/M metagenome (GOLD analysis project Ga0116227, IMG submission 89693) | Host-associated microbial communities from peat moss isolated from Minnesota, USA - S1T2_Fb - Sphagnum magellanicum MG | ecosystem: Host-associated > Plants > Peat moss > Unclassified...
AAGGTAATTGCCACTACTCGATTCTTGTAAATAGTCCTCTCGAGCGGCCTCAAGTGTAAAAAGGGACTTTAAATTATCCCACCCAAGCTCGTTGCACACGAGACTTCCAAGATGCGGATTTAGGGTTAGGGTTTGGCGCTAGGGTTTCATCGCAATCCGCGCGAAGCTCGAAGCTCGGGTTCTGTGCGCCCCGCGAAGCTCTGGTTCCACAGAAGAAGTTTGAAGCTCTCGCATCGTAGAAGAAGATTCTCGCTCTTGTACATCCGAAGTCAGTAGCGGTAGAATTTGGAGGTTCTTGTGGAATCGGACTTGAGGAGCCAGCTGGCTTTCAAAGGGTTCCGTGAAGCTGTAGTCAGTGTAAGGAGGAGGAGGAGGAGCCATGGTGGGCACTACGTCTGGCTATGAGGCCGCCGTGGACCAATTCGTTACTAAGATGCGGCGCAGGTGTATAATATCTCTCCCTTTTTTGCAATAGTTTTGAAAATCCTTTCGTTCATTTCAAATCAGTTTTGTGGAATTCATCGGCACTTCTTGAGCTTCCCTGGGAGGCATTGTCTTGTGTTGAGGATTTGGCTCGCAGAGAAGGACGCGTGCTTTCTTTTTCCATTTCTCTTTTCCTGATAGGTTTTGGATCCTTTTTTGTCATGGGAGCCGGACTACAAAGAAAGAATCTTTGTCTATTGGCTGATGGAAAAGAGTTTGCTGGGGATTGATGAACGAGATCAGGCAAGTGGTCGGTTCTCAGAGCAGTGCGAAGCTGACAGCGGAGCTGCTGCGGCTAGTGGTATCCCACCAGCGACTTCCGTCTTCTGGCCAGGCGGCAGCACTAATTGAGGCTGTTAAAGCTGTAGGTGTTCGCATAATTGCAGCTAGCCCTATAGGTTTCTCTCTTTTCTTTACCCTTCCACTCTTCAAAAGCAACAGTTTCTTTTCCTCTTCTTTTTTGAGATGATTGGTTTTTTCAAAGAGTGAATTGAGTTTGCAACAGTTTCAATGACTCCATTTTGGTCATCTCGTTTGCAGAATTGGCTCTGGGAAACATAGTACGGAGGATACTTCATATAATTCGTGAGGAAGATGTCTCTTTGGCATCAGATTCAATTCTGGATTCGACACTGGATAGTGATGATGAAGATGAATTTGGGAATGCAGCAGGACGATCAGCCTTGTCTGCGGTTTCTGTGGCAGCTGCAACTCGAAACACCTTGCGCGCACCTTCCTTGTACAACTTGCTGGAGTCAGTGCCAGGCACAGCAGCAACTCAGGTTGCTCGAGTGCCATCAGCCACTGAGTCAGAGGCAAGGAGTCGATGTAAGTGCTCACAGCAGCCCATTGGTATTCTCATAGCAACAGAAACAGATTGCACTGACCCCATTGTTCAAACTAACATATGATTTTAAAGTCTTAGGTTTTGATTTTCATTGAGCTAGAGAAGTTGAATTGTTTCATAACCTGTGCTAGCTGAAAATGTTGGAGGTTCCTTTGCACTGTCACTCATTGGAATTTTTCTTTTGCTTTTCCTGTTGTTGTTTCTCCCTGAGATTGATGTCTCTTCCTTTACAACATGTGGTCTTTTACTTGTTTCCATCAAACATTTGTGTATAGATTTTATTGTGGGCAGATGACGACGACACCTTCTGCCTGATGAGTGAATTGGCTGACATTAGCTGGTATCTCAAAGACGGGCATGTGTTCAGCGGGTGATAGGAACTTGATTGGCCGCAAGTTGAAGCATAATGTGATTGAGGCAATCACTGAACTTCTTCAGGAGATTGATAACTGTCACTCTCAAGTAGCTGAGCAAGCGCTGGAACATATTCATCAGAAGTATGTCTCTGTTTTCAACCTAATCTGTTCATTTGAGGGTTTGCAATCATTTTCATAACTCCTTGGAGCACTAGGTTGGCAGAGCAGAAAATGTCATGAAGAGATGGTTTGAGCTTTAGTTGGGAATTAATGGGCTCATCCTTATTTCTGGCTATTTGCAATTCCTGTTGTACAGCCATTGCATATTGGTGTACAACAGGAATATTCATATTGATGCTGAAGAGCAATCCTTCAGAGTTATCTATGCCTTTCACTTCTCTGCCAATTGGTTGTGGGGGGTTGTGTTATGCTCTCACCCTGCATTATTCTGTTCTTAAAATCAAATTCATGTTGGAAATCTCATGCTGAACAGAAATCTTTCATGTCCACATCTGGGTCTGTGTAAAGAAAAAAACAGAGGTGTCGCTATCATTGCAGTTCACGGTGAGATTTTTTGACAAGGTTTTGACAAGGTTTGTGCAGTGAAGTAATTTTGACGCTTGGTCGGTCAGTCACTTTGCGGGAGTTTCTGAAGGAGGCTAAGAAGAAGAGGTCATTTCAGGTGGTGATTGCAGAAGGTGCACCAAGGTAAGAAATTTGCATGCTGAAGGATCATGGGGACAGTCAAGTGTATGGTGCTAGTGGCAGTATTCCCAGTTCATCTCTCATTATTGCATATATTCATGCTAGTGAGGTCCACCTTACATAATTAGTATATGACCCAGGATCACTTTCTCTTGTTATACACTATCCTATTGACAGCTTCACTTGCAGTAGAATTGCTGATGCACTTCTGGAGGCTTTTCAGTTCCTAGACGGGCTTGTTGAACTGCTAGATTGCCTGAAAGTTTCAAATTTTCTTGTGACCATGCTAAGGTTTTTATTTTCAGAATTTTTTTCTACTTGTCCATATTGGTCTATAGAGTATGCTTCATATGCAAACCAAACATTCTCTTGAATGCACCATTGCTTACATCAAATTTTATCTTAATTTTAGGTATCAAGGACACATGTTGGCTAGGGAGCTGGCAGATATAGATCTACAAACAACTGTCATCACTGATTCCGCTGTCTTTGCAATGATTTCCCGTGTAAATATGGTAGGTGATATCTGCCTAAGCCTTTTGAAAACTGATGATAGTTCTTGTTGTTGTGCATTTACAGTGTCTCCACTCTCTGGTTTGGGAAAGGCAACCAACTTTGAGAAGCCCTATGTTCTTTATGCCAAAAAAACTTTGTGGAATGTAAATTGTACCATTTATAGCTTTTTAAAATAGTTGTTCATCCCACTCATCAAATCCTTCTGTTGATATAAGTTATGTGGGGACATGGGTGGGAAGGTAATAGTAGGGGCACATGCAGTGATGGCAAATGGGGGCGTTGTAGCACCAGTAGGCCTACACATGGTTGCACTCGCAGCCCGACGACATGCAGTACCATTTGTGGTGCTTGCTGGAGTGCACAAGGTACACACCCTGTGCTGGTTTCCATCAATTTAATGAATTTCAGGAACAAAATCTGGAGTCTAATTGGAAGCATAGAATTGTCAGCTATTTAGCCAGAAAATGTGTAGCCAGATGGGTTCATATGTAAGTGATTTGCCTAAGTACAGTCATATTTGAGGAGTGGGGTTTTGGCAACTATGTAAGGCTTATGCATGACTGTTACATGATCTGATTGCTAGAATAAGAAACCATGTTCGGTGGGTTGCCACTGACTTCATGTGGTTACCTGCATGTTGTGGGGCTCAGCTCTGTCCACAGTACCCACATAATCCAGACACATTGCTCAATGACTTGAAGTCACCTTCAGAAATCATCGATTTTGGGGAGTTTTCAGATTGCTTGGATGGAAGTCCTGGTGGATCTCGCACACATGTTGTGAATCCATCCTTTGATTATGTCCCACCTGAGCTTGTGAGCCTTTTTATAACAGACACGTAAGTATCTCCCTCTAGTAGCATCATCTGTTCTACATGATTTTTTTGCCTTGCTTTAACAAAGGCTAGAAATTTCTCATGCCTGTTAATGCTTATTGTAATGTGTTGTGCAGCGGGGGCCACAATCCATCATATGTGTACAGGCTTGTGGCAGAATACTATAGTCCTGAAGACTATGTGTTGTAATATACATGTAGCACATTTCTGGTTAGCATGGCTTCATTCTCCTGATTAGGAAGCTGTAAAACTTTCTGATGCATTTAAAGTGGATTTGAGCGTCTCAAAGCACTCCATAGAAGTGTTGCAAAGCATTCCAAAACCTCATCAATTTTCAGCTGTGTAGTGATCTATTTCTTGACATAGTCCAGCTTCCTCTTGTATTTGTCAAAAGATTTGATACATGTATGGTTTACTGTTTGCACATTGTATCCTGTCAATGAAAGTGGTAAAAGGTTAGCAAGTGCTGATTCCTGTCAATTAAGCTCCTATAAGGTTCGCCCATTGAGGGTTTACTGTTTACTCAGCAGAGTCTGCTGTACAGGGCTTGTTCTTTGTTATGTAAATCTCAAGCTGTTTATTTCTAGTGTTAGAGGTGGGCACCTTGCATTCAGGGATAATGCCTCCTCTACAGGCAGAGGCACTTACAACTAGACATGAGGTATCCCTTTAGTAGGCATAAGGGACTAAAATAGTAGGCAGAAGGTGTCGCTGCAGCTAGAAAGTCTGTTACCTTAAGATCTACACATCCATAAAGGATAGGTTACCAAGGTGCAACGTTAGCCTAATGTCTAGTTTTACTACTCACCTAGAACAACCCTCTAATATGTAGACTATAGTTCAATTGAATTTATTTTTAGAATAAAAAATGTTTTGAAGTTCTAATCTACTCAGTGATCAACATCATACATTTAGTAAACAATTCAACTTATTTGGTAGGTCTAATTAATTATTCACATGAAATTTTTGGAAAATAAATATAATTCTATAGTTGAAATGAAGTTGAGGACAACATGCAATCAAGAAGTAATTAGTAAAAAAGAGAAACCCTTTTTCTCCTAGCATCACTATGGAAGAGTTTTGCAAAATTTTGAAAGATGGATTTACATCTAGATCAATTCTTGATCTAGCTCAATTCTTGAATTGTGCAAAACAATGTCATAAATTTTTCTTTAGGTTGCAAAACAATGGGTCGGTTCTGAAGGAAATATGGCAAAGGCAATTAGAAACAAGGCCGACATGGAAGATGCGATATTGCGATGTGCACTACAAGTGACACAAAAGCCGGGAGATGAACATGGTAGTGGACTTTTGCTCCATTTAGAGTTGTTGGCATCCAAATTGGCGAAGTCATGGAGACATGTCGACCTTTCTATTGTGTGATTATAATGAACAAGTACTGATGGAAAGGCTAAGCATGTTGTATGCTAGATCTTGTTTGTATGTCTATGATAATAGGTGGGTTCTAGGTTAGTAGATGCATGTAAATGGTTAGTACATGAATATGAACTAGTCATGGGTTATTGGTTGGTAGGTAGTAAACCACCTTGATAACCTATCCTATAAAAGAGAACTCAAGTTTGTAAGTAGGGAGGGTACGTAGGATAATAGGTGGCTATTAGGTAAGTAGATGCACAATTAATGCATAATTAATCTAGTAGTAAAAATAAACATTAGGATTAATTATGCATTGAAAGCTTGTTACAATTCAATTGTGGATGAACCTGAATTGAGTTAATGGTGAGTTTCACCTTGGTAACCAATCTTGTATTTCGTATGTAGGTACCTAGGGTAAGTATGATAATAGGTGGTTAGTAGGTAAATAGATGCATGTACATGGTTAGTATATGTTGGTAACCTTCAATCATATTTAAGGAAATGATTTTCAAATTGGATAATTGAAATATTTGATATTAATAACAATGTGTTGACAATAAATTCAAATTTTGAATTATAGTTGAAAATTGGTTGTGATTGTGTCAACTTTCATATCAAAAATTCGTCAACATTTTAACTATGATAGTTGACATTGGATTGGTGATGCAAACCCATTTCAAAACTATAAAATTTTGACAAAATGAATCCATCTTCACTATGTTCACATCTTCTCCTTGTGCTCAAACTTTCTTTTTCATTTCTATTTTTGCAAATCCTTCTTCTAGTAGACCTATAGTCCAAGGGTTTCTTTGCTATTCCGAGTAATTGTTATTTTTCTACATTCCTATTATTTTCAAGTGATTTTTCTTTCCTACAATTTTACTTTCTTCCTCAAAGTAGTGCTTTTTTTTTCCATTTCTTTGTTACTCCAAGCAATGGTGTCTTTTTTCACACTTGTACTTACATTTACGCAAGAGAAGATGCATCTAACAAGTCATCACATTCAACACATGAAAGTCATAATTATAGGTGCCATTCAATTGCCCTCCATTTCTTTTTTCTTTTTCTCTCCTTTTTGAGTATGCGGCAATTTCTTTAGTTATGTTTTCATTTCCCCTTCTTTTTCATGAAGTTATAACATCAACATAGGAGGAAAACTTAATATTTATACTACAAGACTTTGCATTTCATTTTGTAGTACTTGATGTTGGACACAAAAATTGGATAAAAAGGAAGCAAAATGACATTTTTCAGTCCTAATTATTATTCACAAATGGTGATGATGGGAAGAAAATATGGAAATTATGTAATTTATTTTTATCATGATGTTATCATCTATAATATCTTAGAATTGATGGGACCATGAGTACATCATAGTTAGAATAAGTCGTTAGGAATGCCTTTGGATGGAGGCATGACAACCATTTTGTGTTTTGTGAAAGTGTAAGTTCGTTATTCTTAGATAAGCACAACAATTGAGGTAGGTTGGGACACATGTGGGCTATAGGTAATTGATGCATTGGTTAATTTTTGGACTATGTTTAGACTTGTAAAATTTGCATTGTTCATCAAATGGACATCTTTGGCTTTGCAATCTTAGTTGATAACTTTGTAATAATTAACTAGGATTATTTGCAACTTTTAGCATTATTGGCTCTCAACTTTTTTAGTTAAACGTGCATGGCAAATGTTGATTGTCATCTAACTTTTTTTCAAATTATTTAGTCTTGACATTCTTGCTGATTCTTTTTCAACTAGATTTTGATTATTCTAGTAATATTTGCACTTTACTTATACTTTTATAGTTGACAACTACAAATATTGAATTCATTTCATGAACACCATGTGACAACATAGAAACCAACGGTGCCAAATTGAATATTTGGAATATTTTCATTAATATTTTGTAATCATACACATGTTGTGTAGTGGTGACAATTGGTTTTCTAAATACAAATGAATTTCATGAACCAATGATATGTAAATTGTTGCATACTAATGTTAGGTAGTTCTTTCATTTTCTTGAGAACAATTAATTATGGTTCTTAGAATTTTCAAGAACTGTCTTGGTTCATTGAATATTTTTATCTAAGAAAACCAACTAGGGTTTTAGATATCAAAAGAAAAATCTAAGTTGGTTTTCATTGGTGATTCTCACAAAGGTGATGATTATTAGTTTTCATTGACAAAAATTTCCACACAATTATCACAATTAAAATTTCAAATTTTTTTAGAAAAAAGGAAAAAATTCAAATTAAATGTCACATTGCCTTTTCAAGCATCCTATCACTCTTTGTTGGCTTTGCCTTGAAGGGAAAAATCTAGACATCCTTTCTTTTTTGGGACAAATTCTGTTTCTTCGACAAATTTTTAGTTTTTAAAAAAAATTACTATCTCAAGTTGGTCTCCACATGTATTGACCTTTTAAATTTGAAATTAGATGCCTTTCAATTTAGACTATCTAGATTTTTGGGTTAATGATTTTTTTTCAATTTACTAATGGAACTAAGGTGAAAAGCATCCCTATGTAAATTTGGACTTAATTATGGCCATTATTTAAGGAACTCTTAAAATTATAACCAATATATTGCATATGGGATTATTTATTAAGGAGGGCAAAAACATGGTTACGTGATTCACTTTTGACATTTTGAAAACTTCACATTTTACATTAGCTATAATTCTTGCAATTGTATTGATTATCGAACTATAGATCCTATAATCATCATTGTTTTTTTTCACAAATATTGGTAGGCCACCTTATAAATATCCCTAGACATATAATTGATAAAAACATTCATGTGAAAGCTTAAATATTTCAATATGAAATGGAAAATTTTATTTAAAATCACAAAAATGACAACAATATTTTAAAAAATTGAAATGAGCATATCTTGTATTAAGAAGGTTTCATGCATTTCATTCTTAAATTTTTCATTTAATGATGAACTATTGTTTAATTTTTATTTTGATACTATTATGACATGTTTTTAAATTCACAATTTTTATTTTATTTACATGATAGACATAGTGTCATCATTTCAAAAGTTCATTATGCATCTATTCTTTCTTAGAACTTATTCAAAAAATTAAGTATGATTATCATTAAAGTTTATTGTAAAATAGATAATTAAAAAATTGAAAATATTACTGTTCAATATGAAATAGATTTTAAGTTCATCTACGATCTTTTTTTTATTATAAATGTAACAATCCAAGCTACTATTCATTTTAACTTTATTTTCATTTAGGAATACAAAGGAACCCAAGGGGTAGAGCTACCCCTTTTGTTGGAATATATATTTTTTATTATAAGCAATTTTTAGATTTTTCAATTTTAAAAATGTCAAATTTTTTCAAGAGGGCAATTTTCACTTTAGTGAAACCATGGTGAATGGTTTTTAATCCAATCATCACCTTTGGGGTTTATTCAATGGTTTTCAAACTTAAAAATATGGTTTATTTTTATAACTACCCCAACATTGAAGTAATATGTTCATTTTATCCAAACTAATGAATCTTGAATTTAATTTTCATTAACAAATTTTTTAAAAAAATGTGATGAATTTTTAAACACAATGATGCATGTTACATCCTTTCAACCAATTCATGAATTCCTTTGTCAAGTCTTCAAATTTTTAATATAAAAACTCTAAATTTATTATGGTTTTATCAGAATTAAAATTTATTTATACATCAACCTTTCAATTTTTATTGTTCAATCACAATCCTAATTATTTTTTAAATAATGAAAGGAAGTTAACAATCAACTTTCAAATGTATCATCCAAAAATTATATTTTCATCTAAATTAATTAACCCAAGCATTCATCACATGACTCATCAAGTGTAAATCACCCAACCTTAAATTATCAATTAATATTCTATGATTTATCAAATATAAATAATTTAATTTCAAAATGCCAATGTTAATCCATTGACTCAACATCATCAAATGAATCACCGCACAAATTACATATGTCCAACTTTTAAAATTCAAGTCATTACATGGACTAATTATGTTCAATTTTTAAAAGATGGGTCATTTCATAATTTAATTATGTCATATTTTTATCTTCAAATGTACATGGTGACCACTCAAAGACCCCATCTTCAAATTATGTATTACATTCAATGTCCCACCCCAAATTACATATTTCCTTCATCTTGACTTGTTATAATTTTTTGATGAACTCTTTTTTGGCCACATATACATCCATAGGTAATTTGAACATTAATTTGACACTTCACAAGATGCCATTTGTTGACATATAAATGTGGTTTTCATTAAAACAATCAAAATGTAAGTTGAACCTCTAATTTGATTATAACTAATGAAATGTTGATTTATTATAATTTAATGTTTTGTAATATGCCATATGTCCATGTGTAGGGTGTCCATCATTTTGAAATAGTTATAAATGTAAATCAAGCCATTGATTTCATTACAACAAATGAAATGACAACATGACAAACTAAATTTGATGTTTTACATCATGCAATGTGTCCATTTGTAGATTATATTTCATTTTGAAACAATTGAATGCATAAATCAAACCTTCGACTTCATTAGTTCAAATGAAAGGACAACACATTACACTATAATATTATGTTTTATAACGTGCCACATGTCATCATGTAAGGTGTTTATTATTTTGAAGCAATTGCAAATGTAAGTTGAACCCCCAACTTCACTTGGATGGATGAAATACACGTTAACAACAATTGATTTCTTTTTCAATATATTTGTGATTTTCATCTGCTTCAACTTAATTTTTTTGTTAGTAATTTTTTTTGTGTAAATTTTTTTGTTTGAAACAATTAGCTTGTCAACTTTTCAAATGATTTGATAAGTGTGTAACACAACTATGACCTCTTTTGATGTGTGTGATTGGACCTTTTAATGAGGGTTGAACGCTGAAAAACACAATTTTGGAATGATACACAAAACTACAAAAAATGTGTCATCACATATGACAAGCAAGGAATATTAATAATTTTGAATGAGTTAAATTGAAAATTAATGATAAATAAAAATATTTACTCAAATAAGAATTATGATGAACAGTGTGAATAAACAATGTTGGTATCATTTAGTTTGAAATTTTGAATGTGTAGTTTCTTGTATTAACATTACAAATAACAAACCTCAATGTCATTCACATCATATTCAACATTTGCAATTTGATGCATTAGATGTTATTTTAAAAAATAACTTTTCCCAAGTAATTTTTTGATCTCATAATTGTGAGCAATTTTGTTTCGGAAAGATTTTTTAAAAAAAATTATATATTCTTGTAAACAATTTTTAAAAAATCATATGTTTTATTAAATATCATATGGCTAATGAAATCGTTTTTAACATTTGAAGGACATGAGTGGTGACCACTTTGTCTTGAAGTGGAGAAAATAAGTTTCTTTCCATGGAACAATCCACTTGCACATATATACTAAACAAGAAAAAGAAAGCATAAAGTATACATTAAACAAAATAAATAAATAAAGGCTTTTGTAAGCTGAATTAGGAAACAAAGGGGAAGATATAATAAAACCATTGGATTAGTATGCCATTTTTTGAATTGTATATGTATATATTTTTCATATGTTAGTTTGTTCATTGATTTAGTGTTTGAAATGCACTTCAAAAGTTAAAATAGTTGCATTAGTAGGAAAATTTGTTTTTTATTATGTGCAAAAAAAAAAGTTACATCATTTGATACATTGGGGAAATATGGACAATGCATGGATTTTACAACATTTCAAAGCAAATTACATAATATTCTTGATTTGGTAAAAATTATCATAAGATTTGGACATTTGACATTACACGATTTGAGAAAGAAAGTTTTACATTGACGACTTTCAAGGGATCATTAAAGATTCATTTACAATATTGGTACCTTGCTATGTTATATGAATGTGTTCTTGTGACAAAGACATTATAACATGTTACAATGTTGATGCACATGTTTGAAATTAGTGGCACTATGAATTGATTATGTTTTTAAAAAATGAAAATGGTAAGTTTTCTTGAGCACATGCATTGTCACAATGATTTTATCATAAACAAATTGATGCATTAAATTTGCATTGAAATTTGCATATCATTAAATCTATGCATTGGGCACATTTTTGAAATTTTCAATTATATTTATTATCAAATATCAATATATACTAATTTAATGAAAATATGATTAAAAACCATACATTGAAGGACAACTAAAAGCTTATGGAAACATTGAACTGATAAGTATATGAATCACAATCTATGTTCTCATTTCATATCATGATTATAAAAGTTAGATGTTCTTTTTCTTGCAGGAGGTGGTTTTGCTATTTCATAATTTAGGAAATCTTGTTTTGACATCATGAAAAAAATAGAAGAATATCAATTTATTTAGCATAAAGATGACGATGAGTTATTTTCAACAATTTTTTTATTTAAGTGTATCTTATATTTTTATAAACTTTGATGGGTTTAATAAATTGAAAGTATGATCTTCTTATTTTTATCATTCAAGCTTATAATTTTTACTTAGATGTTAATTTGGGTGTGTTTTCTAAGTGCATAATAATATGATACCAACATGTGATAAAACCACAAAAATATCAATGATTGATAAAGTCCAAAATGAAATGATACAAAGGAAAAATGTGAATAAAATTCAATAAATTAATGAAAATGGACAAAATTTGGTGGGTTACAAAATAGTTTGTAAATTAAGCTCTTTGGTAATGAAATCAAAATGTTTGGTAAGGGTTCAACCTTGAATTCAACCCCTTTTATGCAAGAATTGACTTTGAAACTTTTTTTTAAAAATTTCTTGAAATACTATTTTTTACATGCGCCATTGGATCCTATATGTTCTAAAACTTGTGGTCACTCACCTTTGAGATGCAAAAGAATGTGATGATGTTTTTTTCATAACTTAAGTTAGATCCTCTAAACATTGAGTTGTTTTTTTACCTTGCAATGTTCAATTATGTAATTATATGGTTTTTAAAAATTTTGTGTTCATGGGTGGGCTTCTTAGATTGTGCATTTCTACAACTGAAGTTCTAAGTCTTTGAAATTCACATTTACCTTGACTAATTGAATTACAAGATCCCTTGTGAATGTAATATTAAGAAATTTAATAATTTTTATTTAAGTATTATTTTATAATAAAATGGCATTATTTATAAAATGTTTTGTTAGATCAATCACCCTTGGGCTAACATCAATTAGAGTTAATTGGTTTACATAAAAGTTTGTTTTGTTAATGTTCTATGAATTTATTTTCATTGAAATCACAATTAAGCTCAATTTTCATAATTGTTATTTACAATAGTTGAAGCCACAACATATCAAGTATTGCCAAATGTTTGATTAATATGCTTATCCACTATAGCCATGTTTTTGCATTAATTTTCTAAAGAGAAAAAATATTGTTTTTACAAAAATTAGACAATACTTTGACATTCCTAGGGCACAACATGATGATTAAACAAGAAGCATGTAAGATCATGAAACAATGAAAACACCAGACAATGCAAACATGAAACCTTATTTATTACTAGTTTCACATAGCTAATTTCGACAACTAGAGGTGTGAAAATAATAATCACTTGGAAAAAAAATTCAAATAAGGAAAAATGTTAACTTTATAGTTGTAGCCTTTCATTTTTCTTTATTGGAGCCCAACTCACCAAGCTTTTCAAGCATTCCAATTCATTAGTAACATTCAGTGTAATTTCATTTAGAGTAAATTTCTTTAAAATCTTGAATCCAATGGCTAAGTATTTTTGATTTGAATGAAAAATCTTTCATTTCACACCATTATCTTTATGCACCTAATCACTTCCACTACCCATTAGTAATCAAATCTAATGATCTATCAAGTGTTCAAACTTAGGTTCTTTTTTTCTCAAAACCTTAACAAAAATAGATCATGTTTTATCTAACAAAGGTGATTCATCAAAGTTGCTTTTTGATCATCATTAACCACGATTTTTAAATATTTTATTGTAAATGTAAGATTTCCACCATCTTTGGGTTTCTTGTAACGATGAATGTATTAACCAAAACACACATCTACATACTTCGTAAATGTAGGATAGGTTATCATTGTGAAAACATTAACAAGGTTCCAAATTTTTAAAAATATATTAAAAATGTTATCATATCATCACCCTTTTTTTTTTGTATTTTTGACTATCTTAAAATTTAATTTTTTTTCACAATCAAAATGGACACAAAGTGAATCATATTGATGTTTCTATATATATATGTGTGTGTGTGTATATGGCGATTTAAGCTATCATATTTCAAAATGTGATATTTTTGGTTCATTAACATATACAAGAATCAAAATTGCATAGGGTATACTTGAAAATTACATCTAGGATTTCATCTATTTTGTCTTTAGTGGCACACCTTCAATCAAATTGAATCGTAGGTTAGTGTCTAGTTTTGCTACCTACCTACTAACTAACAACCCATTAACCCTTATCCATGTGCTAACCATCTATCCACATGCATCTACTTACCTACCTAGTAGCCACCTTTTATCCTACCTATCCTAGCTACCTACATGTAAGATCTCTCCATTATAAGACAGGTTACCAAGTTGAAAGTTGCCATTAGTAACAACCTTCCCCTGGATAGTTGTTAAGTTCAATTTTAGTTTTTAATGTCTACCAACTAACTACCCTCTAGCCTTCCCCACCAGTTGTGTACATCTATATACCTACTAGGCATAATTATTGTACCCGCCTTGCGTACGTACGTACCTATAGCCTACTTAGAAACAGGACCTATCAACTCCATTGGGATTCATCCACAACTCAGTCCTAACTTGCTTCCAATGGATGGTCCACTGGTAGCTGTTGTTGGTGCGTGCATTCATCCACAACAAAAAAAAAAGAAAAAAAGTGGAGAACAAGTAGGCTATAGAACTCGGGAATTTAGAGTGAACTCAAAAGTAGTAGCATTTACATTATTTTTCAAATAGGTTTGTAAATGTGAACAGCCATATTAAATATATCAAAGAAATGCTTGGCAGTCCTAAACCTATTATAACAGGGACACTTGATTCTAATTTCTTGAGAATCCAACAATTGCACACTTTTTTGCATTGCAAACACCGTCTCAAATCTGCACAGAACCAAATTTGCACCTTTCACATGATGACAGCTGTGGTGGTGATGTTTGGTGGTCGTGTTGACACACCACTTTATCTCTTTGTCTCTCCCTCTCTCCCTCTCTTTGCATTACTGCACAAGAAGTTCAAACTTTTAGACTTTCAGAGTTAAGAAAAAGCGAGAACAGCTCAATGAACTTATATTTGGAAGAGATTTTTTTGTTGGAACCCATCAAAAATTAAAATTAGGAAACTTGAGTAACCTTTGAACACAAATTATTCCAAAAGTTTTGTCACCCAACCTTCATGGCTTCCATAAGATTGTTGTATTGGCAATCAGGCTTGTGACAACATAAGGGTCCATGTTTGATGCTGGTCGACGATCTTCAAAGTAACCTGGCATGAAACCCCTTCCAACTGTCATCAACCATGTATACAAAACAAAGCTGGACACAACTGTCGGGAATTGCAAAACTGAGGATCCTTGAAACAGTCTGCACACTTCAGTTATGTTTCCAGCCTTATGCCTGTAACCCTCCCAGTTTTGATGATATTAGATTTTATTGTGTCATTGCCATGAAACATTGACTGGACTTCATCACAAAAAATATTCTGCTATTTTTGAGGATGGCTTCACCTTTTCCCTCCCTCTCAGTATCACGACCAACACGGATAGAAGCACCACGGTTTGCAACACCCTGCAGATAGAATGTACCCCCTTGACGCCATTAGAATGCAGAAAAGTTGTGATTCAACAGAAAGCTAGGACTCAGGTACCAGTTCAGCAATGCACAGTGTCTAGAATGCATGCTATATACGGCACTCATACCCAGGAAAAGGTGTTCATGTCAGCTGTCTCATGCCGTCCAGTCAATCGTCGTTCATTGCCTTCACCATATGAAGCAATGTGTTCCTTATGCCTCAATCCAAGTTTTTCGATAGCCTTTTTGATCACTTCATAACCACCCTCCTCACGCATGGACTTTGTGCTGTTGGACAATCACACCACAATATGTGTTAAAATGTTTGCTTTACACACTGGTACATCTTGACAGAGACAAGAACACAATATTCAGCCTTACCCACCACATTGGCAGAGAACCAAAAGATATTTGTCAACTATAAGTGCATGTGTTTCAGAAGACATGTTGTGAGATAGTCAAACACAAGAATATTACCTGTAGTTTGTGTGGCAACCGGCACCATTCCAATCACCCTGTTTTGTATCACCAGAAATATGAACAACATCAGAAGCAATGCCCAAGAATCAAATTGTTTGGGTGCTGACACTAAAATGAAAGTTAGCAATGCAAGATTGCTACAAAGTAAGAGGGATTCTTACTTCAATAGGCTTAGGGTCGAATGAAAGCACCACTCCTGCAATTTCTGTAATCCTCTGCAGTAAAAACCACCAACAATATTTGACACATATACCGTGTAATATAGGGTTCATAGTTTCACCAGCAAAAAAAACAGAGAAAGCCAGGTAGCAACAGGTGTGCCTGTTGACCTCAAGATCCATATTTTCTTTATCAATAGCTGTATAGTAATGCAACTTCAGAATTCATCTTGGTGACCTTCAGCAAATCCAGTAATGTACCTCGAGGATGTACCGAGCTGCCCATAGCTGGTCTGCTGCTGAAATACCAAGAGCAGGTCCTACTTGGAACTCCCACTATTGCACAAAAACAGCTCTTAGAATTTAGAGCAGTCAGAGAATTGAGTTTGCCACATCAGATGCCATAATACAATCCTCCTTGAACCCTAGATGTCCATCAAACATAAGAGCATAGAACTAGGCCAATCTTCTGCAACAAATTAGCAACAAATTGGTTTGAAATAATGACAATGATGCTCCACACAAAGTACTCCACCATGTGGAAAGAGAATCTTTTACCTGGCCAGGCATAACCTCGCCATTTATCCCACTGATCTGAATGCCAGCATAGAGGGAAGCCTTGTAATGAGCATTCACAATATCACGGCCCCAAGCTTTGTCAGCTCCAGTCCCACAATAATAGGGTCCCTGTTCCAAAGGTATAAAGCACACTTTATTAAAATAAAAAACCAAGCCATTTGTTGCAAGTTCCCAACCTCAATTAGCACACAATCAACATGGAGACATATACATGCAATGAACACTAATGCAGATAAGCCCAATCCCTGTATTATTAGAAAAAGACAAATTTGAACACAACGCATATCCTGTCACATCATATGTTTCTGGAAGTGATAAAATGAATCAATTGCTCATGTTTCACATTTGTGCAACACATGCACAAACACAAACAAGTGTAGTAGAAAGCCAGACAAATGTAACGCAGAATAAATATATCTAATAAACAGCAAACTGAAGCTCCACCTGAGGTCCAGGGAAACCACCCACTGGCCATCCAAGAGGCCATTTCACGTCCTTTTGTAGCAAGGTATACTCTTGTTCCAGCCCATACCTGTGCAAAAGTCAGCACTTCTTTAGGAATCTTTGGAGATTTACCACCAGTCCAGCTGCCACATCTTCTGAGTCTTCCTAAGACAACCAGCAAGTTACTATGTATCCTGCACCAAGAAGGAGACTCTTCTGAACACCCACAATCTCAAAATAAAACATCAACCTACCAAGTCTCCTCCTCAGCAACTTCCTTCTGGGCAAAGATTTTTGCAGCTGCAGCTCGCTTGTTGGTTGGAATAGGCACACCCTGAGGAGTATATGCATCACATATCACCTGCAACAATGACAACAGGAGATGTCAGGCCATTTCTCTACTCACAGAGTAGTAGAAAGCCTCGAAAAGCAACAGATAAATGTAACAGGATTGTGAGAGTGGAGAGATATACCAAGATGTTGTGTCCCCTTCGAAAGGGATCCTTGAAAATGGCCTGAGGACTGCACAGACAAGCCATTGCATCTGCCATTTAGAAGCTACGATCTCATCATTTCCCTTTGTCCTTGTTGAGCAATTCTTCTTTCCCTTTCCACTAAATTATTAGCAAGAAAAGCAAACAATGAAAGAAGTAAGGAAGAGAGATCCAGAGGTACTTACTATAGAATCACTTCGCTGTCTTCTCCTGGCGCTTGGCCAGTACTTGAGCCGTCGTAATTCCACTTGGGCAACTGTTTGGGATCAGTGACAGGTCCAGGTAGAGTCTGCAGCACAACAAGCGGCGACTTAGGACTTCTGTTTCCAGATCACTCGTCTTTCAGACATTTTTGTGCTCAGGATGGACCGTCGCGTGTATTTTTGGTTAGAAGAGCACATTGCCACACACTATAATAACACACGAAATCTAGTAATTCAAGTCCAACAGGCAACACAGCACAACAACTATGAAGCATTCTCATACTCTCCGCCTCACAACCCCAGTAAACACTCGAAATTGGGGGGACAACACATTGTGACATACCCTGGCTTTGCTGCGAAGATCCGTGCCCGAGCCTCCTATCCTGTGGACCAAAAATCCAAGAAAAAACGCACATAATCAGTGAGACAGGAGCAAAAAGGTTCTCAGCGCTCTCGAAGCGAAGAACTAAGTCTCTTGCCATGTTCACTCCTTCTCACAAAACATCTCCACTGCTTGCTGCTCCCGAAGTGTAAAGGCACATCGTTCTTCACGGTCTTCGAGATCGACAAAAACTGAGAACAACGCACACCGTTCTTCTCGGTCTTCAAGATCGACAAAAAATCAGAACAGACTTCCAAAATTGCTATCAACCTTCTCAGTACAATACTAAGCCCCCTCTGACAGCCTCTACACTCCTCGATCCCACTACACACCCCCCCCCGAAAACGTCGCTAACGAAACTAAAAACAAAGGATTCAAAACAGACAAACTCCACAACAATGACAATCAGCATCATCACTCCGCTATTTGCAATAACCAAAAATCCAACGCCATTCCAAATCTATCCTTTCTTCTCAACGCCAGAAGAAAAGAAAAGAAAAAGGAAAAAAAAACCAGAATGCCATAACCGAGGCGGAAAAGAAGAGCAAAGAAAAAGAAAAAAAAAAACTCCAACACCATTCCAGAGAAATCTCTCCGTTCTTCTCAAGTTCCTTTCTCAACATCAGAAGAAAAGAACAGCCAAAAAAAACACGCACTCACACAATAATGCCATAATAGAGGTGGAAAAGAAAGATCAAAGCAAAAATTAAAAAAAATAAAAATCCAACGCCATTCCAAAAGAAATTTCTCTGTTCTACTCAAGTTCCTTTCTCAACAGCAAAAAAAAAAAGAACAGCAAAAAACACAACCCATACACAAGAATGCCATTATACCAGAGGCGGAACAGAAAAGAAAAGAAGAGAAAAGAAAGCGAAGGCAAGACCGCCAGAAAGGGCAAACGTACCAGATGTATTCGGCAATGATATGCTTGTCTTCAAGCGACAAGTTCAGCAACTCGTCCAGACTCGACATGGCTACAATTACCGCAACGCAACGGAGGCAGCGAAGCTCTCGATCGATCGATCGATCGCTGCGCAAATCGGAGAGAGGGAGAAACGCAGACACGGAGAGAGAGAGAGAAGAAGCGCAAGGTGCAAGGAGACTCTGGCCTTGATAAAGAAGCCGGGCAGAACGGGCAGAACATTTTCGGGCAGTAAGGGCAGAAAATTGTGAGTCAGAAAAAGGCAAAAGGAGAAAGTGGTAATTTTACTTGTAGGCTAATAATAACGTTCTTACTTTTTACTCCCCTTCTTAGTCGTCATTTCTTTTTATTTACCCCACTTGCCCGCCGTGGCAAGTGAGTTTTTTTTTCAACAAATTGTTTTTCTGTTGCTCAAGTGTGTTTTTTAGGAATTTTTGTTTGTAGCCAGAGTGGCGATCATCGGTAGGAAGATTTAGCTAGATCTGGCTATAAACCTGAAATAAAGAAAAAGTCTTTTAATCATCCATCTATTTATTTTTGGCTACACAATGAGAACCAAGTATACGAATCTGGCCACGGTTAGCCTTATTTTTTCTTTTTTATTTTTTCCCTCACTTCTGGCAACTAAAAACCTTCAAGGTCACTTCTTTTTCAAAATTTTAATTTCGCTTTTGGGCGAAATTCCGCCTGTGAAAAAAAACACACACACATACTGCTGAAGTAGGTTGATATCTATAAGAAAAAGTGACAATCATCCCTAGGAGGATTTAGCCAAATTTGGCTTTAAAGCAGATATGAAATAAAAATTTATACTTATAATTATGGCTACGTAAAACTGAATTTTTTTCTAGAAATTGATGATTATTTGACTTTTATTTTTGTTACTTCTGGCGACTGAAACCTCTCCAGACTCACTTTTATTGGACTTTTAAATTTTTATTTCGTTTTTTGGCGAAACCTCGCCAGTTAAAAAAAAAAAAAAAAGGCTGCGCGGTGTGTCCTTTTCCTACCCTGTCTTTTCGGAGATAGGTAGGTAGGTACCTAGCTTCCTGTCCTGCGACAGGTTTTGGCTCCCTGTCCCTGGGAGGGGAGCACGTTTGTCAAACTCTTAGCCGAGTAAGGACACGCCGCGTGTCACATCGTGTGTCCTGTTTCAGGACAACTGAATTTGGACAACGGGCGGAGAGGGGGCAGGGGACAGGGATGGTAAATGCTAAGGTAAGTAGGCAGATAGTCGGAATCGTAGGTAAGTAAAAGTAATTTAATCTCCATCCCCTGTAGACTCAACTTGGCTAGAGCAAAAATTGGGGGTGAAAAGGTGAAAAAAATAAATTTAGATGAAAAGTTTGTCAAAAAGGTTTCTCATTATTTAAAGTTATATTAAAGGCTACGACCACCCCTTTTTAGACCTTTAAATGTTTTTTAAAAAATTATTATTATTATTTTTTGGTGTTGGAGGTTTTCTTTAAATGGGGACTTGGAAATTCAGTGGTTCTTTTTTCATTTTTTGTCATATCAAAATTTTGGCGAAATTCAATCCAAAAAAAATAGCAAAAGTAGTCGAATTTACACTAGAAAAAAAAATAAATTCCCAATTTATTTATCAAAAATTAGCGAAATTTCGCCAGAAAAAAAACACTGATTCCAAGCTGCCCTTGGGGGGGGGGAGGGGGGGGAGGGGGGGGGGAGAGTAAAGGGGGGGGTTGGGGGGG
>Ga0116227_10007961_pt1 | contig 20314 bp, 8 predicted proteins | sample S1TSphgellanicum_FD_89693 | JGI IMG/M metagenome (GOLD analysis project Ga0116227, IMG submission 89693) | Host-associated microbial communities from peat moss isolated from Minnesota, USA - S1T2_Fb - Sphagnum magellanicum MG | ecosystem: Host-associated > Plants > Peat moss > Unclassified...
GGGGGGGGGGGGGGGGGGGGGGGGAGATGAATTTCCTTTCACCCACTAAAGATCCCAATTCGAATACCTTCCACTTTTGTAAGGTTCTTATTTTGAAATTTAAAAAAAATGTAATGAAGAAATACTTTTGTGACTCTTCTTGGGTTTTGGGGCCTAGTGTTGGGCGTATCACTCTCAACTGAGCCCTCAAGTACCCCATGAAAAGCCTCGAAAGTGTTTCTAGAGCATCTCCCCTCACTAAGAGAAAAATGGCCTGTACAATAAATTATGGATGAAGTATAGCACTCAAATATGTGCAGGTTATAGTGCACTCCACTAGAGGAAGGAAAATTAGACGATTGTTTTCTGATTGGCCAGCTATAATTATTGGTCTGGGTTGTGACTTGTGACATTTAAAATAATGTCTCACTATTTAGCTCTTGTCTACCTAGAACCTTCAAAATAAACTGTCGGAGTGAATCAGATTTTAATTTTATTTTTCACATATTTTTCTTTCAAAGAAAAGACAATTTGAAACTCAAACCAAGGTAAAGTGGATTTTTTGGACTTATTTTCAATTAATTATGAAATTTTAAAGACAATTCTTATGGGTTTTTAAAAATATTGACTAAAGTCCCTCTGGAATAGTGGGTGTAATACACCAAAATCTTGAAATGAGGTTTTTAGTGGGATCCAACAAAGATCCTACTACTCTCAAAAGAGAATTTTTAATATGGTCAAACATGGACCTTAGAATCAAGGCCACATGTGCTCAATTTGAGATATTAAATGAGTTGAATTTGAAAAGCATTTGAGGAAGCAAAAAACCCAGCCTTTAACAATTAGGTACCTATTTTTTAAACCACTTACCAAGGCACCTTCAATAGAAAAGCTGTCATCCGAACTTACATTGTAAGTGATCCTAAAGAAGAAGATTCTATTTTTTAAATCACATCTTCAGCCATCTTGTGTGACTTTTAAAATGTGCATAAACCACCCATTACTACAATTTCGAATTTCCAAAAGATTTAAACAGTTATAAAGAGTAAAAGTAGGGTGCAGTTTAGGGTGCATTAACGTTATTAGCTCCCTCTACTTTAGAGTATAAATTAATTATTATGTGAAGGCCCAATAGAATCTGGGTTAGCTTTGTGAGATTACTTCTGTAGATGTACTTGCTTAGTTTAATTACATATGCATGGTGAAGCTATTTAGGAATCCCACCAACTCTTATAAGCTATCCATATCGTTGAAATGATAGTTTGGCCCTATGGGTGCATGATCTTAATTTGCTGTTCAAATATATACAAAATCACCTAGTGGTTTGCCAAGTGGCCAGCTGGTCATGAACATGTATTCATTCTTTAATGGTGATGTGTAAAATGCCACAAACCATGTAGCTACTATGCTTGCAAGCCTAGGGTGAAAATCCTAGTGAGAGGTCGTCAATTCAACCACAACGATTAAAAAATTAAGACATCTTTCCATTAGGTTGCACTGATCAAGGCAACTTTTCACTTAAATTTTTCTTTCTATCAGTGTTCACAGTCACTTCATAACTCCACGTGTGAAGCATTGACCCAATCGATAGTTGGGAAAGTTATGAATTAAACGACAACTCATTGCAAAACGACATTCATTTTTTTATAGAACACTTTACTAATCAAGCATTGACCAAATGTAAGAGTTGGGAGAGTTTATGAGTCAAACTGTGGTGAGCTCAAGAGTTGAGAATGTTACAAATCAAAACTACAACTCATTAGAAAATGACATTTATTTTTTTATGGGAACACTTTACTAGTCAAACATTGACCAAATGTAAGAGTTAGATGAACTTATGAGTCAAATTGTGAATCATCACACGTGACATTCTAAATAGTTATAGCTCTTCAATGGAAAACATCTATCCAGATATATAAAAAAACAAAATCCTAAATCAATGTCTTTCTGGTAGGTTTCTGCAATCACATCACATTATCTATCTATGAAAGAAAGTTATTTGTTTGTTTGTTTTGTTTTGTTTGTCACATTCAAATCTCCCAAATCATGGCACCTCTTGTCACTCTTTTGGTACCATTGGAAAGCTCCTAATGAGTCCAGGTGCACCTATTGGTTTTATAATGTTTCAATGTACAATGGAGAAGTTATTGAACGTTGAACAATTTTTTCACTCCAAATTCATTTGAATCAAACATTAAAATTATAGGGGAATTTGGGCATGCTCTTAGTATTGTTGGAAAGCCCACAATGAGTAGGATTTTATGAAGGTGATTTGAAAACCTAAAATGCAAGAGAAATTGAATTTTGAGTACTTTTAGTGTCATTGAAAATTTAATTAAATTAAGAAAACAGATTTTGAAAATAAAAAAATAGTTGGGTAACCAGTTCACACTTGAGCCAATGACACAGGCTACACTAATGTGTATTTAAGATCAAGGTAGCATAATGGAAAGACACCTTAATGAAAAATGGGCCTTAGTGGTCGGTGCAGTAACAATGGAGAAGTATAACTATAGTGAAAAGAATACCAGTTCACGGGTCCCACTACTATCACTACTAAAGCATTGCAGATCCTGTTGTCTACATCTTTGGCACCATGCATAGACAACTATAAAGTTTGCAAGAAAGAAAAGATTGAGCATTAAATTATATCTAGTGTGGGATCTAATGACAAGTTCCAGTACGGACCCATTCACAGCCCCCCATAACAAAATGGAGCAGTTTGTAGGCTCCCACGTGTGTCAAGGATACGCACAAGTCTCGATGAGATGGTAGGGTACGGAGTCCAGACTGCATGGCCAGCATCTCACACGACGTGCATTTGGGTACGAGCTCAACGCTCATCCATAAATTGATTATATTCTTCAAATTTTCACAGGATCTGCAATGCCAAGTCATCTAGCAACTAGAATCTACCACAGTCCACTCATGGTTTGATTCAACAGCGTCATTACACCTATGTGAATAGCAACATCAACTTAGGATATCTTTCCATTAGGCTGATGCGATCGCAGATTTTGTGATCACAACAGCTCTCCAATATGTTTTTCCGAGTAGCTGCGCTCATAGTTGTACTTGTCAATTGTTGTACAATTGCATGAGCTGTGAGAATTACGAATCAAACTCCTACTAACAATACAATGCAGACATTTGTCCTTTCTTCATGAAAACGCATGTTCTCACAGTTCTTAACATGATCAACTACATGCTTTCATCATAGTTGCAGCTCTCCAAGGGAAGGCTACTCTCCCTACAGCTTTAAAAAACAAAACAATGCTCCATGTCGGTGGTCACAACACACGGTGTGTAACTGTGATCACAGCAGCCTACTGGAAAAAGACCCTTATAAGACGTTTTACTTTTTCTTTCTGCAATTCAGATCAGCGTTCTAGGTTCGAAGTCAAAGAAAAGAGATAAAAGTCTGACAGAATTTCTGCTACTGATCATCTACAGCTGGTTACATGTTTCAACGCTGAAAGTTAGGACCCACAAAAGTACCGCAAACTGGCTGTCCAAAGCACACATGCACTAGAATTAGTTTCCTAATGCCTACGCTAGAAACTTGATCTCTGGGTGCCGTCAGAACCCATAACGTCTACGGCTCACCGCCATGTTCTGGAGGGAGACAGACAAATTTATGCCTGTTACAGTACTCAAGGCTACAGTTAGCCACCTGTGATCAAACTTTGGTATAACAAAACTGGGAGTTTTAGTTTGTTTCTTGAATTGATCAGCACTTGCTTAATTTCTTACAGTTCAAGCTTAATATGCAATACATACATACATACATACATATATATATATATATCTATATATATATATATATATATATACGGATCCAACATTATCCAAATCCACTGACTAAAGTTCTATACAAAGGCAATGTTACTGGTTCAGATTTGAGCCTCTTTCTGCAGTTATATGGTTTCCTCCATCACGCATTTATTGCCTATTTCATAACAATCTGCACTAGAACAAGAAGAGCGTGTTTAGAGTTGAGATACTAGGATCCAAGATCTGGTTGATAGATCTTGTATATCCATGTGTAGATTGTGTGTACTAAACTTAGGAGCCGTAAATTTGAAAGGCCTGAAAATTAGCAGATTCCTTGCCCTTCTTCTAGCGGACGCTTCAAGGTCTACACATCGGATTAATGAGCAAATCATCATCACTTTGGCAATCTACAGCATCTTGATATGACAGATAGAGGAGTTCTCATTCATTTGGCGCCTTGAAATTTAATTGCTTAAGCAATTCTTGGTATTGTGTGTTCCTAAATGTTAAATTTATAATTTGTCTGGTCCCATGTTGGTAAACTTTTGTTTTTCTTTTCTCGAACTCACAAGTTAAAGTAATTTGTACAAGAGCATGAATGAACTGGAACTAAATTTGTAACAAAGTTGTGTTATTATGTCAGCTTCTACTAACATTCCTATGCAGTGAGTTAAATTGGCTCTCATTTGTTTTATACCATACTTGACATTAATTTTTAAACATGCTCACATGTGAAACCCTTCGTATTTCAAAGTGATTTAGTGTAGCTTGCATCATGATCATTTGTTCTTAGACTTTTGACTTGTATAACTTGGAGAACATGTTGAAACTATGTACTTACTATCATATAACAAACCTCACATGTTGTTGAACCTTGTAACAAATTTAACAATGGTTCAGTGTGGCTTCCATAACCACATGTAAAAATTTTGGTACCTTTTTTCAAATGGTAGGTCATAACTTGCAGTGAGTAAATTGGGATATGTCACCAAAAGCATATTGCCAGCATATCAAATTAACTTCAACCACATCAAGATGAGTTAAATACTTAAAACTATATAAACTTGGGATTCTGAAGCAAGGATTGAACTTTACTGTGTAATTGAAACTTCAAAACTCTCCACAAATTTAGCCTTGGGAGGAAAGTTTACATATTGATGCAACTAGCTAGAATTCACATTTGTAAAGTCTACTTCTACATAATCAACAACATTCTATGATGACATAGATATATCCACTCCTTCACAAGACAATACAATTTATCACTTTTTTACATGAAAATAACTTTATATAACAAAAGAAAAAATATGAACTTATAACACACAAAAAAAAGTCAAATTCAAATATTGAAAAAGCTGAACAATAAAAGATTTTTTTTATAAAAATCACAAGACCAAAAATGGTAACATATTGCAGGATCAATATGGACACACACACCTTTGTGATCATTGCAGAATGTAAATGACCAAAAAACGAATTATTAGGGTTAGAGACAGGCTAGAGAACCAGGGTAGAGACTACAATAATTCATGACCTAGCTCCTGACTTGGTTCCAGGGAATGACATGGGATGATGAGAAGTTCAGCCTGTAGGGTAAACCGGCCCATCACTGAGAATCTGCCTATGAGCGAACACTTTGGCAGATCTTTCTCAATTCTTCTTCATTTTGAGTGATTTAAAATGTTATAGGAGCGCCTTCTCAAGCTCTACAAATCATCTTTGAAATGAAAAGTGAAAGGACTACCAAAAAAGAGCAATAAAGAAAATATGTCTTTTCAAATTGCAAAATGCTTTTTTTTTCATTTTTTTTCATTTTGACTCCTCCTCCTTTCAAACCTCATAACTTTCTTATTTCTTATTCATTTTAAACGATTTAAAGTGCTATAGGATCATCACTTGAAGTTCTATAAATCATCTTGGAACTCTAATAGGAACAGAGCAACATACAAAGAATTTTTGGGTGTTTGAGAATCCGCCTTTGTAATGTTTGGTGGTTTTTTTTTTTGAGTTCTAGAGCCCTGTTTATTTTGAGGGGTTATAACTTTCTCAATTCTATTCCATTTTTGACGATTTTTAATGTGCCAGATGTGTCAATAAGAAGGGTTCAAGTTTTGCTGAGACATCATAAACAAAAAAAACTCTCCTCTTGGATCCGACCTGCCCTGAGCGCTTAAGTGTTTGGTCACTAGCCAGTTTACCCTAGTAGAACCAAAACTCAGAAACAAACCTTGCAACCAGCCTTTCATCGGAACTGGAATTGAAACCCAAATATCAGTGTCATACTTCTTTACACTTGTTGCAGATTTTGAAGCATGTAAGTAATATTTTGTTTGAAAAAGTATATGGTCCAAAGATTTCCCAGGCCCCCAATTCATGAGGGGGCCTGGGAAACAGACCTTCTTTTCCTACAGAGCCACATGGGCTGCCAAAAGCAAGCAATCCATCGTAATGCGCAGACCATCTGCAGTGCCCTGTTGCAGCCATGAACCTAAACCACATAAGAAAAAATAACCTCAATAACCCACCACAAAATAAAAGTGTGGTGGTGGGGATCACCCTATCCTTAATCTTTTCACAGTTCATGAGCCAGGGGTGTGAAGAGGTTCTGAGGGAAGGCATCTTCCCTCGGGACTTCCAACATGAGACCCAATACAAAGGCCAAGCCCCAGCTAGAGACTTGAGGCCAGTTTTGGGTCTCATGCTCTGTGAGTCCCCAGGAAAGATGCCTTTACCAGTACAAGTCTGGTGGAGAAATTGCTTCCCTACACCATCTCCCTAAAGGGGTAGCCTTTTGTGCAATTTGGTGGTCCTCAGGAATAAACCATTGTTTTGACATGATAGCTTGCCAATTTTAGATCAACTTATCCTCCTGGTCACCAGACATACCCACACTATAGGGCCTTTGGTTGCTTAAAGAGGAAAGCAGGCCCCAGCTGCCTGAAGTGGTGTTATGTGGTCCTGTCCTTTCCCCTGAAGCCAAACACTGGCTTCCTTTTCAGGTAGTGTAAAACAAAGTGCACAAGTAATGTGAATGAACCCTGTCCGTATAAGTCATTGCAAATTGTTCTATTCCTTCACTCAAGATAACTTGAAAACACAAATTCAAACCACCAAATCTAGCAATCCCATTGGACTGACAAATATCTCTTTAAGCCTGCACACAACCCTATTATGCTGACTATTTAAAATATTGATCCCTTCCTACCATTTCCATTGGTCCTATAACATTCTCACAAACCTAACAAACCCTATTACACATTTAACTGTTAGTTTATTGGAGATGAACTATAAAAAAAATTCATATCACCAAACATAGCAATTTCATTGGCCATAACATTTTTTCTCGCACTTACACACAAGCCTATTCAACATCATTTACTTATATAATATCCTTGGTTTTGTCCGCTTGCGGTGGTGTTCGGTCGTCCTTTCCATCCATTCGTCTCATCATCCGTTGTCATCCGTCGTCATCCGTCCCCTCATAAAAAAGAAAAAAGTTTCTAAAAAAAATTAAAACATGAACCAAGTTTAAATAAACAAGGGACTTCACCGTGTCCGAAGGTCACGGGTACCCACTAGAAACAAAATAAATAAATATAGAAAAAAATGAAGATAGACAAAATAAGAATAGAAAAAATAAAAACATGAAACAAACATAAACAAAATAAAAGTAAAAACGCAAAAACTATAAAAAAGGAATGGAAACAAATGAGACAAGGAAAGGGAAATACAGTAAAATAATTTTAAAATTAAAAAAATTTACAAAAATGAAGAAACCAAATAAAGAGTAAATTTTTTTAAAAAATAAAACTTATAATAATGAAAAAAAACCCTACTTGAAAAAGAATGAGGTGTATCTTCTTTTTCCAAACTTCAAACTTGCATCCAAATAAACAAAAATATAAAAGTGAAAAAGAAACACTTTATTTTTATTATACAAAATAATAATAAAAACAGAAAACACATTAAAAATAAAATAAAATAAATTTTTAAAAAAAAAACTAAAACATGAACCAAGTTTAAAGAAACCAAGGGACTTCATAGTGCCCAAAGGTCACGGGTACCCACTAGTCTCTATATAATAAACTAACACAATAACCCCTGTCTGTGTACCAACAAGGTTAAAAAGGCAAACTAGGGTCTTGTGATCGAGACAGATGCATTTATTTTAAAGCTGAGCATTAACATATACATATAATAAAGTCTTAAACAAACACTTGAAGTCATAGTTAAGATTTTGTTTTCAATTTTGTGAAGTAGGTGGATCATGGTGAGTCAAATTAAATGAATGAGCCAGATTTGGCTAGAGGTCAATCAAGTAAAAAAATTTTAGAATCTTAAGGCCACTTTAAACGAGGGTCCAAGGTCCAACCAAGTAGAGCATTCTTATTGGTCCAAGGCTTTTAGATGAGGATCCAAGACCAATTGAAACAAAATTGAGGTGACATCTACATGGCTTCATTTTGGAGGGAAATTCAATTGGTTCAGACCAAAAAATGGACTTCAAAAGAGAGTTCATGGTTTAGAAAACTAAGATGTAAATTAGGATCCAAGGTTGTCCTTTCAATTGTTTTTCACTATTTTTCATTGCTTTTCAAGGTTTTTATTCACTTGTTTTTTAAGTTGAGATTGTGCAAAAATGGAAGACATTTCATGGATGGAGGAGGACATTGTTGAATGCACACCCACCATTCCATTTTCGAGCACATCTAATGTTGGCATAGTTGGTTTTGTAAATCCACAAAAGGTTGTTGCTCAAAGGAATGCATTTCCAATTTTTGGAAATGCTCAAAATGAAGATGTTTCAAAAGTGAGGACAAAAAATTTTGGTCATGGAGGATTGAAACACTCATTTTCACAAGTGGAAGGAGATTTGGATTTACAAAAAATCCTTAAACTAGCTTCACTTCCCAAAAAGAAAGCAACTATAATTACAATGAAAGAGGAAGATGAGGAAGGTGAGAAGGTTGGAAAAAAAAAAATTCCTTTCAAGGGTGGATACATGGGTCAAATTGTACACTTGAATGTTGTCTACACTTTTTTGTTTTTCATGGACTCCAATTGCTTGCATCAGAAGTTCAATGCAATTTACAAGCAATACAAAGATGACAAAATTGCCGATGAGATTTCAGGTAATGATCGTCATGAATGTCCTTTCTATGATGCATTGGATATTTGGTGGCATTGAAATGGAAATGTGATGACACATGTGCGTGTTTTTGCAAATGAAATTGATAAAATTATGGGCAATCCGAAATTTCAAATAAATCTTGATAGTGGTTTTAAGGATGATGTTAGTAAAAAGTCATTAAAAAGACCAATCACTCTAGATGAGGTTACAAAACAAAAAAAATGCATAAAATCAATGTCCTTGAACATTTTTCAACCATGCTTAAAAATAACACAACAATGTTACAACAATATGCAGAAACCAATGCTTTATTCCAAAATATGGATGTCCAAATTGGACATTTCATAGATAGGCTATAGGTTACATAACATATGAGGTTTGAATCATTCACCACAATTTGACCCGGAATCTAATGTATCCGAGAATGCAAGATTACCATTTCTTTTCAAATGAATTTCAAAAAAACTTTGTCAACATCTTCTTGATCCATTTTAATTTTGCCTTCTTAATAGGATTCTTTTCAATGGTTGTCACATATTCATCTTCACTTTGATGTTTTATGTCCTCCATGTTAATCCTATCATCATCCATTATCCCTAGATTTTGTAGCTTTTTCATCTGTTTGATTGCTTCTTTAGCCACTTTGAACAAATCAACTCTTTTGATGTTTCCAAATGTTGAATTTGCTTCTACATGTGCTTCTTTTTGAGTTTCCAAAGCCATCTGAATTGGCAATGCACATGTTATGCAAACATATGCAAGCCATCACCATGTCTAGCATGTGGCACAATGGAATGTCTATTCTTTTGAATAAAATTCTAAACATTCCTTTCAACATTCCAAAACCTCTTTCAATTAACATCCTTGTACTTGATTGGAAAAAATTCCAATGTGCCTTATATCATGGTAGCCCATCTTTCTCACCTTTGAATGGAAAATAGAACCATGGTCACATTGGATAAATAACATTTCTTATCAACTTGTAAGGTGAAAACTTGTTTTTCATCACTTGATTTCCTAACTATGCTTTTCAGAAAAGAACCCAATTGTGAATACTAGTTGCCCACCCATAATCATAATCCTAGAAAATACATTTTGCATTTACAACTCCTTGAATCAATATGGAATAGAAAACTTTCTGACAATAATATGATTTGGGATCTACCTTAGTGCAATAATTGGAACAAGACTACCATCTATGGCACTTAGGATGTAAGGAATTCCATGTAAACATTCAAAACTAATGGTAATTTCTTTGATTTTGTTTTTAATCAATTTAGATATCACCAATGGTTTTAAATGCTTTCAAATTGCTACACAAAATTCTCTCACTATAATGGATGTTGTACTTTTTACAATGCCATAGAACTCTCCACACATTTGTAATGAATTTCCACTACCCAATTTTGCAAAAACCATTGTTATTCTAGTTTCCACAAGGATGTTTTCTTTCATGTTTGTATTTGCTCATTCAAGACTTGGACCTACAACCCTAATCAAAGCACAAAATGTGTCAAAACTTAACCTTGTATGTTGTTGAAACATCTTTTTCTGAAAAACTCCCAAACAATTGATTCTTCATATATCCAACTGCCTTCTCATATCTCCATATGCTTTGAACTCTTGGTGGCATGTCCATAAACTTTGAAAAAAATATCAACACATTCATCATACTCCAATGTTGTGTAATAATTATTTGTTGCAATGAGATTACTTGTGCAATGACTTGATGGATGGCCATAATAAAGACTAAGACCACTAATATCTTGTACTTACGTTCATCCATTGTGTTTTTGTAGTAGAAAGCATAAAAAAAACGAAGAGAAATCAAGAAACAAAGAAAAGAACATGGAAAAAATGAAAAGAGATAGAGAAATAAAAACAAAGGACCACTTAATCCTCTCACATGTGAATCTCACATTGGACCCTCAAATTAGACCCTATGCTTTTACACACACTCATTGTACCTTACAAAAAAATGTTTTTTTAATGTGAAGAAGAGTCCAATTTAAAGGTCCAATTTGCTCTAGTTTGCTTCAAATTGGTCACTAGAATTTTGGACCTTGGACCCTCATCTAAAATGGTCCTTACTTTGTTTTAACAACCAATAGGAAATCATTGTTTAAAAGTGGTAACTTTTGATTTTTTTTGTCCCCTCAAAATATGGCAACTCTTGTGCATTTGTTTTTCCAAAAAAACTCTTTGTACATTTAGCACATGATGTTTTTTCCCCAATGCTAAATTTAACCCCAAAATTTTTTTAAAAACATTTGTCCTAGGATTTTACAATTCTAAAAATGTAAAACCTCAAGGCTTGAAGGTCTAAGACATGAGGACTTGAAAAGTCAGGATTCAATGCATTTAGAAGCCCAAAACATGTATGATGAAGGGCTTCAAACATGACAATAGGCTTAAGGGCCTAAACATAATGGTTTGAACCTTTAAGACATGAGGGCCCAAGGACATTAGGACTTTGAAAACATGTCTAGGGGTTTTTTTTTAGCTTAAGTTGAAGATAAAACATGTTTCAACATTTTGACCTAAAGTTAGAATCTTCTTTGAATCACATTGTCTTAACTAGTTTTTTTTTGCCCAAATAGTTCATTTACAATGCAAATAAATTTCTTGAGTTGTGGGGATCTTGTTTTAGCTATTATATATTGTTGGGTTTCTAATCAAAAATTGCATATCCCCAAGTTGATTGGGATCTTTTAAAAACCTCTAAATCCAAATGATTTGGAAATTGGTTGGAAATAAACTAGTAATTTTTTTGAATCGGGACAATGGAAGACAAGAGTGTGAGAAAAGAAGGGAATTACAAAAGTGTTTTGATTTTACAATTTAGAGAATTGTTTCATTCTATTTTATATAATTGTGTTTTGCACAAATATTCTCCCATTGTGAGGACTAATGGAGGGACATTCTCCTTTGAATTTATGTAATACATGAGTAAAAATATAGGGCCTCATATATTAGTTTTTTGGTAAAATTTTTAATTTAATTTTAAAAAATAATAATAATATGTTTATTTTAAAATTTAATATAATTAATATAGGGTATGCATTAATCGTTATTCCTTGGTTTTTTAAAACTTAAAATAAAATAAAAATAAAATTATATATAATTTCTTTTCAGACCTATTAACATCAATAAATCGATTAGTAATCAAACATGGAAGAAGGCGAAATGAACATGAAATGAAGGATCCTTTCATACCATTGATAGTTGAATCATTTTGAAAAAAAACTTATACTTTACATGAATGTATTATTTTACAATCTCCCAACATTAAAAGGGAAATGCAAAAATTCAACCACTTTATTTGTGACTACATGCAATTATGTGTTGTTTGTAATTATTTACCAACTTTGACAATTTTGGTCATTTTGTGACTATGTTGTAACTACATTTAAAATTGACTATTAGCTTATTCATTCTTCCATATTACCTAGGATAGCCTACATTATTTTCAAAACAACTTAGAACTAACCTATGAACTTAGCCTATGGTATTCAATACATAGTTTAAAATAGCCTATACTACCTTAAAAATAGTTTAAAGTAGCTAACAAAAAGCCAAGGACTAGATTAGGACCTTAGCTTATGAAATAGGTAAGTAACTTCATAAAATATGTAAGTAAATAGGTAATTTACACTAGTTAGGTAAGTATGTTAAGCAAGTATGTAAGTAAGTGGGTAAGTAGATAGGTTAGGTTAGGTAGGTAGATATGCAACTTAATTTTGGTACAAACTTGCCCTAGGTCCATGTATCTGCGTTTTTATAACACTTTAACAATGTGTTCAAAGTTAAGTGCTAATGAAGTGTTGATTAATCATTGATATGATATTGCAATGACATTGTAATATAATGATCAATCATCACAATGTATTACAATGCCATCACAACATCATATCAATGATTGATATGATTGTATCAACACTTTGTAAACATTTAATTTCAAGAACACATTGTTAAAATGTTATAAAAGCACAGATACATGAAGGGGGCAAGTTTGTGATAGTAAATATGTAATTCAAGTTATATAAACATAGGTAGGTAAGTAATTTATATTAAATAAGTAGATAAATGTAGTTTAGGTTAGGTACGTTAATATGTAATTTGGGTTAAGTAAACATAAGTAGGTAAATAAGTATGTAGCTTAGGTTAAATGTAAACATAGGTAGGTAGGTAGGTATAATTTTTCCATTCAAGTAAACAATAGTCACAAATTGTGATTGCAATTTTGATTAATAAACTTTTTGTTTAATTTTAGTTACATTTGTGACTACAAACACTTGTGATTATAATGACACATAGGACTAACATAGTTATAATAGTCACAAATGAGTCAATTTGGTGACTAGTTACATTGTAGTTATAAACATAAGGTTAAAATGGACAAGATTTTTTCTAGTGTTATAGTAGTCTACACTAGCTTTAAAATAGCCTAGGGTAGCCTACTAGTATCCTAAGCTTGTAAATATGTAGAGTAGGGTAACAAAATAACATAGGTAGGAAAAATACCTATAGTAAATACCTAAGAAGGTTAGTGAAAAAATGTGCATAATAATATGTGATGACAAATAATTTCATTTATTTAAATAATGATTCACACTAAAAGAAAACCCCCCTTTTCCAACTATCTTTTTCAACTTGGGCTTAATTATAATTGTAGTTGAAAATGACCTTTCTAACTACAAATTATTTTTTTCAACTATTTTCCAACTATTGACTATAAAATTCAACAAGTATAAATTGAAAATGATCAAATAATTGAAAGTAACATTTGACCATTTTAGTTGGAAATAACATCCACCATTATAGGTGAGGGTTGTTTTCTACTATAATTTCCCATTGGATGAACTTCATTTGTTGACAAATCATGATGTCATCAAAATTTCAGTTGAAATGTCAATTCTATAGTGTATTCCAACTGGGCCAATAGAATTGTAATTTTGACTATATTATAACTAATGGCAAAAAAATTAATTAATAGTTTGTTGACACATGGCCCAAACAACTAGCCATATGGCCCACATAGGGTTATAATCATTTAAGTTAGGCTTACACCTAGACCCAACCTAGGGTAAGCTTGAATTTAAAATAGGCCTAATCTTAAGTCATGTTCAAAATTAGGTTAACACAAACTTAGGTTAGACCTAGATTTAGACCACCTAGGCTAAGCTTAAACCTAGGCCAAGTGCCACCTAGTTAGTAAAATCTGATTTCATGTCAAATTTTTATAAATAGTTCATCCCAAATGGTTATTCCACTTAAATTATTATTTTTGTTTCTCCAACATTATTAATTCACCTTTTTATATAATTTAAAAATTTGTCATGGAAGATAAACAATACGGGATAAACATTTTATTTGCAACCTAATTGTGGTATATCTATATCCAAGTTATAACTTAGCTAGTTGTAAATAATGTAGTTGTAACCAAGTTCAATTTAACAAATTATAACTTAGTTACAATTTAGCCACAACTACCTATTAACAACTATCTAGTTACTTACTTATTTCATTAATACCTAAAGTCTACTTATGTAACGTAACTTACTATTAATTAACATAGTTTATTACTTATTAATTAACCTAGCCTACTAAATAGTGTAGCATATGTGGCACCTAGCTTGGGCTAAAGCTAAACAAGGTGGCACATAGACCTAGACCTCCTAGTAGTAATTATTTAAACCCTAATATAGGTAGCCTAGAGACTGAATGCCTATTAGCCTCCTAACTAATGTAACATATGTGGCACCTAGGTTGGCTTTAAAGCTAGATAAGGTGGCATCTATGCTTAAAAGACTTTATATTTATCTAATTTATGGACCCAAATTCTTTAAAGTGTACGTAAATCTTGTCACATCGTCACCCTTTTTTGTATTTTTTACTTACTCCTTATTTACCATATAAATACACATTTATGGATGATTATGATGGAATCTAAAATTCTAATGGGTTCATGGTTTGCTTGAGCGTCCAACTTTTTATACGTATTTATAGTCTTTTAGTATTTCAAATGCCAAAAAAAATTTACACATTTCCCACCAACCTTCCCACTTAAATATATGAATTGCACAAATTTTTATGTGTCAAGATCTTCAAACATTCAAACTATATGACATGTGACATTAATGCAACCACTTTGGGTTCAAATATATGAAAATTATTGGTATTTTGTAAAAAAAAGTTTTTTTTATGGGTATTTAAAAACTTTGGGACCCTTTTATAAACCATATGATTACAACTTTAAAAGGACTAATTTCAAACATAAAAATATAGGTGGCATTAGTATACCTCCTTGTTAACACTTTCAAAGTTAATTTCATATCATTTCTTAATAAAAATAAGGTATTTTCTTATGTGGACAATTTTCACCAGTTTCAAAAGGATCTAAATGCACAAGTTTGCATAGTCATTATTAATGGATGGGCCTAAAAATTGGTGAAAGGATGCATCTAATGGATATTGATGAAAATACACCAATTTATCTTCAAGAAAATATTTATAAACATAACTTTTCCATACATTTATGAGGTATTTATTTTGTAAAACAAAAATTTGGTGTTTTTACAATATTACCAAAATACCATTTATATTCATAATGGATATGTCTCAACATTTTTCTGATGTGGTTGTTGCATATTAAATTATTGTAATTTCAAATTTTAATTTAAAAACACCTAACATTGCATTATATGGTATTTTGTGTGAAAAATCACAAAAAAAAAGTGGGATAATATTTTTTCACTATGAAAAAAAAAGGGTGTTTTGTAATTGGCCTTGCAACTCAATTTTTGAGTTGTAACAAACATTTGCAATTCACTATATTTATATGCCGTGAGTTCTAATGGATAAGTTGCATGAGTTGCAAAATTGCAACTCATTGTATATGGTGGAATTCATTGCAACTCAATTATAATTTAGTCAAAACAACTCATTTTCAACTACTATTCAATTCCATCATAACTACACCCATGATGTCATGCTGATGTCATTAACTATCATCCATTTACTAAAATCTAACACGTGGCATTATGAAGATTTTTGGACATTAAAAAGAATTCAAAATATTGATCTCCATCATCCATTATGATTGTTAATGATAGTTCGAAATTGTAACACATGGCATAATAAAAAATTGTCACATGGCATATTTTGGAAAAAATTAAAAACTTTATTTTAGTAGCTAGTTAGGTCATACATAACCATAGGTAGGTGGGTTGGTAGGTTTTAAAACCATACATACCTAAGTGCCCTAAAAAATAACCATGAAATTTTAATTTTAATTTTATGTTTTTTTTTAATTAAGTTTTTTTCAACTCATCCCAAAATGACACATGTATTTTAATGTGAAAACATAAGAAAATAAACCTTTTTTATATAGTTTGTAACATGGGATTTGAAGACAAAACATATCGGTTAAATCTTTTAGTTGTTCATTAATTGCAATTGAGTTGACACTATAACACTTAAATGTTCAAGGTAGGCCATATCCAAAGGGGGGTTCCATTGTTTTTGGCATCTAAACAAAACTGGAACCCCTCCAAATTGGCACATCTAATGCACTAAAAATTGTCAAAAATGGAATAGAATTGAAAAAATTATAGCCCTTCAAAATAGAGGGGTCAAGAACCCAAAAATAAACCACTAATTGCTACAAAGGTCGGTTCCTAAACACCCACAAAATTCTTTATATATTGTTTGTTGTTGTTGAATTTCAAAAATAATTTGTAAAACTTCAGGTGGCGCTTTTATAACACTTTAAATTGTTTAAAATAAATAAGAAATAATAAAGTTATGAGGTTTGAAAGTAGGAAGGATCCCAAAAAAAAAAAACGTGTTTTGTAAGTTAGAAAGTGTATTTCTTTTATTATTATTTTTTCATTATTCATTTTCCTTTGCATTTCGAATATGATTTCCAGAACTTGAAATAACACTCCCATAACATTTTAAGCCACTCAAAATGAAACACATATGATGAAAATATAAATAACTGATGAATATGTATATTTATTAAGTTATAAATAGTTTTGTAGTCATAACATAGTTGAACAATAGTACTTTAGTAGTGGCGCATTAGTGACCATACTTGAAGCGCCCCCAAACTTTTCAAAAGACTCAAAGGTGAGCCTAAAATGAAACAACAAAAGAAGAAGAAAGTTGAGGCACATTCCTTAACTCGTAGCACTTCGAAGGTAGGAGGGCATGCTAGACCTTTGGGATGGGATTAGGATGAATTCACAAGCGAGAGTTCAAGATGAGATCAACCTGTACAGCCAAGAAAATAGGGTAGTTAGTGCAAATCAAATGGAAATGGTGTGGTGAACTTTGTAGGGACAATCTCAAGCACAAGCTTTACATGGCCCACAACCTTTGGGAGGAGGCACCACTCCCCTCCCTATAATATACTTTGTGCCTCTATGTGGGGACTACATCCAATTGTCATTTTTCCCTAGGAGACCCAAAATTGGGACTCTTATTGTCCCAAAATTTTGGAGGCTCATATCTTTTTCAAATCAAATATTTTTTGAGAGCATGAAAACACTATCTTATAGTTCTTGCAAATATATTTCCAACGGTGTATATCACGCTCTAATTGGACCCCATTTGACCCCTACTTTGAAGGGATTTGTGGGTGGGAGTCAAATAGCCCAATTTGACTCCCACCTTTTTTTATAATCATAATTCATGCAAATTGGGACTAAATGACCAATGCGAAGGCACTTTAAACATCTATGCTTCAAAACCTTTCTAATGGTATCCTAGGGGCCCAATTTGGTGCTTGTTTGTCTTTCCAACCAAGGTTTTAAACATTCATAACTCTTACACGAATGTAACCCCCAAAGTGGGAATGCACTTGGAAGTCATTGGGCTTCATCCCTTGCATTCTCCCCCATTTGTGATAGTGTGTTTCACACCTAAACACACTCTCGGCCTCATGGACCCTTGCATTTCACACTTTGTTGTGGACCCAATGTTAAAGTTGTGATAATACTAATCATATCAATGGGAATCACAATCGAAAACTTGTTGCAAATGTATGCCATAATGGGTGGTGGAGATGTGGACACATGGCATAATCGCATGTATGTACATTGTAGACTAGTTGTAACATATTTGTTGCTTTAATGACACATTTATAACAATTTTAAAGTAGTTGTCACATGTAATTACAATGTAAGTCCTAAAAAAATCAAACATGGTTGACTACATATGTATATACAATGTGTCTAAATTATCGTATAGAAAATCCATTTTCAACTCACTTGTAATTATGATACAATTAACTAATTTTTTGACATGATAATTTATTTATCAATACACAATATTTTTAACGGGATAGTTGCATAGTAGTTGTAATACCCAAGGGATAATTGCATCACAATTATATGCGAGTTGTTTTTTGAGTTTTAGTTGCAAGGTAATGTGATTTTGACGAACACGAATGTTCATAGTGTTTAGACATTCAAGCAAATCATGTCCCAATGGTTTAAAATATAGTACTTTAAAAATATTTGATAACTTTTGACTCATTATATTTTTTAGGAATCAAAATATACGATAAAAAGGGATTGCAATAAAAGTTAGGTCCTTTTCATCCTATGTGGTACATTTAAAAAGATTTTCACCCTCCTAGCATAAGTAACTTAAAGATTTAATAATTAGTATAGCTAGAAAATACCTATTAGGTAATAGCTAGTAGGTACTTCAAGATAGGTACATAATAACTAATTAAACATTAACTTTAGTGCCTACCTACCTAGTTAGTAGCTACCTACTAACTATTTACTAAGGACCTAGCTACCTAGTACTCTAAGTACACACTAATTAAATGCCTAACTACTAGTTAAGTAAGTAGTTAGGTAGGTATCTAATTACTAGTATTTAATAGGTACTTAATATAGAACTGTATGACCTACTATTACAAATAGTCCTTAAGATAAACAATGGTTATAATTATGTAATCGTTATTTGATGAATATGGAGGGTACATTTAAAAGGGCCAATCCTCCATGAGGGTGTAGGGTTGAAATGTTGCCATTTCATTATGCTTGCCAACTTGGAAAAACTTTCATTAGTTATAAATAAATTTAGGCACTTCACTTTTTAATTTATTTCTGCCTAACTGACTATCCACCACCTATCATAACTGTTTCTCACAACTTGCCAATGTGCCATACTTGTACACATATTTGACATAATCCAATTGCACCTACCCATACCCCGCATTTACTCACATATATCGAAATGATAGCCACTTTGGCTACAAACAAAAATTCGTATAAAAAACACTTGGTGCTCGTTCACTGTGGCCGAGAAGTGTTAGGGGTTCTCTGTGGGTCATGTCCCACAAAACATTGAAGGAAGACAGCTAAACTAGTTCCAACTAGCAACATCTACAAGACAAGCCAACTTCCAACTGTCTGAGAACAAAAGAAGCATTTATGAACTCAACAAAGAGCTCTGTGTAGGATTTGATTGTATCCATGTAGGTTAGTACCACAACATGAGTAGGCTATGAAGAATCCAAGGTACCATTTCAAATCTTATCGCATTGGGGCTTTGATGCTTATAAACAATCCTTAGTTTTGTAAGACATCCATGTCTTACAAAGCTAATGATAGTATCGATATGACAACTGTCTGGCATTTGGTTTGGAGTTGCTGTGGGTATCCAGTTATAACTTATTGGGTAATTGTGTGGAGTAGGGTAGACATACCCCCCACTGAGCACTAGCCTATCACATTTCACTTTGGCAGATCTTTCTCAATTCTTCTCCAATTTTAGTGATTTAAAATTTTATAGGAGTGCCTTCTCAAGCTTAACAGATCATCTTTGAAATGCAAAGCCAAAGAAAAGAGCAGTAAAGAAAATACGTTTTATTTGAATTGCAAATCTCTTTTTTTTCACTTTCTTGATTTTGATCTTTCCCATTTCATCAGTGCATAACTTTCTCATTTTTTGTTCAAATTGAGGATTTAAACTACTCTGAAATCGCCATCTTAAACTCTACAAATCATCTTCTGACGCTACAGGCAACAGAGTAATTTTGTTTTGTTTTTAGCGGTGCAAAAATGAGCTGAACAATTCAGAATTTTCTGTAAAAATGACCCCCTCCCCTACTTTGGGGGGACATAACTTTCTCAGCTATAGTCCATTTTTGCCTATTTTTAGTGCAACAGATGCGCCAAGAGGAGGGCTCCATCTACTTTTTGGACACCATAAGCAATGGGCCCTCCTGCAAAAACGGTGAGCAAGCCCTACCTTAAGTGTTCAGACACCAGCTGGTCTACCCTAGCAGTGCTAGCCAACTGCATTGTCCAAGTCCCAAAGGTCGCCCCCTCCCCCCCCCCCCCCCCCCCCCCCCCCCCCCCCCCCCCCCCTCCCCCCACCCCCCACCCCTCCACCCTCCTCCCCACA
>Ga0116227_10007962_pt1 | contig 20314 bp, 17 predicted proteins | sample S1TSphgellanicum_FD_89693 | JGI IMG/M metagenome (GOLD analysis project Ga0116227, IMG submission 89693) | Host-associated microbial communities from peat moss isolated from Minnesota, USA - S1T2_Fb - Sphagnum magellanicum MG | ecosystem: Host-associated > Plants > Peat moss > Unclassified...
GCGCGGGTTGAAGCCGCGATCCGACGCGGTGGTGATCAGCGAGGACGTCGGCTGCGTCAAATTCGGACCATCGAAGCCCCACGAATACTCGTCCTGTTCGCTCTTGTAGGTGTACCAGCGCACACCGGCCGAGAGCTTCCAGTGATCCGTGAACTTATACGACCCGTCGGCGAACAGCGCGGTCTGCTTGACCGTGTATGGGTTCCATGACGTGAAATAAGAACCATCCGGCACCGCCGGCGACACGACGGCGGGATTTTCGCCGATTTCGTTCCACACCGAATGCAAGTCGCTATAAAAGGCTCCCGCCACCCAGTGGTAACCGCCGCTGTCGTGCGACGTGAGCCGCACTTCCTGGCTGATCTGATGCGACGGATCACGCTCCGTATAGCCGTTCGCCACGAACGGCGCGGCGCCGCCGTTGGCGACATAGATCGACTCCGACGCGTCCTGCGTCTGCACGCCGAGCCGCGACCAATAGGCCGTCGCGGTCGTGAGGTCGGCGAAATTGACGTTGGCATTGACCGTCAGGCCGAACACGCTGATGTCGTCCATTACGCCCTCGCGCAGCGGGAACGCCTCGTAATGGGCGTCGTAGACGCGGCTCGGGACCGCGCTGTCCGGACTGCCGTCGATGAGGTCGTAGCCCCCGAGGTGCAGGCTTTGCGCCATGGCCTGGGCGAGTACGGAGAAATCCTCGCTCGGCTTGTACAACACGCTGATGCGCGCGCTCCAGAGCTTTTCATCGTTGGCGTCGTGATACACATGGGTCACCGGTGCAGCCAGCACGTTGCCCTGCACCGGATTGCCGATGGTGACCGGAAACGGGCTGACCGTGATGTTGTCGATCCAGCCGCTGCGGTACAGGTCGCTCAACACCAGGCGCACGGCCAGCGCATCGCCGACCGGCATGTTGAGCATGAGGTCGCCGCTATAGTTGCCGCCGCCGCCATCCGTGTACGAACCCGTGCCCTGCACGGACCCCTCGAGCGCGCCGAGCTTCGGCTGGTTGGTGATGACCTTGATGGTGCCGCCCATGGAGCCTGAGCCATACAGTGTCCCTTGAGGGCCGCGCAGGACTTCGACTCGTTCGAGGTCGTAAAGATTGGGATCGATGACCACCTTGCCGGATTGCGACAGCGCGGGCGGCGACAGTGGAATCTCGTCCAGGTAGAAGCCCACCGTGGGGGCCGCACCGCCGTTGGAGGCGAGACCGCGCGCATCGTATTCGGTGAGCCCCGGACCCGCGGAACGCATCGACAGCCCGGGGATCTCGTGGGCGATGTCCTCGATGCGGGTGAGTCCCGCCGCGTTCAGCTGATCGCCACTGATCGCCGATATGCTGATCGGCGTGTTCTGAATGGTCGAGGTCACTTTCTCGGCGGTGACGGTGATTTCGGCGAGGCCGGAGTCGTCGGCATCGGCCGCCACCGCGAGTCCGGTGGCCGTGAGCAGGTGGGCGGAAAGAACAGCAAGGCAAAGACGCGAGCGGTGCATCCAACGACTCATTCATTGTCTCCCAAAATTCTCGAACGAAACACATCCCATACCATAGTTTGGCCAGAGCGGTCGGCATTCCGCCAATGCGAATTTGGTCTAAATATCGATGCGCGAGCTGTATGACGCGCCGCTCGGACGATCCCGTCGGGACGATGTTCCCGGGCACCCAATCAAGGCACCTACCGATCAAGGCACCAGAATCGTCGACCCGGTACTCATTCGCGACTCCAACATGCGGTGCGCCTGCGCCGCCTCCGCGAGCGGCATGACGTGCCGCGCATCCACCACGAGCCGACCCATCTCGAGCATATCAAAGAGCGCGGTCGCCCGTCCCTCCAGCTCCTTGGGTTCACTGATGTAGTCGAACAGCATGGGACGGGTCGCGAACAGAGAGCCGGCGGCCAGCTGCGATAGTTTGAAATCGACCACGGCTCCCGATGACTGACCGAAACTCACCGCCATCCCGCGCCGCCGCAAGCATTGCAGCGATCCGTGCCAGGTATCGCGACCCACCGAGTCGTAGACGACGTCGCAGCCGCGACCCGCGGTGAGTTCCTTCACGCGGGCGACGAAGTCTTCGGTGCGATAATTGATGACGTGCTCATAACCCAGTGTCTTCGCCTGCGCCGTCTTGGCATCACTGCCCACCGTGCCGATGGCCGTCGCGCCCAACGCTTTGAGCCATTGACCCATGAGCGTGCCGACGCCGCCTGCTGCCGCGTGCACCAATGCCACGTCCCCCGCCTGGATAACGTGACACGACGTCACCAAACAGTGCACGGTCAAACCTTTCAACATGACCGACGCCGCGACCGTGTCGCTGAGCGTCGGCGGCAGACGCACCAAGCGGTCGGCGTTGACCGTGCGGAACAGGCAATATCCCCCGTTCGGCAGGACATAGGCTACCCGGTCCCCAGGCTGCCAGCGGGTCACGCCGGCTCCGACCGACTCCACGACACCGGCCGCCTCGGCACCGGGAATGAGCGGCGTACTCGTCCACGGATAAGATCCGCTTCTGAAATACGTGTCGATGAAATTAAGCCCGATGGCGCGGTGCCGGATCAACACCTCGCCCGGCTGCGGCGCCGGCACCTCACACTCGCGCCGGACGAGCACCTCCGGACCCCCCGGCGCATCCGCCACGATGGCCCAATTGCCTAGCGCCATGAGCTAGCTCAAGAATTCCGGATCGACGGGCAGCTGCAATGCCGACGCGAGGGCATTGGTCTGCGATGCCAGCCCGATGACGGCCAGCAACTCGGCGTGCTGCGCCGGCGTCATGCCCTTGGCCTTCGCTGCGGCCGTATGCGAGTGTACACAGTAGCCGCAGGCATGCGCCGTGGACACGGCGATGTAAATGAGTTCGCGCGTGAGCGGATCCAAGGCGCCGGGGGGCACCATGACGGCTTTGACCTGTGCCCACGTGCGTTCGAGCACGTCGGGCTGATTGGCGAGCGCCCGCCAAAGGTTATTGACAAAATTCGTCTGGCGCGTCGCGCGAATGTCGTCGAATACCGCCGTTACACGTGCGTCTGCGGCAACCTCTGCATCCGTCCAAATTTTCAATGTAGCCACGATCCGACTCCTTGATTATCGACCTTCGCGTTGCCGTCTCGCTTTACGGCAGTCCCGCTTCTCGCCGTCCTCTTGCCGGCGCCGCATGCTAGTCTTCTCCTAGGCTCCGGCGACCGAGGGACACCATCATGGACAGTCGGCTTCTCAACAGCTTCGTGGTCACCGCCGAACTCGGTAACGTCACGTCGGCCGCGCGGCGCTTGCACATGACGCAATCCGCCCTGTCGCGGCAAATTCGCCAGCTCGAAGACGAACTCGGCGTGCAATTGTTCGAGCGGCGCGGCAAGAAGATCCGGGTCTCGCCCGACGGCCATGCGTTGTTGTCGCGGATCGAGGAAGTGTTGGCCGCCCATCGAAATCTCGAAGGCACGGCCGAAAATCTGCGCACTCAAGAATCGGCCGTGCTGCGCATCGGCGCATGCTCCCAGCTCATCGAGCGTTACTTCGCCGGATTCTTGACTCAATGGAGGCGTAGCCATCCCACCATCGAAATACGCCTCGAAGAAGGCGGTGGCGTCGAGTTGAACGACAAGCTCATGGCCGGCGATGTGCGCCTCGTCATCAATGCCGGCACCGCACGCCAACCCGATACCACCGACGTGGTCGCCCTCGGACGGGTCATGGTGCTCGCCGTGGGCACGGCGACGTTTCTCGGCGACTCCACCGATCCCATCGAGATACAGGAAGTGTGCCGGCATCCGCTGTTGCTGCTCAACAAGAATCACGTCTCGCGAGGGATCTTCGATTCGGCCTCGCGCTTGACCGTGCCCTACCCCGTGGTCGTACTCGAAAGCGGCTCGCCGCATACCCTGTTTCCGCTGGCGGAAGGCGGCATCGGTGTCGCCGTGGTGCCCTCGTGCATCCGTGCCCCCGCCTCTCACCTCGTGGTACGCCCGGTCGCCATCAACAAGCGCGTGCTCGAATTCGAGATTTGCGCCATGTGGAGCAAGAAAGCACCGCTGCCCGAATATGCCAAACGCTTCGTGACACAGTTCGGAGAGTACATCGCGTCCCAATCCGCCACGGGCGAACGCGGTGCGGGCGAACGCGCCATCGTCCCGGGCGCCACGACGTCCGCCGGCTCGCTCGAGACTGCCGGCTCGCTTGACACTGCCGGCTCGCTTGAGACTGCCGGCGGCGATACGCAACGACGCGGTGCGACAGTGACCACGATATCGAATGTCATCGAAATGGTCCGATCCCGAAACTAGCTAAGGGCGCTGCAGAGTGTGCCCGGGCTCGGCATGGCGCGCCAATGAATGTTCAGACTCGCCATCCATGCGCGTCTTGAATGAAACGAGTCAGCGGCCGCCGGTTCGTCCGCGGATTGCCGTGGCGCGCAATGAATTTACGCAGTGTCGGGCAACGGCGCGCGCAATACCGCGGGCCGCCACTTCATGACGACCCACGCCGACATGACCCATGCAAGGGCCACGTAGGGCCACAAGTTGTTCGGAAATTCAGGCACGGGATAAATATTGCGATACAACACCCACGCCAACATCGCCGCTCCCAGCGCGCAGGCCGTCGCCCATAGCGGCCGCCGCACACGCCACGATTCCCGTGTCGCGGCGACGCCCACGCTCAAGTAGACCAGGATGAGCAACAGCGTACCGATGGTGGCCGTATAGCTGTAGTAGTTGCCGGCCCCGGCGAGCGGCGCCCACAGCACGAAGGGCATCCCGATCAAGAGCGTCGCGAGCGCAACGGCCGTCACCGGCGTGCCATGCACCCGGTGCAGCACGCTCAAGGCCGGCGCCAGTCCACCGCGGCCCAAGGCGAAGGCGACACGGGCGGCGGCCGCCAATGGACCTAAGAGCCCAGAGAAACAGCTGAGTGCCGCGGCCGCGTCGAGCGCAATGGCCAGCCCCGGCGACGCATAGCGCAACGCAAGATCATTGAGCGGCGCAGCGGATTTGCCCAATGCCGCCGTGCCGCCGGCCGGACCAAAACCCACCAGCTCGCAATAGGCGACGAAGACGAAAAAAACGCCCGAGCCGATGACCGAGAAAAACAGCGCCATTGGAATGGCGCGCTGCGGATCGCGCGTCTCCTCACCCAACGTGGCGGCGCCTTCGAACCCGCCGAAAGACAGGATGCAGAACACCATGCCGAAGCCCAACCCTGACCATCCGCCGAAATCGGTAGAGGGCCGGAAACTCGCCGCCGTGACTGCGAACCCCGGCCGCACCTCGCTCAAGATGCGCACGCACAGCACCAAGATGCCGGTCACCGCCGCCATTTCCAAGGCCAACATCAAGCGACCCGCCAAGCGCATGTCGCGGAACGCCAACCACCAGGCCAGCAAGATGGCGCACGCACCGACGGCCAGCCACGCCGGGCCGATGTCGATGGAAAAGCCCTTCAACGCTGCCGCGGTGAAGCTACCCACCAATGCCGCCTGGCCAGTGGCGAACCCCACGTAGGTCAGCAACAAGCTCCACCCCGCGACGAATCCCGCCCGTTTGCCAAAGGTGTGCGTGATGTACGCATACGCCGCACCGGCATGGGCGACCTTCCGCGTGAAGAACAGAAAGGATACGGCCACCAAGAGCATGGCGACGGTACCGATGGCAAAGGCGAGCGGCGCCGCTGCGCCCGCCGCCTGCACCACCAACGTCACGTTGAACGCCGCGGTCACGGTCGGACAGATCACGGAAATGGACATGCCTATGGCTTCCCACAGACTCAGCCGCTTGACCAGGACGTTCAACGAATCCGTCCTAATGAACCGGTCTAAAGCGCAGCAGGCTCAACCGAGCCGGTCCCGTTGCGCCGTCTCATCGAGCGGCGGTGAGGCGCGCAATTTCATCGACCAGCGCCGCCGTGGTCACCTGCCGACAATAGCCGCGATTGTTCTTGAGCGACCACTCATGACGATCGGCCGACTGCGTGACCACCGCATCGGTGGGCACGGTCACGAGATAGCCGAGATCACACGCGTCGCGCACCGCCGAATCGACGCACTGGTCGGTGAGACACCCCGCAATGATGAGATACCGAATGCCGAGATTGCGCAGCACGTAGTCGATATTGGTCGAGATGAACACCGACGAGGACGTCTTGGGAAACACGATTTCATCGTGCGTAGGCTCGAGTTCGTCGATCACGTGCGCGTCGGTGGAGCCCTTGGGCACATTCAAGCCCGAAATCTTGTAGTCGAGAGACCGGTCGCGACCATCGACGGTCATATTTTCGATGACGGTATAGGTCACCTCGATGGCGCCGCGGCGGCATGCCTGCTGCAGCCGGACCATGTTGGGCAGCGCATGCTCATATAAGGTGCGAAAGAAGTACCCGAACCGCTCCTGTCGCTCCTGTTCGGTGAACTGCGCATACTCGCCGCCGTTCCAGGTGCAGTTGTACTTCTGCACGTCAACGAACAAGAGCGCCGTGGCCGCCGGTTCGATCGGCACTTCGCGACTCAACATTTGCGTCATTTCATGTTCCCGTTATGTTCTCGGCCATGGCGCAAGCGCGCCCGCCCATTCAATAGACTTCGGCATAGCGTCGGCATATTTCATTTTCTTCCAGATGCTCCAAGCTCTTGATCTCACCGCGCTTGAAATCGATGTAAGCGCGCGTCAGATCCGGACCCATCCATCGTGCAGCGGCTTCGTTCGCCTCCAATAACGCCAGGGCTTCGAGCAAACTCGATGGCAACGCCCCGAATCCCTCCGATTCCAGCGGCCGACGGTGACGGACGCCGTCGAGACCGGCTTGGACCAGCATCGCGAGCGCAAGATACGGGCTCGCGGTCGCATCCGCGACCCGGTACTCGATATTGAATTGACGGGCCCGCCGCAGCGGATCACCGCTCGCGGACGGACAAATCCGGATCGACGTGCCGCGATCCAGCACTCCCCAGTCGGCCCGTACCGGTGCCCAGCGATTCGGACGCAGCCGGTAATACGAGGCCACCGACGGCGCCGTCACCGCACAGAGCGTCGGCAGATGATGCACCACACCGGCCAAGAAGTGGCTACCGACCAAGGAAAGGCCCGCGGGCTGCGCAGGGTCGTACAGCACCGGTCGATCGTCATCATCGAGGAAACTCCAATGAATGTGCGTGCCGTTGCTGGCGGCTTGCAATTCGGGCACGGGGGCGAAACTCGCCCGCGATCCGAAACGATAGGCCACCGCCTGCGTCAGTTCACGCGTGACCACCGCCGCGTCGGCCGCGCCCAACCCGACGGCCGGTGCCACCGTGACTTCGAATTGCTGTGGCCCGAATTCCGCGAGGAAGCTGTCCGGCACCACGCCCGCCTGACGCAGCACGCCGAGCAACGTCTCGCCGAACAGCCCCTGCTGCCGGTAGGCATGGAGCGCATAAGGCTGCGCCGGGTGCGCCGGTACGCCGCTATACGTGAACTCCTGCTCGAAGGTCGCGAAGAGCCGCAAGCCCGTCTCGGCGTGCAAAGACTCGAGCGCGCGGCGCAGCACCGTGCGTGGACAATGACTCCAGGGCGCGCCTTCCAACGTCACGATGTCGCAGAGCATGAAATGCTCGCCCCCGTCACCCTCGAACGGCACATCCACGCGCGTCGCCGGATCGGGAATCAGAAACACCTCGCCCAGCGTGCCGAAGGGCGTCGAATGAATCGGACCGAAGGCGGACAGAAATAGATTCGTCGGGGCGAGGCCGACGCCAGACGCGAGCCGCGACGGCAATTCAGAAACCGGGAAGCTCTTGCCGCGAAAATGCCCCGACAGATCGCTGGTGCCGACGAAGATGATGGGCTCACGCTGAAAAAGGCTCACGCGCGATACGTTACCGGAAACACGGGATCGCAACAATGAAGCATTTGCCCGCTCGAGCTCGGGGGATGCCTCTTCGACCGCACGAATCGCGGCAACTCACGGCAACCCGATCAAAACCTCGTTGCCGTCGACTCTGACGGGATAAGTGGCAAGGTCCTTCGGAGTCGTCGACATGAACAGCAGTTTCGCCTTGCCGATCGCCTTGCCATTGGTGACGTCGAATCGGGCACCGTGCCGGGGACACGTCACGGCGTGGCCGTCCAGCGTGCCGTCACATAGATTTTCAGCCATATGCGTGCAGCGCCGGGCCACGGCGTAATACGCATCCTCGATCTTGACGAGCAGCAATTCCTGTCCTTCGATGTCGACCGCCTTCATTGCGCCATTCGAGAATTGCGCAGTCGCACCGGCTACCACGAACTTCATATCAATGACTTTTATAAATGAAGGGGCGGGAGGACCCGCCCCTTCGAATGCGCTTACATGTCCATGCCGGCGGGAGGTCCGGCATGACTATGCGCTTCTTCCTTCGGGGCCTCGGTAATGGACGCTTCGGTCGTCAGGAACAAGCCCGCGACGGACGCGGCGTTCTGCAGCGCAAGACGCGTTACCTTCGTCGGGTCCAAAATACCCATCTCGATCATGTCGCCATACTCGCCCGATGCGGCGTTGTAGCCAAAGGTGCCCTTGCCGTCTCGTACGCGATTGAGGATCACGGCGGCATCTTCGCCGGCGTTGGTCACGATCTGGCGCAGCGGCTCTTCGATGGCGCGCGCCAGTATCTTGATACCCATGGTTTGTTCCTCATTGGCGCCCGTGAGCGCGCTGACCGCCTTGAGTGTACGAATCAGTGCAACGCCGCCGCCCGGAACGACGCCTTCTTCCACGGCCGCGCGGGTCGCGTGCAATGCGTCTTCGACACGCGCTTTCTTCTCCTTCATTTCCATTTCCGTGGCGGCGCCCACCTTGATGACGGCCACGCCGCCGGAGAGCTTCGCGACTCGCTCTTGGAGCTTCTCCTTATCGTAATCGGACGTCGTTTCTTCGATTTGCTGACGAATACTCTCGACGCGCGCTTTGATCTCCTTCTGCTCACCGGCCCCATCGATGATCGTCGTATTTTCCTTCTCCACCAAGACCTTCTTGGCTTCGCCCAAATCATTCAAGGTGGCCTTCTCGAGCGTGAGACCGACCTCATCGGAGATCACGGTGCCCCCGGTGAGGATGGCAATGTCTTGGAGCATGGCTTTACGACGATCGCCAAAGCCGGGAGCCTTGACCGCCGCAACCTTGACGATGCCGCGGATGGTATTGACGACGAGCGTGGCAAGCGCTTCGCCTTCCACATCCTCGGCGACGATCAGCAACTGCCGTCCGCCCTTGGCGACCGCCTCGAGCACGGGCAGCAGCTCGCGGATGTTCGAGATCTTCTTGTCCACCAAGAGGATGAGGGGCTTCTCGAGCTCGGCGCTCTGACTCGTTTGATTATTGATGAAATACGGGGAGAGGTAGCCGCGATCGAATTGCATGCCTTCGACCACCTCGAGCTCGTTTTCGAGCCCCGACCCCTCTTCAACCGTGATGACGCCCTCTTTGCCCACTTTGGCCATCGCATCGGCGATGGTCTTGCCAATGCTCTCATCGGCATTGGCCGACACCGTGCCCACCTGCGCGATCGCCTTCGGGTCCTTGCATGGCTTCGACAGACGCTTGAGTTCTTCCGTGGCGGCCGTTACCGCTTGATCGATTCCGCGCTTCAGATCCATGGGATTGATGCCGGCAGCCACCGCTTTTAGGCCCTCGCGGATGATGGCCTGTGCGAGTACGGTGGCAGTGGTGGTGCCATCACCCGCCTCATCGGACGTGTTGGACGCGACTTCCTTGACCATTTGCGCGCCCATGTTTTCGAATTTGTCTTTCAGCTCGATTTCCTTCGCGACCGAGACGCCGTCCTTGGTGACCGTGGGAGCACCAAAACTCTTGTCGAGAACGGCATTGCGCCCTTTGGGACCCAAGGTTGCCTTCACGGCGTTGGCGAGAATATTCACGCCCTTGAACATGCGTTGGCGCGCCTCGTCTGCAAACACAACATCCTTCGCAGCCATTTCCTAATCCTCCAAATAGATAATGGATAGTGGTTAAAAATACGGTGCGTCGCTAGCCGACGACGCCCATGACATCTTCCTCACGCATGACGACGAATTCCTCTCCGTTCAACTTGATCTCGGTGCCGCTGTACTTGCCAAAGAGGATTTTGTCGCCGACGCCGACATCGAGCGGTCGCACTTCGCCGGTGTCCAAAATTTTGCCTTTGCCGACCGCGATCACTTTGCCGAGCACCGGCTTTTCGGTCGCCGTGTCGGGGATGACGATGCCGCCTGGGGATTTACGCTCCTCCGCTTCACGCTTCACCACGAGCCGATCGTGCAGGGGTCGAATATTCATGATCTACCTCCGTTTGAAATTGCTCCGTTTGAAATTGGCCGAGTGCGCGCCATAATTGGCACTCGGCATGCGCGAGTGCCAATAATATTTAGGCGACGGAATTCGTCAAGGGGTATCGAGCAGAGTCTGGAAAAGACGGCTTTGGTGACGATGGCATCGGGTCATACGAACGACGGTCTTTTATGGGTTGGCACCAATTTGCAGGCACCACCTTATTGCTCTACGGGCTGATCAACCCCATCGGCGTTGTACCCATTTATTCCCATTTGGTGCGAGAGGACTCGAGCCGCCAAGCGCACCGCATTTTGGCAATTGCCTCGCTCGCCGTGGGTTGTCTGCTGATTCTCGCAGCCCTCTGGGGCAAGCCCATATTGGCATTCTTCAACGTCGGCCTCGATGATTTTCGGATCGCCGGTGGACTGCTGGCGCTGGTGATCGCTTTTGAGATGTTTCGAGCGCGTTACGGCGCTTTCTTGCAAACGATAGAAGAAAAAGCCGAGGCCGATGCGGATCTGCATGGCATTGCCATCACACCCCTCGCTTTTCCCCTGCTGGTGGGTCCCGCAGAAATGAGTGTGATCATTACCCTCTCGAACGATACACCGTCGCTGTGGGCGAAAGGGCTTTTGGTGACATCCGTGATCGTTACGACGGCCCTGACCGCCCTGACCCTCTATTTGGCGAAGCCCCTCGCTCGCATGCTCGGTACTACGGGGATCAATATTGTCACACGCGTGATGGCGCTCATTGTTGCCTCCGTGGCCATCGATTTTATTTTGAGTGGTCTGAAGAATGAGTTCCCCGGACTGCGGTAGCGGACCCGGGCGACAACAACCGACAAACTCGCCTGTTGCGTCGCACAAATTGTGCAGACCGTCCCGAATCATTCCAGTCCCCCTTGAAAAATTGCTCGGGGTTCATAGAATTCGACCCGTTGCCGCATCCGATGACGGGTTCCCGTTCGGAATTCCGACGCGATGCACGGCTGTAAGGCGCTCGCTACAAAATACGGATTGAAAGAGGTACTCATTATGTTTCACCACACAATGTTGCCTGTCCTCACCCACCCTTGGATCGCCACGAGCGGCGAAGCTCTGCCTGTTGAACCGGGTCCCGGCCTCGGCGCCTCCGCGATCGATTCGCTGCGGACCACCTTTCCCGGAGTGCTAACCGCAGACCACGAACAGCTTCTGCGCCACAGTTGTGGAATCGACGGTACTCCTCTTCAGTATCTCGATTTTACCGGCCAGTTTCACGGCGAGGAGCCCCTGTCCGTATTCCGTCCGTGCATCACCATAGGAATCGATAACGCGGGCCGTCGCTGGATTGCGGAAACGGGTAATGCCGAGGGATTGCCAGGCCCGGTGTGGTGCGTCGTCAAGAATCCGGAAGTCGTGATGTATGTGTGCGAAAACCTCGGCCGGTTTTTGGAGCTCGTGCATCAGCACGTAGTGGGACATTCATTCGACGGCTTCTTGCAGGCTATCGATGCCGCGGCGTGGCGGACATGGCGACAGCGCGGGGCGCTTGCGTTCCAGTCGCGCCAAGGATGCGGCCACGATCGAGAGCTGCGCGCATGGCTGTTGCAGTTGCCCCGGGATTCGCGGGTCTATGACTTGCGCTCTGCGTCATTTGGGTGCGGTTGGCCGTATGGTGTCGCTGGCGCCACCGGACGCTTTCACCGCTGCGGCCGAGAGATGTTGTTTGCGGTGTCCGGATTTCCGGCTCCCAGTCGATGGACGGAGCACTTGGGGCAATTGGCCGAGCAGCATATCGCACCGCGGCCCGCGATCGTCGCCGTTGACCGCGTTCGAGTCGCACGTGCGGCGGTGAGTTCTGCCGCGGATACGCCGACGAAGGAGCGCTTATGCGCCTAGCAACGCGGCAACGTGCTGACGGCGGTTCAAAGGGAACCAAGACGGTATAAGCCCACGGTGAGCGACGTTTTGACGTTTTGACGTTTTGACGTCAAAACGTCGCGCTCTGCCAAGGCATATCCCGTACCCGGAGCGGCGCTTCAGGTCCCAGCATGCCCACCTGCGCCGCCTCTGGCAGCGCCTTGAATTCCACGCGAGCCACGAGCCGCCCAAGCGCGAGGCATGCAGCGCACGACCGTCCGCAGACTTAAGTCAGTATTTTTTATTTCACGGGCGCACACTCTCATTTTCCCACCCCTGGAGACGCGATGTTCGAACAAATAACTCCGTTCAGCGCCTTGCTGCTGTGCGGGGTCGTGGCGGCGAACGGCGCCCTCGCGGCGGCCGATATGTCCTCGGGCCAAGCCGCTTCGTACGCGGTGGTCGAGCGGTGGGCATTGCCGGGGGACGGCGGCTGGGATTACCTCACGGTCGATCCCGCGGCGCACCGGGTATACCTGTCGCGAGCGACGCACGTCGCGGTCGTCGACACGACGACCGGCAAGACTCTCGCCGACATCGATGACACACCCGGTGTCCATGGCATTGCCCTCGCCACCGACTTGGAACGCGGCTTCATCAGTGCGGGCAAGGCCGACGAGGTGAAAGTATTCGATCTGGCCACTAACCAGGTGACCGCCAGCGTCGCCGTCGGCACGAAACCCGATGCGATCCTCTACGACCACCATTCGCACCGCGTGTTCGTGTTCAACGGTCACAGTGACAGCGCGAGCGTCATCGACGCGGCCACGAACAAGGTGGTGGCGACGCTGGCGCTGGGTGGGGGACCCGAATTTGCGCGCAGCGACGAGGCGGGGCACGTGTACGTCAACCTCCAGGATAAGAACGAACTCGTCGCCATCGACGCCGATGCGCTCAAGGTGACCGGTCGCTGGCCATTGGCCGGGTGCAACGGTCCGACCGGCCTTGCCTTGGACGCAGAGCACCACCGCAGCTTCTCGGTGTGCGCGAATGCGGCGATGACCATTTTGGATACGCAGACCGGCCGGCTCATCGCGACGCTGCCGATCGGTCACGGCGTCGACGGCGCTGACTTCGATGCTGCGTCGGCCAATGCCTTTAGCGCCAATGGCGACGGTACGCTGACGGTGGTCCATGAACTCGATCCCGAACACTTCGCGGTGACGCAGACCGCGAGCACCGCCAAGGGTGCCCGCACCGTCGCCTTCGATGCGGCCTCGCATCGCCTGTATCTGCCGACCGCGAGTTTCGGACCGGTCGAGACGACGCTGCTCGATGCTCAGCCGAAGCCTCCCATATTGCCGGACTCGTTCGTCGTGCTGGTCGTGGCACAGGCCTTGGCATCGCAATTGCCCGCGAAGCCATAGGTCTCGCGTCGGCGCGAGCGCGAGCGCGAGCGCGTTTCAGGTTCTACTGAAGTCGCCGTGGTTACATTCCTACCATGAAATCGACCACCCCGAAATCGTTCGTCCTGGCCTTCCTTTGCGCGGCGGCATGGTTCGCGTGCGCGCCCGCCGCCCATGCCCAGGGCGGCCCCCCGTTCCTGACCAACGATCCCGGTACGCCGGGCAACGCCAACTGGGAGATCAACTTGGCGTCCATGCAAACGGTGGTGCGCGGCGCCGCCTCTTACCAGACCCCGCAGATCGATCTGAATCTGGGACTCGGCGAGCGAATCCAGCTGACCTATCAGGTTCCCTACGTCTTGCAGAGCAATGACGGTCAGCCGCTCACCCGCGGCTGGAGCAACGCATACACTGGCGTCAAATGGCGCTTTTTGGACCAAGGCAGCGACGGCTGGCAGATGTCGACCTTTCCCCAGATCGAAACCGGCGTGTCGAGATTCGCGCAAGCAACCGGCATCGGCTCGCCCGGCCCGCGCTATCTGTTGCCGGTCGAAGTCACCCGCAAGTTGGGTCCCCTCGACGTCGACTTCGAGGCCGGCTATTACTTCAAGGGTTCGGGCTCGCGCGAGCGCTTCTTCGGCCTGGCCGCGGGCCGGGCACTGACTTCGCGGCTCGAACTCGACGCCGAACTCTACGACGATCGCGCGTACGGCGTGCCGCCCGACTTCGTCGTGCTCGACGTGGGTGGCCGCTACAAATTGGGCCGCGGCTTCATTGCCCTGTGGATGGTGGGCCGCAGCGTCAACGGCTTCTCGAACGGTCAGCCGGTCTATATGGGATATTTCGGCATCCAAATCCTGCTGAGCCATTACGGGCGCACGTTGAACTCGGACCCTTAAATGGTCTTGAACATCAGCTGGATGTCATCGCGGCCGAGACGAATCGCCGTTCGCGCATCCATTTGGTGACTACCCACTTTTCACCGTCGGTCACCGGTGCGCCGGCATGTAGCGATGTGGCATCGACCTGACCGCGGCTATTGCAGTATTCAAAATAGACGGCGTTGCCCCGCACGGGACTGACCGACAAGCCAGCATGCGGGAACGTGGTCTCCCCACCGGCGGGCACATCATTCAAATATGCCACGAGGCTGCTCACTCGCTGCCCGCTGCGGCGCAACGACTGGTCAGTGGCCTCCGTGCCGGGCACGAGAAAATCGACGTGGGGGGCATAGCGATTGCCGGCTCCGTAACGCAGGACCTGCAGGCCTTCACCGTGTTCGATCGGCAAATTCATGATCGCGGAGAACCGTACTTCCAAAGCCGCCACAAACGGGGTTTCCCCCGGCCGGAAGAACATCGCCTCGCTGCTGCGATATTCGGCCGCGCGATTCTCGCCGGTGACCGGATCGACCACGGTCGAAGGCTTCAAGCGAGGGCGTGCGATGGCAATGAGTTCGTCGCATTCCTCTGCGCTCAGCACGTTCGCCAGCACGGCAATGACCGGCCTCGAGACGCGCGCCAACACGGAAACTTGACGGTTCGCGGCGCGGATCGAATGACCGGATGCGATCCGCGGAACGTCACTCACATAGGCCGCGTCGGGTATGTCTATCCGCACTGTATCGCCGGTTAATCGCTTGCCCGCAGCGCGAGCGTCCGCGAATGCACCAATCAAGCCTTGAGCGATCGGCGGATCGAAGCGCTCCGCGATCAGACCCTCGATCAGCTGCTCCGGTACGCAGCCAAGATCGAGATTGCGCTCGATCCAGCTACGAATCGGCGGTGGGATGCTGACGGTTACTTTCATCCACGCGCGTCAGGCAGCACGGGCCGCCACTGGCCGTCCCGTAGCTGCACGGTCACGGTCATGAGCATGTTGTCCTGATGACGGATGATCCTATCGACTACCGGAAATACCTGACGCGCCTGCGGGTCGTCCATCCAATTCACCGCCTTGATGTGATACGTGTAATGCACCACGGTCTCGAGATGGCCATGCACGTCCTCGGGCGGCGACCACTTCACGACTCTGTCCAAAGCCAGATGCGCAACGCACAGATCCGCATCGTGCACCGCGGGCGCATCGTGGGCACCCAGGGTGACGTGGCTCTTCCTCACGTAGTACCGCCGACCTTTGTCAGTCAAAGAGTAGCTCTTGCCTGCCTGGTCGGGCTCGCCGCCGGGTGCCGGGATGTCGGTCGATTCGACCAACCCCAAGCGTTCGAGCACCGGCAGTTGTACCGCGTCATTCGTCTTGGCCACCCGGTCCTGCGCTGTGACGACCCGCGGCCACGCGAACTTGCCCACGCACAAATCGCCGTGATCGGACAAATACTGGGCGACCGCGTGGGTGAGCTCACGTTGACTGGGCTGGTCGGCTTCGGCCTGTGACTGGCCGGACCAGAACAGTTGGCCAATCGCAAGACCCACCGTAGCGACCCCGATTTTCAAAATCATCTTGTGCTCCTCGGTGCGAATCTCGGTTCGAGCGTCACTTCACGCATTTCGGGTCTTGCGGTGTGACCCCTTGCACGTAACCATCGGTCAAGGTCTCCAAAAAGCAGAGCAAGTCGGCTTCGTTCTGTGCCGTCATGTAGGGCGTATCGCCGGGTGAAAGGCCAAACGGAATGTCCGTATTGTCGACATAGACTTTGTAGGCGGTCGGCAAGTCGTTGAACTTTTGTACCACCCCATTCACCGTGGGATACCATTTTTCCGGGTTCGTATCGCGGGTGTTGTAAAAATCGATGACCTGAGCGAGCGAGGTAAATACGCCATTGTGGAAAAATACATTGCGCGTGGCCGTGTTGCGCAGCGTCGGGGTCTTGAACGAGCCGCACAGGGCGGCACTGCCCGGCAACACATGCGGAGTGAGGTAGGCGTTGACGGGGTCCGGATTGACGGCCGTGCACAGCCCCAGATCGTAATAGGTGGGTAGCGGAAATTTGGTCGAATTCGCCGGAATCTTCGTGTTGCGCGGTGGCCCCGCATTCTCGTACGTGTAATCGGTGAACAAAGCGCCGCCGCCCCCCGTCTGCGGTCCGTTGTAGTGGCAGGCGAAGCAATTGCCGGTGTAATTGAAAACGTCGTAGCCTCGTACTTCCGCAGCCGTCAAGTTCACGGGCTGCCCATTGCTGAGCTCGAGACTGGACCAATAATCGTACTTGCTGGTGAAGGCGTTGAAGCTAGGATCCTCCTGCTGGTATGCCTGCAGCGCCAGACCGACATCGGTGAATGCCGTCTGCGTGTCGCTGAAAACATTCGCACCATAGGCTTGCGCGAACAGGGCGGCATAGCTCGCATTCTTGACGACGGCAACCACCGCTGTCTCACTGGCATTCGCCATCTCGAACGAGGACAAGAGTGGAATCGCAGCCTGTTGTGCCTGCGTGTCCGCGCGACCGTCCCAGGTGAAACCGCCGCCGGGTGCGTTCGTGCTCACGCCGTCCGGATTGACGGCACTGTCGCTGTAGGGGGGGGTGTAGAGCTTATAGGTCAGAGTGGGCACCGCCCTGAAGCCCGGACTGGTCAGGTTTGCACCACCGAACTGCACGGCTTGCGTGTTGTTGATCGGTTGGGCGTAATGATTCGTCGGGTCGTGACACGTGGCACACGATATCTTTTTTGACCCCGACAGATTGGTATCGAAGAACAGCTGCTGTCCCACTTGAGCCTGCGGGCTCAACGTGGTGCTCGGACCGACGGACTGGGCATGCCCAAAGCCAGCCAATCCGCCAAAGAGACATAGTCCTACCGCCAACACACGGCATCTAACATCCAGCATCCCGGTCTCCTGAATTCAAAAGGTTGATCCGGCGGCTGCCCCAACGAACAAACGGGCCGGCGCCTTTGCGCCGGCCCATACCGCCACTGTCACTCACCTCGAGAGGTGTTATTGCTGCGCCCAGAGGTTCGTCTGGGTGGCGTCCGGCCCCGTGGTCACCGGCGGCGTCACGGTGCCCGCGGAGGTCACGCGAGTCACGCCGGCCGGGAACTGGTACACATGGTTCATCGCGCGCACGCCGTCGAAATGCGGATTGGAACTGCCCGCAAACTCCGGCAAGACCGTGGCATTTTGATTGATGAACGCCTCGGTATACTTCGAGCGATTCATGTAAGTACCCGGCTGCCCGGGATCCGCCAAACCGAAGATGTCCTGCAACGTACGCACGAACGAGAAGTGACTGTAGTAGTCCGTATCGTAGAGACCGCTCGGCGCGTTGTTGAATTGCATCTGATTGGTGTAGAGACTGAACGTCGTCACGCCATGACCGTGGTTGCCCTTGCTGTACGCGGGCGGCGTGAACGTCAGAGTGCTGGCACCGGCGGCACCTTTGTAGGCCTCGGTGAACGGCGACTCAGCGGACTGACTCGACACGGGCGTACCGTTCGCAGTGAACGTAACCAACTGCGCGGCACCATCGCCCGAGCGCTCTGGATTCCACCCGCAACAGGACGTCGTCGCCGATTCACCTTCGTCGAAGGTAAAGACGATGGCGACACGCTTGGTGGGATCATTCCATAGCGGCGAGGATTTGATCTTAGCGACGATATTCTGGAACCAATAATCGGTACGTGCAACCGTGCCGATATTGTGCATGTCATCATCCTGATCGGGGACGATGAAATTCAGGTTCGCGACATTGCCACTCGCAAGATCGGCTTTGAACTGGTCCTGCACCCAGGGTTGGGAGTTGCCCGTCCACCAGGAAGTGATGCTGTTGGCCGTCGCATAGGCCTGTAGCGCGTTGTCCCAGTCACCCGCGGCCGTATAGTTGTTCGCGGCGGTCGCATTCGTATTGCTTGGATAGAGATAGGGAATCGCATTGCCGTTCACGTCGGTCGAGCCATACGCGCCGGAAATGCTGCGTGCGTTGAGTGCATAGTTCGGCTGGGCCACAGCATCCGCGAACCAGACGACCGGATTGTGCTTCTTCGCAACCAGGCTACCACCGTAGGACGCACCGTCGGCCCCTTTGATGGTGCTCTCCGCCGGATTGTCGAAGTAGATGCCGCCGGTGGCCGTATTCCAACTCGTGACCCCCGCGTTATTCGCCGTGCTGCCCCCCGGCGACGGCCAGAGTGATCCCTCGTACGTATGCCAGGTCAGACCCTGCGCGAGCATGGCGTTCGCCAGATTGGGCACCACACCGACGATCGCCGGATAGGGAATGGCTTCATCGCCGGTTTGACCGAAATCGTCGGCCGCGCCCAGCGCCAGATAGTTTGGCTCGCTCGGCGCACCCGTCGCGAAGTAGTTGTAATACGTGTTACCGGTCTTCAGGAAGCTATTGATGTAGGGCAGTGTCGAGTTGCCGTAAACGCTGCTCTGCGACTCGTTCTCTTCGATGATGACGAACACGTAGTCATACTGCGGCATGCCCTCGAGGTTGAAGGCATACTTCTCGGCGACCGGAAGCGTGACGGTGTTGAGGTCTGTCGACGTACAGCCGTCGGCATTGGCCGGATCGAAGCTCGCGACGTTGGGGCAATCGAAGTTGCCGCGCAGCTCACCGACCGTGTCCCCACGATCGACGAACTTGGCCGCCAGCGTGAGGCGACCTTGAGCGACGACGGACTCTTTGAGAATGGCCGCTTGATCCGCGGCATTCGTCACCTGAGTCGGCGGCAACAGTGTGTTGGCGGACGTGGAGACGCCAATGCGCTGCGTCAACGTAGCGAGGGCTTGCGCATAGGTCACGCCTTGATTTTCGATCGCCAGGGCCACTTCCGTCGATAGCGGGGTTACGTTCACGGTCGCAGCCAGCAAGGGGTTCTTGGTCGCAGCCTGAATCTGTTGCGGATGGACCCGGAACACGGTGCGGCTGCCGACCGCATTGCCATTGTTCGTGGCATTGGTACCGATCTGGGCAACCAGCGGTGCAAGAGTGGTACTCGATAACTTGAAGCTGCCCGTGGATGAGGTGGTCGTGAATGGCTCGCCCGCGTCGCAGGCGCCGTTGCCATTCAGGTCAAAGCATACGGTGGCGCCGGCATACACCGACGCCACCGTGTTGGAGGAAGATGAACCCGCCGCCGTGTCGGCGAACACGGGCGGAGTGAAGTAAGCGCCGCCCACGACGCCCTGGACGATGGACACGGACGCGAAAGCGGAAGCGGAACCGAGCGCGAGCACGCCGGCGACGGCAGCGGCGACCTTCGAAGGACGCAGCGGCTTGAATTGAACAGTCATTTTAAAGCGGTCTCCCGGATGAATGGGGTATATGAAGAATGAATCCGATCAGGCGGCGCGGCGATTGCGACCGCGGAAGCCCAAGAAACCCAGACCCGAAGCGAGCAGCGCCAATGAGGCGGGAACCGGGACTGGCGTCACTTCGGTCAACGTCCAACTCGACGCGTTGCCCGGCGCATCCACGGCCAACTGGTTGGAGTTGCCCTGCGCTGTGCTGAACGCATCGGTCTGCAAGAAATTGGCGGCGACAACCTGGCTGACACCGTTAGTCGAATCGTTGAGGTAAGCGAATTCGTAATCCGGAGAAGTATTCGTCGCGGCATCGACGTCGGAGATCACGAAGTTGTTGAGTGAACCGTTGGCATAGATGGTCACCGGCGCGTTGTCGACGAACGCGGCCGCGGCCGGACTCCATGCGTTGGCCTGGAGCGTCGAATTACCCAAGGCGACGCCGCCAACGACGGCGGGAGCGAAAGCGACGCTGTTCAATTGAACTTGGATGTTGCTGATGTTGGTGACCGACTGGCCGCCATCCGTGGTGACACCGGTGAAGTCGCCGGTCACTTGCTGACCGTCCGCGAACGAATAGGTGAA
>Ga0116227_10007963_pt1 | contig 20313 bp, 15 predicted proteins | sample S1TSphgellanicum_FD_89693 | JGI IMG/M metagenome (GOLD analysis project Ga0116227, IMG submission 89693) | Host-associated microbial communities from peat moss isolated from Minnesota, USA - S1T2_Fb - Sphagnum magellanicum MG | ecosystem: Host-associated > Plants > Peat moss > Unclassified...
AAATTTTTTTTTTTTTTTTTGTAAATTATAGATAAAAAAAAAAAAGTCAGTTGGTTTTTTTTTTTTTTGAAAAAAAAAACAACCAACAAGGGAATGTTTTTTTACCTGTTTTTTTTTTTTTTGGGGGGGGGGGGGGGGGGGAAGTGGTCGGTGAGATGAAATCATAGTCCCCGGAGCTTGTCACTACACGAGTCTTGTTGATGTACAAGACCATCAACAAGACTCTAGTAGTAGACCTGTAAAGAGCCGACCCGAGTATTGTCATCGGATTGATATAGGTAAGTAAGTTTGGGGGTGGTCGGGACAAAGTATGCGGTGCCCTAAATGGGACCTTAGTTTTGATCCGACTACAAAAGTTAGAGTTAATTGTAAAGTATTTGACCTCGAGGGCAAAATATTTTACAATTATGTAAAGAATCATTGAGATTTTCAGTTTGTATTTTTTTTTCGGTTGTTTCTCAAGCGGAACCTTGCGCAAGATCTTATGACCCACCGGGTGTAACCTTGTGTTTGCAAGATCTTATGACCCACCACTCACTTAAGATCCGACCTTCCAAATTTCGTAAGCATTCGATTTTCAAAATTTTCTCAAAATTTCTTGCCCGGTGAAGGGTTTGCTTGCATTTAGACCCTTTTGAGAATTTTGACCCTTCTACGTGGCCTATAAGTCTCGTGACGACGGATGGATGGGAGCCTCCTCAACTCCCAAAAGCGTCTAAAATCAGACCGTTCTCATATACTTACAACATCAAGTTGTAAGCATACGAGTGCGGGCGGCTATTCCGTTATTCCAGGAATATGTATCGACACTTTCATGGTGCATACGGATTTGTTTCGCTTGCAGATTTTGTTGCTTTTTATTCTCATCGGAAAACCCAGCGAGTGCATGGATTTGTTCTGGCAGCCGCAATTTAGGAAGCAAAAAGTGAGGTGGGCGAGTGGTCGGGAAATGGGTCTAGGCCATGTCGGGGCCTCCTCTGTGAATCTCCTTGTTTGGCTCAGCATAAGAAGTGCATAAGTTGCCATTGCTGATGAGTGGCTCAGCAGAAGTGGCTCTCTGCACCTGTAGAGAAGAGTGTAATAAATATGATCTAACTATTATTGCTCAGTATTTCTGATTGGCCCATCATAATGATTCGTCCAAGTGGTTTGCTATTAGTAGTCCCCCGCCTGTTTGCTGTCCCAGCAGTTTGAGTTCTCTATGGATGGGGTAGGTACAAAAGAGTAGGTACATAACTAAGCTTGGATGTGAAAAACATTTTGGCAACGTACTGAGGCACCGCCGCTGGAGATGTTCTTATTACAAAGCAAAAAGTAGTAAGTCAGTCAGTTGTGTGTTCTTTTCAGTCTGGGGGGGGGACAGGTAGTAGTAGACCATTGCACCAAACCCCTGCCAGGTATCAATTAATCAGGGTATCAAAGTTGATAACCACGGGTATCAAGAAACAAAATACTCGATTAACCATGATATGTAACCATGGTTATGAAGTAATAAAATACCCTTTTATTATTATTATATTTATAATCACAGCTCTCATTTGTTTTGAAAAAAAAAATCAAATAATTGCCTAGAAAATGGCCGTGTCTTTGCCAACTTCGTTCATGAAACATGGAATTCTTTAGTGTGTGATGGAGCCCAGGTGCAGAACCCATGAACCAAGGAGGGAAAAAACACACACACACACACAAAAATTAAATATTAAATTAAATTTAAAATATAAACCACATATATTTTGTATGAATGATTCAATCTAAACCAAATTATATTTCAATGTGCACAAATAATTCAAGTTAAAAAAGAATTTTTTTTAGTGGTTTAGTGTTTAGGGCGCACCCTCAATCAAGTGCGGAAATATCTGAGCGTGAAATATTATCAATTGTGTGTAACTTAACAAGAAAAAAATCTCATGAAAGTTGCAACATCCCTTGTTTGCTAGTTGAGCATTTTATGTCATGTAGTCAATGGCAAACAATTCTTACGAAAAGAGGATCATCTTAAATTTGAGTTTTTTTATTATTGTAGCTTACTATTGTAGGGAGGTAGCTAGGCTCTCTATTTGTATCATAAGCACACAAATAAAAAAAGAGTGCATGAAATTTTATTTTATTTTATTGTAAAAAGAAAAAGAAAAAGGCTTAGGGTTTAAGATTATAGTTGTTTTTTTATAGTGTATCAAGAAGGCACTTGAGGATTTTGGTCATTCTTGTCAAGTGCAACATGAAAGAGCTTTACCATAATATTATTATTATTTTTTATTTTATTTTTTTCTTCTCTTTTCTTATTTTCATCTTGCTTGTGTCTACTAAGACATTGGTTGCTCTAACAATTGATTGTTGTGACTTAAGTTAAAATTTGAGAATTAGAAATCATAGTTGGAGGTGGGAAACCTTTTTAACCCCCATTTTGCATATGAATGTTATAACTTCAATTGCTTTAACAATTGCTACTTGGGACCTTGGGTAAAATTTGAGAGATGGGATATATAATTTGCAATATATTATTCGTCCAAAGCTTTTTATAAATATTTATTATAGGCCTTGTTTTTATAAACTTATTGGTTTTTCCATACCTATTGATCTAAGTACTTATGTTTTCTTTCCCATGGATATAGAACATCTTGTGTCATTTGATTCATCACTTTTTATTGAATCCCCTAATTCACATCATCCATTTATTCACACACACACATAGTTGCACAACCCTTTTCCAACCTACTCACCATGCAAACATCTCTATCCCAAACCTCTATATTTTTTGCAAACCACGAATCAACCACTAGCCCCCCATAATGACCCTTTGCCTTCCATGCAAACATAGTCACCCAACTTAATACTTTTATAATAATTTATGACGGTGCACAAGCTTTGTTAACACCCCTCCGACATCAACAATCCCAACATTGGTTATCAACCAAAACGCCCATCCTATTCCTACCCCCCAACGAGCATCCAATCTTCATGCATAATTTTTTGACACATGTGGATATCAATTTATTCTTTAAATGTTAGCTCAACATTAGTGTTCATGTAGATTATCCCATGAAACCAATCTGGGTCTTCATGACCACTTGGACCTAATTTTTAATGTCACACCATTTTTGACTTGCTTCAACTTTGGTTTGGGTTTTAACCTTGGACATCTTTTGGGCTTTCCATTCATGATATTGGCATCATTGACTATATGACCACGTTCCTATTGTTTTTCAATGTGAAGTACAAGAAGCATTTTGATTTTCAAATGAGTGATTGATGCAAGATCCTTATGATGTGGCAACTGGGCATTTTTTAAATTGTTATTTCAATAGTGTTTGGCACTACTCCCTTGTAGTGGATTAACTAGGCATAAGGAAATTTAGATTTGACTTTGACTTTAAGTGTATTTTAGTCGATGATTGGCAAAACTTGTGAAAAAAAAAATTCATATGTGTTCAAGCCTTGATAACAAGTCTTAATTAAATGATTATTTCCCAATCCTTAATCTACAAACATCTTCATCATAATTTTACTCTTGATCATGTGGGTGAATATTTTTGAGCTATGTGCACCCAACACCATTATCCCTTGTCCCACATATTTAGATATTGTTTCAAATTTCATGACTTTTGACTAATATAGTTTCCTCCCTTTTTTATATAAAAAATTACAAACCAAATTAAGATTTTGAACTTTCCTTTGAATCTTTCAAGTTGGCATTCCAACACTTGCCCCATTTGTTTGCAAGTTGTCTTTTTGGGATGGTGTTTGAACACCTTCAAGATTGTTTTAATTTGGTAGAATTTGCAAATGGATCCCCCTGGATGTTTCAATTGTGCTCTCATGTTACACAAGGCCATATCTTTCATCACATTGTGCATGTCCTTGCAACAACATGCCTTTTAGCCATGACTAAGCTTCATGGGTGTTTGTCCCATTGTGATAGGTGAAGTGTTGTATCAACTCACCATCCATGCCTTATGCCTCCAATTTTGGGACACCTTTGTGACACATTTTTCCTCACACCAATTTGGAATAGCCATCAAAGGTGGGAATGAAGTTGTGGTGCATGGCATTCAATGTGTTTTAGACCTTCATCAAGATTAAATTGTCCTCCAATTTTATGGTTACAAATGCCTTCAACTCAATGTCAAAAGGAATCATGTTTCAAATAATTTTTGATGCAAGTGGGGACATCATTCAACTCATTCCCTTTGTTTGCACATTTTATGCATTTGAATCTCCTCCATTTATAACCACTAGAACCACAAAAATGGTGTCATTACAATCCCATTGTTCCTAACATTTTAATCCATTGTTTTGTGCAATGGTCTTCATACTTGTTACATTACATACCCCTTCCTCCACTTTCATAGAGTTCTTTGTTTCATTTTATTTATTTATTTTCAATTGTTTGGGTGTTTTTTGGGTTCAAAGTCCTTGAATAACCCAAATGGATCTTTGACCCATAAACATGTTTCCTTTTCAATAACTCCATTGGATTCATTTCCACAATCATCATAACCCCAACAACCTATCTAAGTAATTGGGCCCTTGTGATTTTTATTGTATTTGCTAGGTTTTTGATAGACCGAAATCTTTTCCTCCTAGAAACCTTAGCCCAAGTTAACATCAACACCTTTCCATTTAAACAACACGAACAATTTGTGACCTATTATTAGCCTTAACACATGCATGTCTTCATCCCTTTGAACAACTTATTGGATAAATGATTTGATTTTAAAATTCCATCTCAAAACACTTGCATCATCATACCCTTTCTAAGATGTTTTTTGAGGAGTTATTTGAAGTTCATCAAGCCCATATTTTATCATGTTTTGGTCTTGGGTCTAGTGCTTGGCTTACAACTTGAACAATCCTTTTGAACTTTTTATTGTGTTTTACAATATTTTTCACAACATTTTGAACACAATTAAAGTTTGTGCACCCTTCAATTGTAAGCATTACCCAATGTGTGTCACATGTATTATAACTATGGAAATGAACAATGAAAAAATAGACCTAAGTCTAAATCCAAACACAAAACATAAAAACTAAAATAGAATCACAAGAGGTTAAAAATTAAAACACAAGGTGTGCAAAATGCAAACATATTTTTATTATGATAAAATATGAAAATGTAAACACCAAAGGAACATAACAAAGTTATGAAACAAGATCGTACTTTAGATTGGTGTTAAACAAATTAAATGTAATAAAGGTTCTAATTATTTTTACTTATACTCATTTGGGGACCTAGTTTACATAAGTTTTCATGGAAATTTCCATATGTTCGTCGATCACGGATTTTTTTTTGAAAATCTTCTTAATTTAAATGAATTATGAATGAACTATGAGTTAACTATGAATGAACTATGAATTGACTATGAATTGATTATGAATGAAATGTGAATTGACTACAAGTAAAGTTTTAAAATAGTAATGAATTTGGAATTAATTACAAGTAACTATAAGTGCATTACCAATTAATTATGAATGGACTATGAATGGACTACAAGTTAATACAAGTGGATTATGAATGTACTATAAGTTAATTAAGAATGGACTATGAATGGATTATTAAATTATAGTTAGAAATCCATATGAATGAACTCCATTCATCGTGTGATCATGCAAGCAATATTATCATTCATGACAATGTATGTGCACACAGTCGATAAACCCCATGGGTGTTCATTTCTTGCGATGCACCTATGGTAACAAAGTGCATTAGGATGCATGATGAAATTTAAAACACCTTTGTTTTTACTACTCAAGAAACATGTTTTCGTGTCATATGAAAATAAATTGTGTGCTCTTTTTTCAATAACATTCAACTATTTTCACAATAGAGTTAACATTTTACTTGCCAAAAACAAGGTTCATACCTTGGCTAACATTGTTTTAATAAACCCAAAATGAACAAATTTATTTCCTGATCATGTTCAACTCAAAGATCCATAGCATCCTAGGTAACTCAAACAAAGTAAGGAGATATCGTGACCTGGACCTCATCGATCAATTTCTCCTTTTGGCAATTGAGGTCTTTGGTTGTTTATGAAAACAAGCAAATGTTTTTCTTACAATATTATACCCAAGTTGTTTGAAGTTTCAAAGGGCTAGATGGCCTTCCCTTGTCCATTCTTGTTATTTATTTTCACCAAAAAAATCCAGAACAATACAAAAGATGCAAATATTTTCCATTTTAAATCAAGTGTAATGATAGGCTTTGCCACCTTTCAACTTTTTTTGTTTCAAGACCCACCACTTTTATCCTCACTACATATATATTGGCTCTATCCTACAAAGGCATTGTGGGAACATCTAATGAACGGGTATAAGGATGAAAGAATCAAAAGTTGGCTGAATGGATAAGGTTATAGGTTTGTGTGTAAGTTTTTTAATGGCCGAAGCTAATGGACACATGTGTGTAGATTTTGGGTGCACCCATCCAATTGATGGGTTGTTTTGAAGTCTACCCATTTACTTGTTGGGTTTCTTCTCAACATATGAATGTTGGGTAATTGATTTAATCATGTTTCTATATCATTTATTTTTTGGGTTGCCACAAGTACCTTTTTGTATCACAACGTATCATATCACTATGAAATGTGAAAAAAAATTCATATGACTAATGTTTTTAATGGAATTTATTTGATGAACATACAAATAATTAACTTCAATTCCTTTAAATATTATTAAAATGAGATTTGAAAGATTATGCAAGAATTGATTAAAGCAAAACACATTAATTTTAAAATAAATAAAAAATTTAATACAGAATTCGTTTTTGAGATATACATGTTTTCAATTAATTTGATGTTATTTTTAAAACTTCAATAAGGCTTTGATGAAGATTTAATAACAAAAATCACAATGAAATTAAATTTTAATTGATTAATTATTTTTGTATTGTTGTTGCCTTTTATGTTATAAAAGTTTATTATTGCCCTAAGATAGTAGATATGCATGTATGATTTTAGGTTTTATTGGAAGCATGCATGGGACAAACACAACTAGTTTATAAAGTTAGGTGGGGGTATAGTGGGGTTTATAGGTGAAAATTTTAGGAGAACAAAGGGGTTAAAGTATTTAATTTTTTTCCCTCTCTCATGGGTTTGTCTTTTATTATGGGGTTTCAATGGGTATAAAGAGTGAATAATTCAATTAAATTGAAAAAATTATAAATTGTAAATGGAGCTTTAAGAAAAAGGGACAAGGGGTTAGGAATTTTATTTTTATTTTTTTCCAAAAGGGGTTTTATTGGGTGAAGAGGGGAGGATGGGATAATTTCGCCCCTTTCGAAAAGAGTTTTTATTTGAAGGGATTAGGAGAAGTGATTTTGTTTTGGGATGGGGATTAACCCAACAGTTTGTTTCTTGGGTGGCATGGGAAGGAGAAGTTTGGTTGTTTCTCAATGTAGGAAGGTGGGATTTTTTTAATTTTCCAAAGAATTATTTTTTTGGTGGTGTGGGATGGGTGGTTGGAAAAAGGGGTGGGTCTATTTTTTTCTCTTTTTTTCTTAATGAATTTTTTTTCTTAACAAAATATTTTATAAAAATTAATATCTTTTTTTGGGAATCGAAAAATTTCAACACAAAAAATTTATTTTAAAATTTTAACGAAAAGAACAAACAATATTTTGTTTAAAAATCAAACATTTAATACATCTAACTAAAAATTAATATTGACTTTTTTTTGTGTCTAAATGTTTTTATGCGTGTGACAAAAAAGTTGATGTTTAAAAAATAATATTAATATATTTGGGTGAAAATGAAAATAATGGTTAAATAATGAAAAACAATTAAGGTTTATGTGTTAATATCTTTCAAATCCAATTTAAAGTTCGGGTGTAAGCATGAGGTGCATAATTAAAACTCATTCAATGCCAAAGATATTGTTGTTTTATTCCTTATTAGACCATAATCTAGCCATCAAACAATGGCTCATCAATATCCATGGTTAATGGTAGATTTTTACCATAGTCAAAATTACTAAAAGTCAATAATTAAAATTCATAAAATGCCAAGGGTATTGATGTCTTTTTCATTATTAGACCATAATTTAATTGCCAAACTATGGATATGATCCTTTATTGTTAAGTTGAAATTTACCATAGTCAAAATTATTTAAAGTCAATATAAAGTAAAAAAAGGTTTAGGGTTAGGTTTAGAGTTAGGTTTAGGGTTTAAGTTATGTCTTTTGTCCCATATAAATATAACACTATAGGTTTGTTGTTTCTTTTTTTTCATAGCAAGAACAATGTCCTTGGTTTAATCTTTCACCATTTGTTGACAATTTTTTTGCTTCCTTTGCAAGTGTGTGATTTTGCAAATGTATGTTTTGCTAAATGTGTTGTAGTAACCGTTAGTTTTGCCAATTACTATTTCATTTGTTTGTTGTCAAATTCATTTTGGTAATTTTTTTAAAAAAATAAAAATTTACACAATAGTTGTTCTTCTAGTGAAGGAAGCTAAATTAGTTATTATGGTGGATGATTTGGATTTTGGAATTAGAGATGTTGTATTTGAGGCAAAGGTGTTCAATAGGTATGGCACCTTAATTTGATTGAATTGCAAAAAGGAGTATGGAAGATCCAAGTTATGCATATTTGCATTGTGATTTGTTAGACATGGCAACTTTGACCACAATCACTTTGAGGGTGAAATCACTTCATATACAGATGCATGAATAACTTTTGTAGAAAGGCATGTTTGTGAGGGTGAAATTTTTTAGCATTGAATCAAAGTCCAAAAGGGGTTTTGAGAAAGGGGATATGCATGTTGTTATTACAATTGAGTCAACAACCATTGTGTCATCAATTCTTGCATTCTAACCTAAATTAGTTCCCATGTTTTTCCAGATGGATTCCATTAGAAAATTCAAAAATTATATTCAAAGCTAGAGGTCTATAACCATTGTTGTCATTATTAATGGTGTAAAGGGAGAGGGGATATCAAAGGAGGAAAACAATTGTTGATTGTAGATGCAAAAGGTGAATTTGACCAATACATTATTGCTTTTGGTAATAATTTCAAAACAAAATATGATCAACTACTTGAGGCATATAATGGAGGCCAATCTGCTATTGTATTAATAAAAAGTGTGACAATAACACCAAAAGGAGATTGATATTTGAAGGCACAACATTACACATTTTTAACAAAGGTTGTTGATGAGGTTATTCAAACTCGCCTTCTTAAATTACACAACAAATTATCAAGTGTTTAACATGCATTGAAAGGGGTAAATTTTTTTCCTATCCTTTGCATAATTCAATGTTTTTTTCAAATTTACATGAAAAACATCAAATAGAACCAAATGTTCATTTCATGATCAATTATATTAGAAAAGATAATGAAAAAATATTGTAAAAAAGAATAAAATTTCAAAGTTTTGTGGTTGAGACCTGAGGAAAATTGGGTGTCCATCCCATATTTTTTTACAAAACAAATTTCAAGTTTTTTTTTGCTTGGGCATTTAGGAGAACAGGGCGGCCATTCAATTATCCTTTTCCTAAAAGAACATGACAATTGAACAACTACCCAATTCTCCTTTTTTTAAATGAACATGAGAATCAGGTGATTGCTTGATTCTCCTTTTCTTAAAAAAAATGTGAGAATCAAATGGTCGCCCAATTCTCCTCTTTTTAAGAGAATGTGAAAATTAAATAGTTGCCCGATTTTCCTCTTCTTAAAATAATGTGAGAATTGGGTGGCTGCTCGATTCTCCTTTGTTAAAAAAATTCCAAGTTCTTTTTCTTAAGCATTTAGGAGAATTGGGTGCCTGCGTCATTCTCCTCTTTCTAAATGAACATGAAAATCAAGCAGTTGTTTGTTTCTCCTTTTCCTAAAAGAACATCAGGTGTTCACTTTTTTTTTTAATTAAAAAATATATTCAATAAAATTTTTTCTAGGCAATGAGGAAAATTGGGTGGCCATTAGATTTTCATCTTCCTAAACAAAATGAGAATTAGGCGATCATTCGATTTTTGTCTTCCTAAACAAACATGAGAATCAGGCAGCTAGCCATTTTTTTTGTTTTTCTGCATGGGCACTAAGGATAATCAGGTGGTTGTCCGATTTTTGTCTTTTCAAACATACATGAAAATCGACAAGCCACTTGAATCTCCTCTACAAAAAAAATTTCAAAGCTTTTTTTTTGCCTGGGTTTTAAAGAGAATTGGGTGGCCACTTGATTCTTGTATTCCAAAACAAACATGAAAATCGGGTGGTCGCCTTAATCTCCTCTACAAAAAAAATATCAATTTTTTAAAAATATTTTTTTTACCTCGGCATTAATGAGAATTAGGTGGCCACACAATTATCCTCTTCCCAAAGAAGAAACTCTTTCCTTTTAAAAAAGGACAATTGGGTGGCCACCCGATTCTAATGAAAAAAAACCAACCATTTGATTTTTCTTTCCTTGAGGAGGGGAAAACTAGGCAGCCACATAATGTTTTCTACTAAAATGGTCTATAGAAAATAAAACTACATTGAGATGATTTTATTATTCTATAATTGTCTAAAAAACAACAATCAACTTTCCATTGCATACTAGACATAAAATACAATGTTGTTACTAAAAGTAAACAAATTATTTTTATTTAATCCATTGGAATTCCTCTTTGGGGAAAGAATATGGGATAAAATGTTTAGAGTGTGTTTGTTCAAAGAAGAACACATTAAGGTTTTTCTATGTGTCACATGTGCAAGATATTATAATCATAGAACATCTTGTTTCTGCAAACTTATCGCAAAAGATCATTATCTTCTTGGGTATATATATATATATATTATTTTATTTTATTTTATTTTATTTTTGTCACAAAATTCCAAAATTGTGGAAGTGAACATGACCATGGACTTCTATGGATAAAAAAAACACCTATGTATGGAATGCATAGAAATTAAAAAATTGAACAAATTGCACATCATATATGACAAAAATAAATAAATCAATAACATTAGAACTATATTCTATCATTGAAAAATACATCGTAAATAATATAAATGCAAATACAAAAATTCAAAAGTTAGGTAATGATTTTTTTAATGCCCAACAAATGGTTGTTCAATTTGCTATTTACCTTGTGTTTTCTTTATCATTATATCATTCATTTCAAACATTTTAATTCATAAATACTTCTCCTTTTGAAAAATGGGCTTTTATGTTAAAATCACAAGATGCATTAAATGAATTAAAACCAAATTCAATTCATATAATGTTTTCATCGATCATAGACAAATATAATAATTATCTTAGTCAATATGAATCGTTGTCATTAGCAAAATTTTTTTTATAAGATTAAAAAAGAAAGATTTCAAAACATTATAAACCCAAAATTATTAGGTTTGTAAATGATTAAAAATATAAAGATATTAAAAATTGGTCAAAAAAACAAGTTTTATTGTATTCACCATTTCAAAATTTAGAAAACTCATAATTTGGAACTAATGTAACCTAACATGATGCATATTTTCAACAAACATGATGAAAATTTTAAGATTAAATATATTTTCAACTACCAAATGCCATATCCAAATATTAAAAAAATGGATGATTTAATAAATTCAAAATCAAAACCATTACATTCAATTAACATTTGGATTAAAAATATAAATAATGAAGTAAATGATCTGCATCTTACAATTTCTATAACAAACACAATCAATTTTGAACACTGTGATTTACAATCTGACTTTGGAATCAATCACGTAATGGATCAAACCAAAAATCACAATTTAAAAAAATTAAAAATTTCACAAAATCATCATATTCCATGATGATGGAAAATTTTGAATATTGTAATTTACTTTGACAATTAAATGAAGAACAAAGAATAATATTTGATGGTGTTATGCATTAAAAATATTGTACCCTGATACACCAATATGTTTATTTTTTAGAGAAGGTGCTAGATAAAATAAAAATTTTACATTAAAATTCATAATTCAATGACTATTATGATTATACAATAAAGATGTGTTTTTTGACTTAACAAAAACCAAGGGTATATTAACGGCATCAATAGGTAAAGTTGCCTTCAATATTGATGGTTTAATAATACATTCAACATTGAACATACTTGTTAAACAATCCTTATTTTGTTATCATTAGATTCATTAGATTTATCATTAGATTCATTAAATGGGCTTACATGTCGATATGAACAATTACAAGTTGTTGTGATAGATGAAATATCACTTGTTGGTGCTAACTATTTAATGTTGTAAATAATAGGCTAAGGTCCATAAAACACATTCAAATCAATTTTTTTGGTGGTGTTGATGTTATCATGATAGGGGATTTCTATTAAACACCCCTTATGAAAGATAGTTGGATCTTTCAGAATATCAAAGATAATGTTAATTCACTAGTACCAAACTTTTGGCAAACATATGTCCAATGTTATGAACTAAATAAAGTTATGCAACAATTTGACATGGTCTTTATATACACTTTGAACAAATTTCATATTGTAACAAAAAATACAAAGGATATTCAATTGATAAATTCAATGTGTAATCAATAACCACCCAATAATTTTGCTATTTCGTATTTATTTTATACAAATAAACTTGTGCAAAACATAATGAAAATGTGTTCATTAACACATTAAGTCTCACATTTATTTTCAAAGCAATGGACATCAACCATTAATCATGGTACACCATTTTATAAACTCTCAAATGATTTGAGTAAAACTATGAGTTTGCATTCTACAATTCATATTTTATAAAAATTGTTGGTTGAATTATGTGTTGTTAATTATGCGACATTTGATGGTCTTGTGAATGGAAGTGATGGCATTTTCAAAGTATCAACAATATATTGTGAAAAACCATTATATGGATAATGTTTCAAAATTTTAAAATTTAAACATTAACAAGAGAAAAATATAGTCATTATTATGATAACAACATTGAATCAAAACAAACACCAATTGAACTTATCATTGAAAAGATGTAAAAGTTGGTAAATCCCAATCATTTATCATAACAAGGATTCAATTTCTAATTCAAATTGTAACAATAAGAAACATCCATCGCTTTCAAGGATTATCATTAGATGAATTGGTTTTTTATCCCACTAACATTAAAAAATATGGGTTAACATATATAACATTATCATGCATTTGAACAAAAGAAAAACTATTTTTGTTATTTCCTCTCTAACATCAAATTTTCTAAGTGGATCTAAAGGTACACATAAAAATAAATAAATTGAAAACAATTACAATTTGGATATCGTTAATTCTTCAATTAAAAAACTTACATAATTCTCATTTAATTATACAAGCCTTGAATATAACTTTGTTACGTCAACATTACAAAGATATCAATCATGATTGTAACCTTCAAATGTCTCATATATTATGTTTTATAGAAACAAGTTTACACCATGCATCAACAGATGTGCACAAATTTATAAATTCATTGAAATATTCGTATATTTCAATCCATGATGGTCATGGGTTAATGATGATGTATGACATATACATGCACTTAGATTCTTTCAATATAATAACTAGTGATGGTTTATAATATATAACAACAACTTTTAATATTAATACATGAAAAACAATACATATTATATATGTGTATAGAGCTCATTCATGTTCAATTTCTACATTTTAAAATTATCTTCAAATTATAATTCAACATTCTCTCAAACATTGTCCAATCATCGATGTGGGAAATTTTAATGTTGACATTTAAAAAGACAATGACCAAGCAAAAAAACAAAAAAACAAAAAATATTAGATTTCATGGATAAATTCCAATTAAAATCACAATTTTGTGAAAACACCATAAAAGTTAGACCTCAATTAAACCATATATGGACAAATGTCCTTGGAAATGAATGCAAATGTGGTGTAACAGAAGCATATTAGTCAAATTTTCACAAACCAATTTATATTGCATTCAGATTGTCAAATACACTTCCAATGTATAACGAAAAACCATTAATGTATCATTTATTTAAAGTGTAACATTTGTGATTATATGCATGTAAATGTTACATTTTCCACCTAATTAATTACTCCCCAAAATGTTGGCACCTTGTGGTTTGAATTTGTTTTTTTTACATTGTTTTTCATGGACCATGTGTAAAAACAAATTCCTAAATATTAATAAGAAGACAAACAAAAATTTGAACAATTTTCTTATCCACACATACACCCATGAAAAATCATACCAAAACACCTTTCATACAAAACCTTAACCCAAAATGTGACAAAAACAGATATAAGAATTGTCAAATTTTCATACTTAAAAAATGAAAATGAGACTAAGAATAAAAATCTTTCCATCTAAATTATATCCATTCATTATTGTTGTTTGTTTCAAACATCGAAATACCTCATGCACATTGCTAAAAATTGTATACATTATTCAAGTTTGGAAAACTTGAATTTTCTTAAATAATATAATTATTTACAACTTTATATAAATTTGTATGCTTAAAGAAAAGACAATGGAACTATAATTTCAATCTCTACATATAATTCTGAAAATTTTGCTAGACAATTATTATAAAAAAATAATAAACACATTCTTGTTTATGGGATAGTCTAATTTGTCAATCTTTAAATTCTTGAACTTTAAGGTCTGCAATTCAAACTTTGATAGTCGAAAACTTGCAAATTCTTAATCTTATAATAATTATAAATTTTTTAACACAAGTAATAAATAATTTTTCAAAAAATTGACAAAAAAATTTAATTTTTAAAAAAAAATGCCGAAACATCACATATATTACTATATAAATAAAGTCATACGAGGATACAACAACTTTTCTTAGTAGACCAGGTTTTCAATCTGTTCAACATCATCATCATCGAAAGCGGCCGTACCCACCCAAAGTGTAACCGTAGTACATATGTAGTATAGCTCGTAATGTTGGCTGGGACCCAGAACCAAACTATCTGGGTTGGATATGTGAAATTGGGGATTGAGGGGGGGGTGGTCGGAAGGGAGTGAGAGGGATCGATGTGGGCGGTGTTTACTGTTTTGCCAACAGACCTTGTAAAATCTTGTCTTTTTCCAATCCCACTTTGAGCGGCATTTATAGTTTTGCCAACAGACCTTGTAAAATCTTGTCTTTTTCCACTCCCACTTTGAGCATATCATGACACCAGTACAGCAATTGCCAACTGACCTTGTAAAATCTTGTCTTTTTCCACTCCCACTTTGAGCATATCGTGACACCAGGACAGCAAGTTTGCTGTTGGTGAGCCCACATTGCAGAAAATGCAAAAATACTGGAACTTGCTCTCTGACATCATGCTGGCCGAACTTACCTGACATAAGCAAAGCTTAGGAAACTCTTATCTCTAATGTTTGCTCTCATGGGAGGATGATTGGGGTTTTTTATTTTTGGGTGTAGATGTTTTTGCCTTGTGGCCACCCATAATACTCGGTTGTCTTGTTTACCGACGGTTGTTTTCTATAGCCGAGGCTTCAAAATTTAAAAAAAAAATTGGATGGGGTAAGGGTGGGGACGGGGGTTAGCACCCGAGGTCGGTTGCCCTATCCGGTTCCAATAGTGATTCTAGCAAACTAATGGACCTCTTCTTGTGGCAACATTAAAAATTTGTCAAAAACACACACACACACACACACAAAATTTAAATAATTTTTTTTTCGGTTAATTAACTTACTAATCCAAATCCTAATCCTTGGGTTAATTAGTGTAATTAGGCTAGAAGTGGAATATAAAAAGAGGCTTGAAAAGGAGCTTTTTTTTTTTCAAAGGCACATCATCCCATTCTCATTCTAGCTCAACTCTAGGTAATAATTTGATCCATTGATCCCAAGTCCTTTGTTTGAATTTGCCCCAAATTTTTTTTAAAAAAAATAATTTGGGTTCAAATTTGTTGCAATCCAGATTCAATTTTGCTTTTACAGATCCCATTTTTGTTGTAGAAGATTTCAATTGTGTTTTGGGTTTCACTTTTTTGTTGCAGAAGATTTCAATTGTGTTTTGGGTTTCATTTTGTGTTGCAGAAGATTTCAATTGTGTTGTGGGTTTCATTTTGTGTTGCACAAGATTTCAATTGTGTTGTAGGTTTTTCACTTTGTGTTGCAGAAGATTTCAATTGAGTTGTGGGTTTCATTTTGTGTTGCAGAAGATTTCAATTGTGTTGTAGGTTCCAGTTTTGTGTTGCAGATTTCAATTGTGTTGGAGGTTTCATTTTTGTTGCAGAAGATTTCAATTGTGTTGTGGGTTTCACTTTGTGTTGCAGAAGATTTCAATTGTGTTGGAGGTTTCATTTTTGTTGCAGAAGATTTCAATTGTGTTGTGGGTTTTCACTTTGTGTTGCAGATTTCAATTGTGTTGGAGGTTTCACTTTGTGTTGCAGATTTCAATTGTGTTGTAGGTTTCAGTTTTGTGTTGCAGATTTCAATTGTGTTGTGGGTTTCACTTTGTGTTGCAGATTCCATTTGTGTTGCAGATTTGAAGGAGAGAGAGAGAGAGATCTGCCATGGCTGCTGCTGGACAGAGTTGTTTGCAATCGAGAGCAGCAGCAGCAGCAGCAGCAGTGCGACGTCCTTGCAGGCAGTCTAAGAAAGGAGAAGAACAAGAACAAGAACAAGAAGATGATCACCATCATCAACTGGACTTGGTGAATACAGAACTCACCATAGGTCGACCCAGAGCTCCGGATGAGCTCCAGGCCGGTTGCAGCAGTAGCAGCAGCAGCAGCAGTTTCAGGCTGGAGTTGGGTTTAGGCAGTGATCGGCGTGCAGAGATGAGGGACAAGTCTCTTGACCTCACTCTGGTTCCCAACAAAGTTCCTGAGGAAGAGGACGCAAGTGCTGCAGCAGCAGCATCGGCTCCTGCAGGAGGAAGCGGCGATGGTGAGCCTCCTCCTCCTCCTCGGTACCACTACTTCACGCTCTTTGAATCCGTAGGCCCGGGGAGCTGCAGCAGCAGTAGCAGTCAGGAGAATACCACCACCACAGACGTGCAGCCAGACCTCCAGATCCGCCTACCTTCAGCTCACTGGTGTGTAGGAGAAGAACAAGAAGAAGAACAAGACCTCCGCACTGTGGCGTCCTCGCAGCAGCAAGGTAGTTCTCAGATTCTGCAACAACAGCAAATTCATCAACTCCTGGAGCTCCATCAGTTTCATAGAATGCAGCAGCAGCAGCAAGCAGGCATGAGGAGGAGCGGCCAGCAAGATGTGTCGTCCTGCCAGGAGCAGCAGCATCTTCCACAAATGCAAAAGCAGCTAGGGAGTGGATCGAAGAAGAAGCAGCAGCAGGAGAAGGCGCGGCGGCGCTTGGGTCCTTGTGTGAAGAAGAAGCAGCAGCAAAGCAGCAAGGTTTTCAGAGGAGTACGACAAAGACATTGGGGCAAATGGGTTGCAGAAATTCGGCTTCCCAAGAATCGCACGCGCTTGTGGTTGGGCACTTTCGACACTGCGGAAGCAGCAGCTGTTGCTTATGATCAAGCTGCCTACAACCTCAGAGGCCAATTCGCTCGTCTCAATTTCCCTGCTCATCTACAACACTCGCGGCATCTGAAGCAGGTGCTGCAAGAAGGGACTCCTGATCCTCAAGCTCCTGCGCCTGCTGCTGCAGCTGATGATGATGAAGACAGTTGTCGAGATCTCTCTGTCTCTCTGTCTCTCTCAAGGGACACCACACCCACAACTTGAGGTTTTCTTCTTCTTCTTCTTCTCAAGAGTCCCCAACTCTCTCTCTCTCTCTCTCTCTCTCTTTAAGCAGCATCATCATCATCACTCTCCTTTGCTGAGTAGCAAGCTCCTTGTGGAAGCTCTGTTCTTTTGGCTTGCAAGGGACCTGGGGATTGGTGCAGGATATTGATCACTCACACATTCTCCTGCATCCTTGTAGGCTGTGCATAGAGTGTGGTGGAATTGTGGGAAATTTCGATCAAAGTTGGGATTGGGATAGAGCATCATCTTCCAAGTTTTGAGCAGATTGTGCAGAGAAATTCTAGGAACTTAGCTTTTGAATGTTGTTGTTTTGACTGAATGATTGGTGGGTGGGTTGCTTGGCAGCTCAGCTCAGGTGTTACTGGCAGCCATCTTGAAGACTTGGAAGACTAGAGATGGGAGTTCATCACCACTCAAAAGGAGGTCAAGCACTCCTGTCAATGGTTCTTGGAATTCTCTGTTCAGTATTCCAAGATCCAGCAGCAGCAGCGGGAGGAGGAGATCTAGTGCATGCACATGGAAACAACAACAAGCAAAGTGTATACACAATGGCAAAGCAAAAGGACCAAGCTCCTTGCTCAAGCAACTTCCAGCACATGCATCACAGATTGACTGCTGGAAAAAACACAGAGCTTCTTCTCAACTTTCTTAGGAATCTTCTTCACAAAACTAGTTCAACTCTTGATTTGATTGCACAACATTCAGCAAGATTCAGCCTCAAGCAAGAACATGCAACATTCGATTGATGCTGCACTAGTGTGTGTGATGCACAAACCTCACACTAAAATGGAAGGGTCATAAAATATGAATGATGAAGAAAAAGGGGTTACGAGAGAAAGTTTATTCACACAGTGGTGGCGGTGGCAGTAGTGGAAGTCAGTGTTTTGCTGAAGAGGTTCTCAAACAGGGCAACAAGCAGGTCTGCTGATTTTTTCTGAGTACGGTAGGTTGGATATTCACTCAGATGCAGAACCTGTTTCATGTCATGTTGCGACAGGAGAGTGTCAATGACAGCTTTCTTGATGATTTCGGAGCTGTGATCGCTGCCCAATTCCCATGTGCTGAGAGCTGTCTCACATGTCACGCTCTTGGCGATGTGATGTTCTGCCAGCATTTGCAAAGCTCCCACACTGTAACGTCTGGCTGCTTTGAGAAGCTTGGTGGCATGAATTGTCATCTCCCGGGGACTCACATTGCCTGTGTACATGTAGCGTATGAAACTGTCCAGCGAATCTGGCTCCACATGCACCTCTATGCTCATGTCTTTGTCTCCCATAGACTCTGCTTCCAACTTCTTGAGCTTCTGTAAGAACACCTGTGAATGTGCAGCCTGCACAACCAATTTCACACGCTGAGGAGTTATGATCATGGTTCTTCTGGTGGGAGGGTGCAATTTTTCTTTTCCTTCCTGTGTGAGGAATTGTTTCCAAGTACTACCCAAGTACTGGGTCATCGTCAATCGCATTCCTTGCAGATCAACAAACCAGAAGCAAGCAAGAAATCATCAACTCTGAAAAGCATCCAAAGGCAAGGGCATTAATGTTGTGAGAGAGAAAGAGCAAAGAACAATTTACAAGGACTGATTTGTGGGCACGGAAAATGTGACCACCCGCATGCAATAGAATATCGGTACAACCTGGGCTCATGACAACAGGGTGCCAGGTACTCAAAAACTCGACTCTCACTTGCAAACGTTGCTCACGCTCCTCTGTCATGTGCAGCTTCTTCTCCAGCAGTTTGAAGCGTGCACTTGCCAAGGATGCCACAGCAGCAGCATGGTAACTGGGACCCTGCTTCGCCCGAATTTCAAAGCCATGCTCTGTAGTGCTACTTCCGCTACTAGTCGCCCTGCACTCCTCACAAAGCTCCTCCCAGTACGATACCCTCACAGCCTCAGGTTGCTGCTCTGCCTCCTCCTCCTGCTGCTCCATTCTCCTCACCTTCTCCCTGCAAACTACAAAATTTGCTTCAAATTCTTGTTGCAAAAAACAAGCAAGCAGCTTGGCTCTTCAAATTCTTGTTGCAATGAAGGCAAAATCCTTTCTTCCAATTCGCGTTGCAATGCAAATCTTTGGGTTGGGATTGGAATTCGGTGGGATTTCAACTGGAGAAGGAATGAATGGATCTGTAATTGAGGGATTTGCAAATGGTTGTTGAATCACAGAGAGGAGCACCACCACCACCACCACCACCACCACCAGCAAAAGCTTGAGGTAGGTACAAAAAACTTCTCACCTTCTTGTGGGTGCCAAATCTTGTTCAATGTTTGGAATTTGCCAACAAAATGCTTCAACTTCTGTAGCCATGGACATGATGATGATGATGCTTGTGTTGTGAAATTGCAGGAGGAGGAGGAGGAGGAGTTGCTAGCAGCAGCAAGCAGGCATTGAAGATGGGATGGGTGGGTTGGTTGGTTGGTTGGTTTGTTGGTTGGTTCCCAAGAGGAGGAAAGAGCAAATGAGTGGCTAATTAGGTCATTAATTAGGCTAATTTGTAAGCTTTGCTTGAAGACTTTTTTTGCTTGTTTTTTTTTTTTTTTTTTGACTCTTTTGGAATTGTATTTTTTTTAAGTGTGTTTTTAGTTTAGTTTTTTTTTTTTATCTTTTTTTTTTTAATTAATTATTTTTTTTTTTGAGTTCCTAAATTGT
>Ga0116227_10007964_pt1 | contig 20313 bp, 10 predicted proteins | sample S1TSphgellanicum_FD_89693 | JGI IMG/M metagenome (GOLD analysis project Ga0116227, IMG submission 89693) | Host-associated microbial communities from peat moss isolated from Minnesota, USA - S1T2_Fb - Sphagnum magellanicum MG | ecosystem: Host-associated > Plants > Peat moss > Unclassified...
CTCCCGAATCGGACATCGGGAAGAGGTCGATTCCCGACTTTTAGTGGTCGGGAGTCAAACTGGCAGTTCGACTCCCGGCCCTTCTTTTGGCCATAACTTGTGTTAGAGATGTCTGAATGAGCAATGCGAGCCCATTTTAGACATCTACGCTTCAAGAGCTTTCCATTGATATGAAGAACGCCGCAATCCATTGAGGTTTGACCCCTGCAATCGCTCTCTGAAATTTCAGGAGTCCACCGAGACTCCATCTCCCCAAATGGGAGTTGCCTTGGGAGTGTGAGTGTTCACTCCCTCACACTCCCTAGCACTTTCTTGCACTCCCGGGAATATGTGATGTGACTCCCGGGCTTCCTCTTGCCTTAGCTCCCGGGCTTCCTTTTGGCTTAACTCCCGGGCTTCCCTTTGGCTTAACTCCCGAGCTTCCCTTTGGCCCGCACCCTTGCAATTCCCTTTGCCATGGTCGCGAGCCTAAGCTAAGGTTGCGACAATCTACGTAAGTGTTGGTTGTTTCATATTTAGGTGGAGTACTTGGGTCACATGATTTATCCAAGTGGATTAAGGGTTCAAAAGGCCAAGGTTGAGGCCATTTTGCAAATTCCCCAACCAATAGATGTGAGTTAATTACGAGCTTTTTTAGGCTTATGTAATGACTACTAAAGGTTTGTGAAAGGGTTTAATAACATAGCCAAACCTTTAACCCAACTAACATAAATTGACTAGAAGTTCATTTGGGATGATGCACAAAAGCAAGCCTTTTAGGAATTGAAGGTTCGGTTTTCATTAGCTTCCATTTTGAGGCAACCCATTCAAGGACGACCGTTCCAATTACAAACTGATTAAAACATTGTAAGGTTGGGAACTATGTTTTGTGACCGGATAGGGGGTGACCGAACGGGGAACCTATTTGTGGTTTCTGTGATATGAAGGCCAATTTTGCTTTAAGGGTTTAAAAGATAAGCCCGCCGAAAACTGGTTTAATGAAGGCGGTGGGGTTTATGATTTTGGGGAGGTGAGAATGGCAACGGTGCATGGGAAGCTTGTGCAGGAATCTTGGAAATCGGAATGAGAGAGGGAAGGACGGAGGTTGAGAAGGATTGAAAGAAAAAAAGGTGAAGAAGAAGGCTAGAAAAGGGGGTCAGAGAAGGGGGAGAGCAGGGAGAGGAGATCTTTTGATTTTGCTGAATGTGTAGTAGTGTGAAAGATTGAAGCAGATAATGGTGGAAAATCAGAGATGCGTAGAGAAGGAGGGGGGATCTGTTCTGCAGGATCTTCATGGGTTACTGAAATTTTCCGCTGCGCCAGTGACCAAGCGAAGTGGTTGTTCGTGTTTCCTTGAAAGCATTGTCTAATTGAGCAGTAGATGGGAAGAGGTCTGCTGATCTTAGTGGTATGAGGACCAATCCATTGGGTAGCAATAATGAGTCTTGGAGTCATGTTGCTTCATGTTGGAAGTCTCCCAACTTATGTGGATTTGAAAGCCTTCGAGTCATGGGTGATCAGCAAATGCAGAGTACAGTAAGGTTGTGTTACTGCAATCTGTAAAGATCAGGGTCAGAGACTCCATGGACCCAAAGCATATTGAAAACTTTGATCTGACGGGCTCAACGTTGTAAGGTGTCTGATCCGGATGACATATGCTGTAGCAAAGAAGTTTGCATTTTGTCGTGTTACTTACAAGTAAAATTTCAGAGTTCTGGCTTTAGTGATCAGCTCTGCCAAATTTGTGTGAATGTGAACTATGTCTATGAATGATCAGTGTGTGTGTAGGGTCTTGCACCCTCGCTTTTGGTATCAAAGCTGCTAATGGTATGTAAGTGTAAGCTGTGTACGTTGCAAAGATCAGTAGGCGTCTGCAGGCAAATTCTTGTACGAAGACAGGGAAGAGAAGAATAAAGCTTGTGGCATGTTGCAGAAACTCATATACTCCAAGTGTGCATGGAACCAGCGAGTTGTTAGGGTATTTGTTTAGTATATCTCTCCTCTCGTTTTTTGGTGACAGTTTAACCAACTTGATGATGATGGTCAAAAGTTTGTGGTGGCATATGCTAGTAGATATAATAACAAAATAGAGGCCAAGAACAATTCATATGAGGGTAATGCCTTATTGTTGTTTGGGTTATTTCATCATTCCGATGTTATTTTTATGGTAGCCCATTGATTTTGAATACTAATCACTAGCCTTTAAAATTCCTTATAAAATTAAATCAACTCACAAGAAAGTTGGCTAGGTGCACTGTCAAGTGTGTTAGTTTAGCTACTCAGTTAGGTCTTAATTAGTTAGGGTTAAATTGGGTTAGTTAAGTTAATTGGTTAATTTCAAACTAGTTCAAGTGCGAACGGGGTTTGAAAGATTTCTTATGGGATTATATCCCATCTTGTGTGACTTCAAATCACTTTTGGTGATTTCAAATTCTAGAGCATAGTTTTTTGCTTTGTAGTTTTCTTGTTTATGCAAGTGTTTTATTTTTTATCTTTGGGTTTGGATTCCTACTTGTTATAGGTGAATAAGTTTTGGTTTGGATGTGATGTACCATTTAGGATATTTCTATGATAAATGTTGTGAGTGTGGTGACAATCATGATTATAGGCGTCAACATAAGAGCGCATGACACATGCAACAAACTTTGCATTCACATTTCTAAAGCAAGTGTTGAAGAAAATGCTCCACCCCCCTCACCCTTTTGCCCAACCCCCATTTACTCTTCAATCTAAGAATATATATGAAGCTTGTAAGGAAAGAGAGGTACATGCATGGCAACATTGTTTCATACTAAAAGTGTGGTGCAGGGTTCAACCCAAGGGTTGGGACATTTAAGTTTCCTACTTAAGGTAAAATATTATGCCTAATCTTAAGGACCTTAAACTATAGGAAACTTAGTGGTGTGTACATGTTGATAATAAGCTACAAAGGCTCTGATATAGGTCTCTACCCTTTTCATAGTTGGATAACATTAGTGTACTAAGTAAGGGAGGTCCTCCAACATTGCTATGAAAGAGAGTTCCACAAAATATTAGAGCTTGTTCCTTTGCAAGTGTACTGGTGTAAGAGCCTGATCTTGTTAGAGTAGCTGGTGATCTTAAACATGGTAACTATCATGGAATTTCATTTCAAAGTTTGCAAGTTCTCACCACAAACAATGATAACCTTAAAAACATAGACCCTTTTCTATATTTTTGCCATATTAAGTTGGGAATTTAAATTTGTTGCTGGGGGATGCTTACAACCAAAATTTAGCTATGACACATTTGGCCTTCCAATGTGGAGTGGCTTGCCAAAACTCTTAAGTGTCATGGCAAACATTCGGACTTTGTGTGTTCAGCTTTGACTTCTTGGCTAGCCAACATCATGAGTGATGAGTCTACTAGTTGCTTACAAAAAAGTGATAGAAATTCAGAACACTGATCTTTTCAAATAATTATGCATAGAATCTACATGCAGTCATTAACATTTTACAACACTAAATTTTAGACTCACTGGAATTAGAGTAAGCACAAGAATGTTGCATGTCCAGCATTATGGGATGCCACAAGTAATTGAATTGTTCTCTATCATTGTGGCTTTGCTATAATTCCACTTTGTTCCTCTAGGGTAGGAGATATCTTCTTGTGCAAAAGAAGTAGCAACAATAACCACATTAAATCTCACTGGTGACTTCTTTATAAAATGTGACCAAGGGTGTGAACATGGGTCTAATCCATTAAGTTGCTCATGATTCCTAGTGATGTGCTAAAAAAGAACATTATTTTGAATGATTGAACACACCTTTGTATTAGGTTGTTCTTGCATTAAAAGTCCCAAAAACATCCTAGTTGATGACCATAGCTAACCACATAGGGCTTCCTTGCAAACCTAACAATTTGGATACAATTTGCCACATCATCATGGATTGTGTTTGGTAGCTATTTTAAAGATTTTGTGTTTTCACTTTCCAATATTGGATTTGGACGGGTGATGTCACCAGAAGCCAAGGAGTATTCAGTGACATAAATGATGGCAAGTGGATTACTACTATTGTTGATTAGCATGATAAATAGTTCCTCAAATCCATATTGGTGTGTGGAAAGAAAGTAAAACTCATATAGGTGATTCAAGCAACATGCCCATCTTGTAGTGTTAACTATATTTATCAAAAAGAGTTGTAATTTGAGAAAGTTTTAGCATGCACATTAACATTGAATCCCTCATAAGAATCTTGGAATTTTTTCACTTTGCAAAGCAAGTAACAAAGGATAAATCATTCTCATTCTTGGTGGCTGCAATATATGCAGCCACCCACTATCCTCTATTCATTCACAAGGACTATTATGGTAAAGAAAAGCCACCACCATGCCCACGTTGGTACCATGTTCTAGTTCTAGCAATTTTGCAACTTGTGGAACATGAAAAGTGGGGTCACTTGCAACTACCTTCCTTACATGCACTACTGCACTACTTCGACACAACTCAATGCAGTAAACTATACATCATAATAATTTGCAATTAGGTGCAATGTTATTACACCAGCATTCTTCATATGCATCAGGCTATAATAGTTGTGATTGATCTAAATAATTAGCACATCATTCTCATTGACATTGCTCTTGTGCAAGGTTTCAAATTAAAATCAGTCTAGGGATGACTAATATGGAGGAAAGACTTTCACCACATTTAGCAACTCTAGCTTTTGCCCTCTAAGAATGTTTTCATTTTTGATGAATTGATACAAGATTTTGATCATCATATCACAAGAGCCGTTGTGGATCATTGCCTTCCAAAATGAACCTTTGAATAGCAAATGGAATGCAAAACTTAAGCACCGAGTGAGGATGCACATTCAAACTTTTGATCTGCTTGACCACTTTGTATTTCTTGGGTGTTTGCAATTGAAAGGCCTGTCTCTAGTGGTTTGCATCTTTGTGGCATTAGTTTCACCACTAAATCCAAAACTTGCAATCAATGCTTTGACCACCAACAAATAGTGATTGTTATTGAGAAGAAGAAATAGATGCAACACTTTGTTTAACATCCATATGTAGAAGCTATTATTCAATGTTATTGCTACAAACCAAATACAACAATTAACAAACATTTGTACATTTGTGTATGTTTTCATTTGTGGAGCTTTGATGCCAATAATTATTTGCTAAGTAAAAAGTATCTACAAAATTAATCCTTCAACAAATAAGTACCAACAAAGTTTTAACCCACAGTTACACTTGTAAAACCTAATCAATAACCAAGAGAGATCACTAAATGTACATGGTCTATAACAATATTGATCATAATCCACTACATGTCATATATGTCATATTCTAATAAAGATATATCTAAAATATCCTTTAATCTTAATTTTTTAAATGTTCAAATATTTTATGATTCATCCAAGAGCTCTAGCCAATTCTTAATAAGTTGCATTCGAGTTTGTGAATTACTACAATCAAATGTTTTATCTCCAGAAAACTATCATATTTTAACCCCTGAATGTAAAGACAGACCAAAACTGGTCTGCTTTTCAATATAAATTCAAACAGTCCTAACACTTAGGGGTTTACAAATATAGATATACAGATTTGAAATATTTCAAATTTATGAAATATTCTGAATGTAAACATGGTTTGGCAAGCTGTTAGGATACAAAATATAGAGCCCTAGGTTGGGATTTAACTTTAGGTTAGGTGAATTGGGCATTCCCGCTTTCAGGATCTTGACGTATGCAGGACTCTCTTTTAAGAGATCTCAATTTAGGGTTTCAAGCCTCCCCAAGAATGCAGTATTCGCCTTTAAGATCTCAGTTTTCTGTTTCAACCCTCCCCAAGCTGCATGTACTCTCTTTCAAGATCTCAATTTTTGGTTTCAAGCCTCCCCAAGCATGCAGTACTTTCTTTCAAGATTTCAATTTAGGGTTTCAAGCCTCCCCAAGCATGCAGTACTCACTTTTAAGATCTCAATTTAGGGTTTCAACCCTCCCCAAGCATGCAGTACTCACTTTCAAGATCTCAATTTACGGTTTGATGAAGAAGAAGAAGAACTAGAGAGGCGACCCTTATTCTTCCCTTCGGTTTCTCTGCTGTCACATTTGTGGTCTCTTCGGCAGTTGCGGCTTCGCTTGTTCCCGTTCGCGCTTTGCGTTACTTCCTCAACTTGTAGGCTTTAAAATGGTGCTCTTCATCATCTTGCGCTTGCTTTCTTTCTTAAGTTTTAAAAAAAATTTAGACCACGAAGCAAGTGACATCCCTTCTCAAATGTTTCGTATTCTGGTTTTTTTAATTTTATGATGTGTCAACAATGAATTTCCCTTGTATGGCCGGTTCTGGAAGATCTGATACGTTTTCGGAAGTGTAGCATGCTGGTGTTTTTCTTCTAAAATAGTGGGATGGTCGGTTAAGCTCAGCCATTAGGTTCCTATGCCCCTCTTGGTCCGTTTCGCTTTTCTACGGTTTCTCTCTCAGATTCCGGATGTGTATCTTCTTTCTGAGATGAATTGGTGAAGTTTCGAGTTTTTTACTTCGAAGAATCGGTCAAAAGAGCTTTGCTCAAGAAGCTGCATCTTGTACGATGTTAAACTTTGCTTGACTGCCATGATGTGGTAAGTGTCTTGCACATCTGTTCTGAGCTTTATAAGCTTGATTTGACTGTCTTTTGCTGCCAAGTAAATAGAAAGGTGGCCATGGCTTGTTTGAGTTGCAGGATACAGCTGTGAAGTTGGCAATTGTGATGAAGGTGATTGGACGCACAGGGTCACGAGGACAAGTGACTCAAGTGCGCGTGAAATTTCTGGATGACCAAAATCGACTTATCATGCGCAATATTAAGGGACCTGTGCGAGAAGGTACATTTGCATGCCACTTTCTGTCTGATTATGTGCTGTTCCCTCATATTCTCTTTGTTGTCCCGGAGTAGAAGTAAGGCAGAGGGTTTGTTGCCACAGTGTTAATGCAATGAAACTTGTTGTGTTCATTTTTCTTCTCTCTCCCTATGTCTCCCTCACTGTGCAGTCTAGAGTTGGGCACTGATAATAACCAGTGTCTTGAATTCTTGTCAACTGGCTTGACTTGTGGATGTGAAGTATGTGATCTGATGACAGTGAATATATCTGATCCATATTTTCTGAGTAGCTTTGAATTGCACATTGGTTATGCACATGCACTTTTTTTTTCCTGAAGATGCACTGTAGATTCCTCAGGTGAAAGAACCCACAAGATTTAGGTAGCTCCCAACTATATTGTGGGTTTTCAAAATAGGGTGTATGGGCATGTGATCTGATAACTTTTTTGGCTTTTCTGAAGGAAGGTTTTGTAGTCATTATTCAGTTGGTGATCAAAACTGGAAAAGAAGCTAGAACCTTATGGCACACCAGGTGATAATGCCTGATTGAGATGAAGCTATCTTCTTTGGTGATGCAGGTGACATTTTGACTCTTCTGGAATCAGAGAGGGAAGCAAGAAGGCTTCGGTGACCTGCCTACCAATGCAGGTTTCTGGTAGAGTTTATTCTTCCTGGTGGTCTATACAGTATATCTTTCTACAAGATGTGAAACTGGCTCTATTATACTGTTTGTGGAATGGATCCTTATCGCGGGCCCTTTCATTGCATTTTTTTAAAGATTTGTTTGGAATTCTTATACAGTTCTTGAGTTGATAACTGAGCTCAATATGCTTGGGGTTCTGTCATGCCTGAGGAAGTCACCTACTATTGCACACAAGGGGCACACTGGGTTATACTGGCCCCAGATATTGGAATGAGCAGATTGTGGCGCATAGGGTTTTGTACCCAATCTGTGAGCAGTTAATGAATGAATAATGACCTACTGTTATGATCTTATTGTTTTCAGGTCATTTAACAGCCTAATGGTGAACACACATCCTTTTGTGGTGTTGAATTTCATATTTCCATGGGTGAATTATGGAAAACTAATAAAGAGCAGTGAGGGATCTAAATATTGTTTAGACCGAGAAAACTCACCAGCCGCACAAACTACAAAGAAGATTATGCTTTTTAGGATATGCCTCATATACTATGAGGAAGATTGTGCTTTGTAAGGAACCTGCAAGTATGAAAGGGAAACCTAAGTCAGGTATTAATGAAGTGGGAACATGGGGTTGTTGGTTGGTCACCCATTGTAGGAGTCTTTGGTTGAGGTGGGATCACCTCTATCATCTAGCAAGTAGCTGCAGTATAGAAAATTGTTAGCTTTTTTAAAAAGTTCACTGTGGGATCACCTGTAGCCAATTGTGGCAAAATCTTGTCATTTATGATTGCCAGGTGAACAACATAGAAAAAATGGGGAAAAAAAAAACCACTGGTCTCAAATTACCAAACATGTGCCACCATGCTCTTGGCACCATTGAGCTTAGAAAGCGTTCCATGAGTAGGGGTGCATTCAGATGGTTTCACAATGTGTAGACCCATGGTCCACAAGTTCTTGAGTATTGAACAATTTTGTGAAGGAAGAATCTATAAAATGAAAACTAAAACTTTTGGAGAAATTGGAGCAAGCTCTCTCAACACTTTTGCAAGGGCCCTTGATGATTGGATTTCTTGGAATGATTTCATAATTTTTAGACCTAAGGTGCAGGGAGATAATGCAATTTTAATATTCATGTATACAGCAGCGTTTTTTTTTTTTTTTTTCAATTTTGTGATTTCGGAACTTTGGCAAAATTTTCCATTTTTTGGGCAGTTATTTCAAAATTTCTCCACAAATTAAGTAAAATTCAAAATTTTCCAATTTTCCCTAGTGGTACAATCATACCTTGATTGATATATCAAATCAATATACCAACCCACCATTACAAATGCTTATCAGCTTTTATTAATCATTATATGGTTATAAGTAGCCGGTTTTGTTGCTGGATAATACCAATGATGAAGGAAAAAAAATGTTGTCCATTTTTTAAAACCTTTGGTCGAATACATTTGGATTATGGTTTCCTATTCAATTTAGTGATGTAGCCACACTAGCAACCATCCACAAGAAGAATTAGCCAAATTTGGCTACAAGTCAAAGAGAAAAGTGTGGGGGCAAGTTGTAGGGGAAGGGTGCCTTAGGTCACACTCAATTCATTTTGGGTTCAAGGGCATAATTTGCAGATCGTTTGTTGGAAAAAAAAAACATTAATTTGCTTGATGTACATTAAGGATGATTTTATGATGTAATATTGTAAGGTCCCTTTTTTTTTAAATTAATGATTTTTGTACACAAGAGAAGGATCTAACTGGAGACCCTTCCAAAGCTCCTATTAGGGGGTGTGGGTAGACCTGGTCTAAGATGAAGATTAGAGTTTCGTTGTTGGCCCTGGCCAGAGGGTTCAACTATCTCTTGACTTTCACCAGTTCCAGACCCCACCTCCAATTCCAAGCAGTCGGTTATGGTCAGTCTATTATTGGTAGTCGGTAGTTGAATTTTGATTTCCAATCACCACTTTTGGTATGACATATCTTCATCACGGATAATTTAATTTGGGCTCCCCACTACCAGTGACAACTAAATTATCAATTGACACAAGATTGAAATCATATTATTGTATTTCCATCTGTTCCTTGAATCCTACAACAGCAAAATAAATTTTCATCATCATAATATTTTTCCACTGAATGATTTTCACTTACATTCATTTCGTTTTAAGAACCACACCTGAAACCAGATTCTCAACTTCATTTACATGTGGAACCAAAATTGGAACCTTTCTAATTTATTTGCTTAAACCAGAAAATCACTAACCCCGCAACAACATTGGAGAAAACATTGAATTTTCACATGTTTATTGAAAAGTGATAACATGGAAAGGCAGATATGAAAGGTTTCTCCATGAAATTTTCAAGTTAGAGAGCACACGACAAATTATGCAAAAACCCCCTACTAGGGTGATCTATCCCACCACTAGAATTTTGATTACAATATACTCACACTTGTTTTCCATAGTTGTGATTTTTTCTTTTTCTTATGAGCTTTTTGCTAGGAGACATCCAGCAATTAAGGGTTCATGTCAAACAAAAACAACCACAGGGGAGCAGCTTCCTGTACAATTCTCACTCTAGGCTGGAGGGGAGGTTTCACATACGGGAGTGTGAGGTGATCTATACTGGCAGATCACCTCGGTTATTATTTCTAAAGTTTGATAGACTTACACTAAAGAGACTTCCCATCACTGTAAGCTTTGATGCACAATTTTTGACTTAAATTGAGAACCAATTTGCAAGTGACGGCTGGAGTTCTGGTTGCCTCTCTAAAGTTGCTGTTTTAATCCATTTTGCATTCAAACTACCTAAACCATGTTAAGCAATTGCATCACCTACCATGATTTTGTTTGAACCTGATCTTTGGGGCAGAGCAATTAGTTGACAAGCCTGTTCTTAGAGAAGGTTCAACACCCAATTGCCGTGATTTGTAGCACTACTATCTACAATCCAGCACTAGATAATGGTGATTGGGTGAACACCCAGCTGAGTAACAAGTAACCAAGAGTCGAGTCCAACCAATGGGGGCCATTATCCAGCATAATTGTCATTGGGATGAGATTCCGCCCCCATCAGTCTGAACTTTGTAGACAATTTGCTCGACCTCTGCATGTGCTATGTGCAAGTTCTATGCATTTGAAAGAGCAGCTGAGTCTAGAGTTGGGTATACCTCTAGTTGGATTCCTAACTTCCTTTTAAGGAGCTGAAAATATTAGGGTTTATAAAGCTCGATTCCTCTTTAGTTTTCAGTGTCTTGTAAACAGTGCTTTTTTTAAAGGTCAGATTTCACCAGTTGGCAATGCACATTTTTAAAAAAAAGAAATGCAAAAAACTGAGTGTCTTTTTGGAGTTTCTGATTGCCAAATTTTGAAATATATATACACATAACAGATTGTACATGAGGATCTAATAGTTAGCCAAGAATATAGAAGGATGCATATACTTTCTTATTTTCACTTCTAAAGCCAAAATTCATGGCTAAATCATCTTCCTGATAATCCCCAATAGTGCTACATCACAAAATTGAGAAAGTAAAACAAATACTGCCTGTAATAAACCACTAAACAAAGTATAAGTGTTGTTAACTAGTTAGTAGTTAACTAGAGTTGGGTATACTTATGGCTGAATTGATATCTTCATTTTTAGGTCACAAAGTTCGGGTTGAAAATTCATGAGAACTAGGGTTTGGAGCTCATGTCCCCATTTGAGTAAGTGTTGTTGTTGCTAAGGATTGTAGATTGTTGTTGCTGGAGCGTGGCTAACACCGAGGAGAAGGGGTTATCGATTTGCGATTCCTCCAGCACAGCGTCCTGCAAATCCTCGCGGAAGTTTTCAAGCATCTTCACGACGCTTAGTACATGTCGTGTGGTTAGTGGTTGCTTGCAATTGGTGGCCCATGTGTGCGCAGTGCGGATGCTGTTGCGGATCTCGCGGCCATTCAGCTCATGAGCTGCGAACATGTCCAAGTCGACATCCGTGAGGCCCACACGTGAGAGTAAGTTTTCCCATACCTTGGCCCTGTGGGAATGTGTTAGGCGATGGTAGCGAATGAACATGGAGATTCTTGAGCAGAAGGCGTCGTCGAAAGTGGTGACGCGGTTTGTGGTGAGAAAGAGGACGCCTTTGTAGTACTCTAGAAGACGAAGGAAAATGCCAGTCATGGCATTGCGTTTGGGATCACCAGCCGAATTGCGCTTCTCCAAATAGATGTCTGCTTCATCAAGCAGGAGAACCGCATGCCAGGAGGATGCGATGTCCAAGATTTCGACTAGCTTTTGTTCCAATTTGTCAACCTCGAAGCTTAGCTCTGACGCACTTACAGCCCAGAGAGGGCGATGCAGCTTCTCGGCGACAGACTCAGCAGTGAGAGTCTTACCGGTTCCTGGAGGCCCGTAGCACAGGAAGATGCAGCCTTCGCCTTTGTTGGAAATGGGATCAATCGATGGCGCAACGACGCCCTCAGTGTTGTTGTCTATCCCGTTTTCAGCTTTTCGGTCGTGGATATACTGCGAGACGAGGCCAAGCAACATGTTTTTCTGGTCCGCATCGCTCATCACTAGGTGACGATCAAAAGCTTGATCATCAAACGAGATTTTGCTAAAACCAGTGACTGGGAAGCATCCCCAGTGCTTGGTGCTGAAAGCGAAGCCATAGACGACTGCAGGAGCAAGCTGTAAGCTTTCGTCGTCCGGCAGATTGTCGGAGTCTTGGAAGCCACAAACGAGATCACAAGCAGTCGGCGGAGTGGCATTTCCCATGTCGTAACCGGGATTCATCCTCGCAAAGCTCCAAAGGTCGATCATGACTCTACCATCGGCCTTGTGCTTGACGAGGTGTTGTGAGTCAGTGCCGGGAATGAACTCGAGACGAATGAGCGGTCCTTTGAAGTGCACGAAACTATTCGGCTTCACAGACAACTCGTAGAAGCGCTTCCCGTTGGCGAGAAATGCAGCTTCCATTTGCTCGCGCTGCTTGGCGAAGCGCAAGGGACACACGCTGAGAGAATTAAAGGAGTGCTCCTCTTGGAACTCTGGAATTTGTCGGCTGACATTGCAGGCACGGTAGCTCTTACCATTGTAGTCCATCACGTCGAGCTCCACGCGCAGTGTCTTGCCACAAGGTGATTGAGAGTAATGCCGGAGACGGACTATGCCACAAAGTTCTTGACCCGACAATTGGCAATGATAGTACACTTTCTCGCCTGGCGGTAGAAATGCCCACAGCATCGCCCACGAAGCAGTGCCTTCCTGCTTCATGCGCTCGTACCGGTTTCGTGTGTCTTTGTATTCCTTCTCCAGAAACCGCAACAAGTGGCCTACATGGATCTTTGCAGCGGCAGCGGCAGAGATCTCGGGTTCCTCGATACCGGAGTTCTCGGGTTTCGAGGAGTCCTCGGATTGCGCAAGCTTCTTTGCAGCGGCAGCGGAGTTTTCGGATTCCTTGACCTTCTTTCCACTGGCAGTGGCGATCTCGGATTCCTCGAGCTGCTTCTTTGGAGTGGCCAGTTTCGCGGTCTCGGATTGCTCTTCTATGATCTTGTAGTTACGGATTGTGTGCATGGCCAAGAAAAGGTCTCTTCCTGAAAGCTTTGGGGTGGTGTCAGTCATCTCCTTGTTCTTGGGCAAACATTGGGTGATGACTTCAATAAGGTGCGAGGAATTCAGAGTGACAAACACCTCATCAGGCCAATCCTTCTGCTTCCTATAGGTTACTTCAAACGGATTGTCCTTGTTCTTGTTCTTCTCATTCTCTTCTTCTTCACCTCTAAGCTTGCGCTCGTAGCTATGCGTTTTACGAGAATAGCACTCATCGTAGATTGGCCATTCCCAATCCGGGTCAGTTGGCTTGGGCTTGGGCTCGGATTCAGACTCAAGCTTCTTCTTCTTCTTCGGCTTCTGCTCGGGCTTAGTCGGCTCGGGCTCAGACTCGGACTCAGCCGGCTTGGGCTCGGATTCAGACTCAAGCTTCTTCTTCTTCTTCGGCTTCTGCTCGGGCTCAGTCGGCTTGGGCTCCGACTCGGACTCAGCCTGCTTCTTCTCAGCTGTTTTCCTAGATATAATCATGTAAAAGGCTAGAATAGCAAACAACGCAGCAACATCCAACACTCTTGCAACCAACGCCGCAACCACAAGCTGAGGATCCATATTCCCAGCTGCAAAAACTCAAGCTTAAACCTAGCTGTGCTGCCTGCCTACATGCCCTCTCCAAAAACAGAAGCTGGAATTTATTCACTCGCGAGGCACCAGATGCAGCAGCTTCTTCACATCCCCCTCCTCCTCACCTCCTTATCAACATGAACTAACCTATCAAAACTACTGCATGATCAACAGCTCCGAGAAACAAACTCTGCCAATTATACAGCAGCAACAAACAAACACTCAACTTGCATCAAGCAGCAGCTGCTGCAGTATATATTCAAAACTACAAAAACAAAATGATCACCTTTAATATGTTAAATCTAATTGTTTGTAAACTTTGATGAAAGCAGCAGCAACAAACATAGAAATTGCATCAATGTGCAGCTTCAGTATCATGAAATTAACCGACTGCAACAAATGAAGCAGCTCCCCCACCAAAAACAAAACAAAACAAAACTTTGCAGCTGCTGATTGCAACAGCAATTGCAAATAAAGCACTAGAAAAACTAAAAAACACAAAAAACTATGAAGCTGACTGCAAGAACAACAACAACCAAACAAATTCACTGGAAATTTTAGAAACAAAAACTTGGAAGCAACTGTTTGCAAAGTGAAGCAACAAGAATCTAACAAACAGTGGAAAACCCAAAAAACAGAAACCTAGCTGATTGTAACGGCAACAACAAACAAACAAACAATCAAACACTACTGGAAGGAACTCATGGAGCAGCTGCTGTATCTCCAGATTCATAAGCAGATGGAGGAACAAGTGCTAGCCAGCTAAATAGAAGTGACATGAGGCAAGTCATTCAAGCAAGCTGCTAAGTACTGTCTTGAAGTACCATGGAAACACTGTAACCAACGAAGGCTGTTCATAAGAGCTGCTAGTAAGGCTCCCAATGCTCAAGACTCTTTACCGATGGTTTCAGCTGGTGGGTCTTTTACCCAGTGAGTCACCGTCCCTACCGATGGTTTCAGAGGGGGTGGTCCGTTGGGTCTTTCACCCAGAGAGCCTTTACCGACGGTTTCAGCGGGTGGGTCTGTAGTCCGTACTGATGGATTCAGAGGGTGGGTCTGTAGTCCGTACTGATGGATTCAGAGGGTGGGTCTGAATACCGATGGTTTGAGAAGGTTTGAGAGAGCCTTTAGTTTTTATTAATTTTTTAGTTTCTGCTTTTTAGCGCTGTCTGTATACAGGGTCCAGACAAGGGTTACAGTATTAGTGTATATACCATACAGGGTTTGTGGAATAGGCTTGTGCCTGGGGGTGAAGAAAAGCCTATATAGCCAATGAGATTGTTTGAATGGGAGCCTTGAATTGTTTTGAGGAGTTAACTTGAGTAAATTGGCAGTTAAATGTTGTAATAGCTTTCATAGGTTTGTGTCTAGGTTCAAAGAGAAAAAATTTGCCCAACGAGATTGTTCAAATCAATGCCTCTAATTGTTTTGAAAAGTTGCCTCGGTGAAGTAGGGCTTACATGTTGCATGCAAAAAAACAGTCAAATTTGAAACAGCTTTTAACACCTTGATCTCTTGTTCTACTGAGAGATGTCACTCAGGTTGCACAAACCTTAACAATTTTAGCTTCCATTTTGAGTAGTGCCTCCCTGTTTCCAACAACTTTGTGAAATAAAAGTGGCTCTTTCGAGGTTGGAAAAAAATCTTGGGATGCACCCCCAACTAATTAATGTGAATCACACTGTTGTAGTGGCTACCATAGCGAATGAGACTCATGGGGGGGGGCTCATCCCTTCTTGGAACTCAAACCAAAATTTCACAGGCTAGTTTTGGCATTTGTATTAGAATACAAATGCCAAAACTGGTTGATTCTTATGGAATACGCTTTGCTAGGCTATGTTGCAAAGTTCATTTTACCTGTTTCTCACATCTATTTTCTACTTTGTGAAATAGATACAAGTCCATATTGCTATTTGGCTAATTTGCCAAGTTGATGTGTCTTTGCCTAAGTTGACTTTGCCACATTGCCAAGTCCACATTGGACAATTCTCAAGCACATGTTGCCAATCCTGCACTCTGGAGTCGCCAAGTCCACATTCCCAATTGTTAAGTGCATGTTACCAAATCACTAACTCCACATCACCAAGGCAACCTTGCCAAATTGCCAAATCCACTTCACCTTACAGACTGCCCAAAGGAGTTTCAAGCTGCCCATGAGATTTAAGATTTCTAGGAGCTCTCCTCTAAGATTCAACAGCAATTGGATATGAAACTTAGAGTAAAACAATACCTCACCCTAAGGCCAGTTTCGTCATTAAAAAATCCTTAAAATAGTAAAACATTTCTTTTTTGAAAATATGAAGTTGAGGTGTTGAAAACGGTTATAATTATCACAAGTTAAAATTTGAATAATTCACTCCTCATATGACACTATCAATACTGATTGTGAGAAAATAATAATTTCAAATTTATAAAAACGATTTTTTTTGAAAAAAACAGTTTTTCATTTTCTCTATGTGGAAGTTGAGCATAGGGTATGGTAGTCTCCTTTAGCATTGTTCTTTCTTTCTTTCTTTCTTTTAATTTAACGTCAATACCCGGACCACAGAGATCCATTTGACGACAATTACATAGTTGACTTGAGCAAAACACTCCTGTTGTCTAGGCAAGAAACTAAGTACAAAGCTACCACTTTCTGTTCAGCTGAATGCATCAATTCACGAAATAAGCTGCACGGTGTCAATTGTTTCCCTAACTGTTGACTAAACTTGCAACGAATGTCATGGTGAGCTGGGCACACTAACAACAAGTGGTCTTCATCCTCAACAGCTCCTAGGGAACATAGACGACAAATCCTATCTCTCCTTGGGACACTCTAAGGCTTTGCATGCCTGCCACACTCTACCTCCAAACGATGGTTTGAACATCTGAACCTTGACAAAGATTGCCTGAGCTGAACATTTGTGATCACTTGCAAATACCTCTGATGTGCATATGAGTATCCAGATTCTGTTGTACAACTTGTGTTCATCAGCTGGTATGTACGTAATCTGCTACTTTTGGTTCTGGCCTGTTCACCATAAGTGGATTCTAGGTAAGAAGCCTGTGCATCTGACCACACTATTTGAATGTGTTTTGTACCCCAATAAAAAGGGGTGAGGAAAGTAGACAGAGAGGCTCAGGAGGGATTTTGAGAAGAGGAATTGAAGAATCACGAACTCTGAAATATCTCTGCTATTTTCAGCCACCACTTCCATAAGGTATTCTCTCCCACTAATCAACACCTGTCCATCTGAATACCGCTCACTCTTTGTGTCCTGGCACAGCCATGGTGGCCCTTTTTTTCACAACCATTGCTCCAGTTATTAAAGTTATCCATAAAGTCACCAAAACTCAGGGTTCTCACCCTGTGTTTGGCAAAAACTCAGGGCGTAGTAAAAAACACTGGGTGAGAAAGAACATGAAACTTGGAAATGCATCGATTTCGGTGCTTTTTCAACTTTCACTCGTCTTTTTTTGGTTTCTCTACGGTGCACGTTGACAGTAGTAGCTATAGTAAATAGACACCTAAGTAAATAGGTATCCAAAGTGCCTTGGGTGATGATCCTCAAATGAGGCATAAAAAAACCCTTCCCCAACCCTTCTAATATCACCTGGCCCTTCCAATCTGTGTTTTTATTTTGTATGTAATCACATTCTTTGCCATCTATAGGAGGATTTCACCAAGTTTGGCTATAGGACAGAGAGAATTTTATTTTATTTTGTCAAAATTGTGTTGAAGAAAGAGATAGTTGAAATGTGAGGAACTCCCTCTTTTCCCTCTATTTTTTTGCTAAAATTATCGAAAATTTTCATAAAAAAACCCTTTGAGAGGGTCAAAAGGTTAATCATGGTGTTGCCACTGGGTGAAATTTCTGCAGTAAAAAATGTTGCTTCCAATCAAACCCCCCAAATAGTCCCAATGTTTTTTTTGAAAAAAGTCCCTGCCCACCCCACCCCTATGAGTCCATAAAATAACCCTGCCACCCACACACCTCCACCTCCTTCCATGCTCAATTAATTGACTGTCTGTAGTCAAATCCTGACTCACCCTGTGTTTTCCAAAAATTCTCTAACTCAAGGTCAGTTTACGAATGCGCCGAACTCAGGGTGAAAAATGAAATACAGTGCCAAACACAGTGCTAGACTCATGGTGACTTTATGGATATCTTTATTGAGACTGTGAAACTAATGAACTTCTTGGAAGAAAGCAAGTTTGATATGCTTCTCCCTACTGGAGGGGTTCGGGAACTTGATGTTCCCCTTGAAGGTGGTTCATTTGTCTTCTTGGACATAGGTCCTTCAATTTTTGTTCCTTGTTTTTCCCTTATTTGGGTGCTTTGGTCAATTTATGGTTGGCAGGGTTTCATCAACCAAGTCCTGTTTTACTTTGGGGCAAAAAAAATTGTTTCAGCAATTTAACTTTGTGCTTTTTCTGCACATTTCCAAGAATCTTGCAACCAGTTAGACACCAAAAGGTTTAAGGAGAGAAAAAGACAAAACGAGCATTGGGGACTCTAGGCTGCAGACCTAGCAGGAAAAGAAAATGATTTTCATGTAAGGCATGATTTTCATGTAATGCGAGCTCTCGTCGATATTTCACTAACACCCCAATCCCTTCACATTTGGCAGCACACTAAACACACCCCATCAAACTTTGTTGTTATTTGGTGGCCTTCAATACCGTCGAACCATTTTGAGCCTCTTATCTTTCATTGAGATGTTTCTTTTTCTCTGATTTTTTTTGAATTTTTGAGATTTTGCAACTTAAGGAAAAAGTAGAAAGACGAAGGATTCTGATCGAGGTGCCCCTTGCCGAATTGCAAGGAGCTTCCACATTGGGCCAAGTGGTGTGGACACAACTCACTTCCTGACCTTTTGTTTTTGCACCACCCACCCTGCTTTGTCCCCCTCCATCCTGGCAACTCGTTTGGGGCTCAGCAAAGTTTTTAGTAAAGATGCCTCATTTTTATTGTTATTAATTTTGAGGGTTTTGAAAAGACAGGTGGAGTTGGAAGGCCTTCATGACAAATGGAAAAGGTTTCCAATTAAAAATCCTGGAGTCGGTGTGGGATGGTTGGTTCATGGTTCACCCAAGAACACCGAAGAGAGAGAGAGAGAGCTAGTGGTGAAGTGGAGATGAAAACAAGTTTCAAGGTGGGTGTCAGATGTTTTCCCTTAATGAGGAAAGGCGTATTGAAGCAAGGAAGGTGTATTCAAAACCACTGATTTCATCCTATTCTTAGGTCTAGTCACAGAGAGGTAGATGATTTTCACCAACTCAACACTTGACACATAACGTGAAGCATTTTCGTGCTAAGTTATGTGAGATGGTAAATATTGCCAACAAGCTCTGAGCTTGTAAGTGCAGAGTCATGCAGTTCTGCCAGTAGAGCAAAGAAAACCAAGTTGTGCTGTCCAGCACCAGTTTTGAAGCCCCCTTACCTGTCAAGGGAGAATGACAACCCCTGCCATCAGCACAATTTCTGGCACAAAAGTGTTTTTTTAAAAGTTTAATCTAAAATTAGAGTCAAACCCATCAAACCGTATGGCAGATAGGGCAGAACAATGCGGCTCTGTACATTGTGCCACACTCACACCTGGATAGTGGTTAGTTACTCCTTGGGCAGAACTTTCAAACAGGCTGGGAGGTACCTTAAGAATTTGTAATTTCGTCTCAACTGGTTCCTTGTCCATTCCAAATCAGGTCCATGTTTTGTGGCAGGTCATTAAATCAGCACAAAGGTAGTGCAAAAGTATTGCTTGCTTTCTTTTTTTTCTTGTCTGCCTTTCACCAAATCATTTTTTTGGAATAAATATGGATGATGCCCAGACACACTTTGGGAACATGCTGTACACATTTCGGGCTTGCAATGGGCACCAGATGCCCATTACAAGCCCAAAATGTGTATAACAAAACCATAGTGTGTCTGGGCAGCTCCAATACGTGTCTTGGCACCACTAGACACATCTTGGCCAGACAAATGGGCAACTGGGGAAAAAAAAGCAGGAAGTACTTTCATATTGCCTGCAATAAGGACCTGTAGCCAATTTAAGGTCCTCATTTTCTGTAAGGGAAGGGTAGTGACAGAGTGCTTTTCTCTGTTTTAAGCACAGTGAACTCAACTTAGACAGGAACTCTTGCTTCACTTCTGTGTGCCTAGAAACAGAGGAACCATCTGATCTGAGACTACACATCCCTTAATGCAAAGCCAGGGTCATGTTTACAAAGTGCAGGGTAACACCTGGGGGTGAGGTCTAGGGGTGCATGAAGTGAGGGCCAACTGCAAGCCCAATTTTCTATTGCAGCATAAAAATTGATGCAACCTTGATTAGAGTGTGGTTTACATTTCTCTGTGAAGCTTGCTGTGAAAACAGAACAGCTGCCTGCGAGGCAGAGGAAAAATTGCACACTATAATGTACCCTCCAGTCGCTGCACAAATTCTAAGAGGTTTTTTACACAAGGGAAAAAAGTCATTCATTTGGTAGAACATCTTCCTCGTAATATATGGCAAAGAGCATCCCATGCAACTGAAGATCTTTTGTTTGCAGAAACCAAGGAATTCACATCATGCATGCAATATGTAGATGAATGCCACGGCTAGTTCATATATTGTCAAGCCTCAGAATGTTCACCCCGGCTTCTATTGCACCTATCCATCCCCAACATGTTCCTATGTTTCTGTCTGTTGCCCCAAAGTTTTTTTTTTTTTTTTTTTTTTAATTTTTTTTTTTAAGTA
>Ga0116227_10007965_pt1 | contig 20312 bp, 12 predicted proteins | sample S1TSphgellanicum_FD_89693 | JGI IMG/M metagenome (GOLD analysis project Ga0116227, IMG submission 89693) | Host-associated microbial communities from peat moss isolated from Minnesota, USA - S1T2_Fb - Sphagnum magellanicum MG | ecosystem: Host-associated > Plants > Peat moss > Unclassified...
AGTTGGCGCCCAGTCGGCCAGTTCAAGCAAAGCTGTAATTTGCTCGTCGGGTACTTTTTGGCCGTTCATTTCGGGCGGTTTGGTTGTACGGCGGTTTTTTATAATAGAGGCGATGGTATCGAATGTGTTTGACATGCTTTTAGGATTGTGTTGCAATAATAATGATTGGTGAGTGTGTTTATTATACAAAGACGTAAAAAAACAAGGATTACTTTATTATTAGACGATTTGTTTTTGATTTTTCTACTTTTGGCTTTTTAAACAACAACATGAGTAACGGAAAGAAGAAGATATTTTTATTGCTGAGCATTGTAGTGCCGTTTTTGCTGTATTGCTTTTATTATTATGGTATGATGATCAAAAACGCGCCATACAAGTTTTCGGAGTTTGATTCGATCGTTTTTAATTATGGTACCGGTGATAGCCTGGTAAATAAATATAATTCGAAAACGATGGATTATGAGTATCTGAATACCCGCGACTCATTGATCAAAGGCCGTTTGAAACTGACCCAGGATGATCTATTATATCTGCACCGTAAAGCTGCTGACTTGGGTTTTTGGGATTTTCCGACGAATATTATTAATGATACCAGTGTACGTAAGGATGCTAAGGCAGCACATTTTTTTATAGAGTTTAAATACAAACGCAAAACCAAAAAAGTTTTATTTGATGCTGCTTTTGATGGTGACCCTAAATTAAAGGATGCTGCAGAACGCTTGATAAAAGAGATACAGAAAAAGATTGACGAAGCTGACAAGAGGGGAAGATAGAAGGGATTTCGGAATTAGGAATTACGATTTCGGATTTACTGAATAGGGAAAGCTTTTGATTTGTGTTGAGTTACCGCTTTCAATAAATAATAATTCTCTATTGTTATTTATAAAGTAAAGCCCTATATTTGCACCTCATTTTAAACAAACAAAATAATTAACAATGTACGCAATAGTAAGTATAGCCGGACAGCAATTTAAGGTTGCTAAAGACCAGCAGATCTTTGTACACAGATTACAAGGTGATGAGGGCGCTAGTATTGAATTTGACCAGGTATTGTTAGCAGATAATGAAGGTAGCATCAAATTAGGTTCTGATTTGAAAGGCGCTAAGGTTTCGGCTAAGATCGTGTCTCATTTAAAGGGTGATAAAGTAATCATCTTCAAAAAGAAAAGAAGAAAAGGTTACAAAAAGAAAAACGGTCACCGTCAACAATTCACCAAGATCGAGATCACAGGTATTTCGTTATAATTTAAGGTTTAACCATAAGAGCTGTTTTAAGGCTCATAAAAATATAAAAACATGGCACACAAAAAAGGAGCCGGTAGTTCCAGAAACGGTCGCGAGAGTCATAGCAAGCGTTTAGGTATTAAAATTTTTGGCGGTCAGCCAGCTATTGCCGGTAACATCATCGTTCGTCAGCGTGGTACTAAACACAACCCAGATAAAAACGTTGGTTTAGGTAAAGATCACACTTTGTTCGCTTTAATTGATGGTGAAGTAGTTTTCAAAAAGAAAGCTGATAACCGTTCATACGTTTCAGTTATCCCTTTTACAGCTGCTGCTGTAGCTGAGGATGCTGCACCTGCACCAGTTGCAAAAAAAGAAATTAAGAAAGTAGAAGCTGCTCCGGTTGCTGAAGCTGCTGCACCAGTTGCAGAAGTAGCTGAAGAAGCACCTGCTGCTAAAGCTCCAAAAGCACCTAAGGCTCCAAAGGCAAAACCTGCTACCGAAACTGAAGAAGAAGCTTAATTAGAAAAAAATCTTATAATTGAAAAGCCCCCGATGTAAAATCGGGGGCTTTTTTATTGGAGTTAACCGGGTTAGCGCGGTTACTATGTGTTGCTAAGCTGTATTTTGAAAGTGTAACGTACCTTGATTGGGGTACCGTGTTGTAAGCCTGGTTTCCATTTGGGCGAGGCATTGATAACGCGGAGCACCTCGCGGTCTACAATATCAGATACGCCGGTTGTAATTTGGGCCTCGCTGATGCTACCGTCGGTTTCGATGGCCATGCTTACAGTTACAGTGCCTTGCATATCGGTAGCTTTGGCGCCTTTATCATAAGCTATGTTTTTGGAGATATATTTATAAAATGCCTTTGTTCCGCCCGGAAAGCTAGGTTCTACATCAATAGCTTTAGCGTTAACTTTTGTGCTACTTATTTTGGTAACTGTCACTTTTTGAGCTTTTAAGCTCAATGGAAGTAATAGCGTAATCGTTATGAGTGCGTATTTAGTCATGATTGAATAACGTATAAATATACCGATTAGTTTGCTTTCCCGGTTAAGGTAAATTTAATTGGGATAATAAATGATACCGGTACCGCTATTCCGTTTTGTTGACCCGGTTTCCATTTTGGAGAGGCGAGCATTACCCGGATGGCTTCCTGACTCAGATCTTCGGATGGTGAGCTTACCACTTCTACATCATCAACTGTACCGTCTTCTTCAACTACAAATGATAATACCACACGCCCCTCGATACCTGCTTTTTTAGCTTTATCAGGATAAGCAATGTTCTCGCCAAGGTATCTGGCCAAGGCTTTATCTCCACCAATAAACGATGCTGTATTGGCATCGGGATTGAATAGATCCTGCTTAACAACTACCCGTTTGCGCTTTTTAGGAGGTGTTGCCTGATTGGCGGTAATTTGCTCTTTTGCAGGTACCCCAGGTTTTTTGATCTCCGGTTTTTTAGTTATAACAGGTGGCTTTTTAATTACCGGCGGCTCAACCTTTTTGGCTACAACGGGTGACGTTTTTTTAACTACAGGTGCTTCAATTTTTTTAACTACCGGCGGAATAACTTTTTTAGCTATAACGGGAGGTGCTTTTTTAACTATAGGTGGTTCAACTTTTTTAACAACAGGTGGTTCAACCTTTTTAGCTATAACAGGTGCCGGTTTTTTAACTATAGGTGGTTCGATTTTTTTAACAACCGGCGGAACAATCTTTTTAGCTACAACCGGTGGTGCTTTTTTAACAACTGGCGGTTCTGCTTTTTTAGCTACAACCGGAGCGGGTTTCTTAATAACCGGAGGTGGCGTAGCTTTTTTAGCGATAACAGGTTCCGGTTTTTTTACGGCAGCAGCAGGTGCTTTGTAAGCAGGTGGAAGTACTGTTACTTTTTGAACTGAAGGCTGCTTTACAGCGGCATAAATGGGCTTGGGGATATTGGCAATTGCGGCCTGCATGGCTTTGTTTGGCTCGGTAGGTTTTTTGGTGCCTGTTATGGCAAGATCAATGTTGAGCACCATATCCATACTTACCTTTTGTCCGTTTAGTACTGCCGGATCCCACTTGGGAGAGGCGTTGATCACCTTCACTACTTCGGGATCTATTTTAGGGGACAGGCTTTTTAGGATAGTAACCTGAGATATGCCACCATCCGGTCCAATAGTCATCAATAAAATGATCTGGCCCTGAATACTGTTTTCGAAAGTGTGGTTGGTTTTAAGATTGTTTGAAATGTAGGTTTTGAAATCGCCTTGCGGAAATTTGGCCAATAGATCAACATGCTTATAAGGTATTTTACTGATTTTACTCCTAACGGTATCCGACTGCATTTTTAACAGCGATGGAAGCAATAGAAAAGGTAAAAGGAGCAGATGTTTTATCACAAATACTAAGGTATTAGTTAATAGTTAAAACTAAAGCAAATATTGCGTTAAGTGTTTAAAATGTTACTCTAACGGCATAATTTAACATTATTATGTACAGCCTGCTCAATATTGATCTTTCAACCGAAATAATTTATAATTTAGGGTCACGTTTTACTTATTCTGAAACAACATTAAGCCTTATGAAACATTTGTTAAGGTTGCAAAATAGGTAATGATCAAATCAATTGTACACATCTAAATGAAGCAAAGTATTTTTGAGGTACCACAAGGAGGATACCAGAATATCTTTTATAATAGTCCGGCGGCTCAACTCATCATGAGTACGGATGCTCCACACTACACTATTTTAGATGCGAACAAAGCTTATCTGGAATCTACCAACAGCACACGCGAAGTTTTGGTTGGCAAATCGGTATTTGCGGCCTTTCCAGCTAATCCTACCGACGATGTCTCTAAAAATATAGAGCGTACCATTTTTAGTTTTGAAGAAGCCATCAACACTAAAAAAACACATACCATGAGTAATTACAGGTATGATATCCCGATACCTGGTACTGATCAATTTGAAGAGCGTTACTGGACAACAAGCAACACCCCGGTTTTTGACGAGAATGGCGATGTTATCTATTTTATCCACTCGCCAAATAACGTTACCGAAACCTATAAACTGGCGCAACGCGAAAAAGCGGGCATACTCGCGTTAAGCAATCAGCGGCAGCAATTATATTCGGTATTTATGCAGGCGCCGGTTGGTATTGTAATACTTAGAGGGATAGATTTTTTTGTTGAGCTTGTAAATGATAACTATTTAGAACTGGTAGGTAAAAAACGCGAAGAGTTTGAAAGCAGGCCATTGTGGGAAGGTATGCCCGAAGTTGAAAGCCAGGTATTTAACGACCTTTTACAAGGTGTGTTGAAAACAGGTATAGCTTATTACGGAAGTGAAGCCGAAGTGAAGATAGTGCGTAACGGTGTACTCGAAACTCTGTATGTAAACTTTGTTTATGAACCATTGATCGAGTTTGATGGCAGAGTGTCGGGCATTATTGTAGTTGCAACCGATGTTACCGAAACTATAAGATCAAAATACCAGCTTAAAGATGCCGAAGAACGTGCGCGCCTTGCTGTTGACGCTGTTGGTTTAGGAACCTTTGACCTGGACTTGATACATGGTGAGATGATCACGTCGGTACAGTTTGATAAGATATTTGGGTTTGACGAGCATGTGCCGCGATCTGAATTTGTTAATGTAATTCATCCGGATGATCAGGAAGTACGATCAAAAGCTCACCAGGAAGCTATTGAAAAAGGCTGGATATTTTACGAGGTAAGGGTGGTCTGGAAAGATGACTCCATCCATTGGGTGCGTGTGGAAGGAAAAGTTTATTATGATGAAAACGGGAAAGCACTACGTATTATAGGCACATTACTTGATATTACCGAACAACGCAATTTTAGAGAAGAACAACGTAAACTGGCAACCTTGGTTGATAACAGTGTTGATTTGATGAGCATATTAAACCTTAATGGTACAAACTCCTACATTAATAAAGCGGGGATGACTTTGCTTGGCTTTGATACTGAAGAACAGGTTATGCACACCCCGATAGCTAATTTGCATACTCCCGAGGATCTGGCTTTTGTTGAAGCAGAAGTATTGCCCCAGGTAATGCAAAAAGGACGCTGGGACGGGACGATGTATGTTAAGCATTTAAAAAGCGGCGAGATATTCCCGGTGTTTAATAATTGTATCCGTATTGATGATCCGGTATCGGGCAAACCCATTGCTGTGGGTGCTGTGATGCGCGATTTGAGGCCCGAGCTGGCGGCTAAACAAGCGCTGGCAGATAGCGAGCAGTTATTGCGCAACATTACCACGGCTGCTCCAACGGCGTTATGGATGTCGGACGAGAGCGGGGACATTACTTATGTTAACCAAACGTGGATGGATTGGACGGATTCAAAGTTCTCTGATAATCTTGGGGAGCAGTGGTTGAAAGCGATACATAAAGATGACCGGAAACGCGCTTTAAATAAGTTTATCAGCGATTTAAAGCAGCGGGCATTTTATGAGGTTGAGTTCAGGTTAAATCATTCTGATGGTACAATACATTGGTGTGTGGCTACCGGGAAACCGCAATATGATAACGATGGGAATTTTATAGGTTACATAGGTTCGTGTTCTGATATTACAGAACAAAAGCATCTGCAACAGCAAAAAGATGATTTTATTGGTATTGCCAGTCATGAGTTAAAAACGCCGGTAACCAGCATTAAGGCCTATACCCAGGTGCTCGAAAAAATGATGCAGAAACAGGGGGCCGTACGCGAAGCGGGCATGATAGCCAAAATGGATTCGCAGATAAACAGGTTGACCAGTTTAATTGGCGACCTGCTGGATGTTACCAAGATCAACTCGGGTAAACTCCAGTTTAATGACAGGGATTTTGATTTTAACCAGTTGATAAAAGAGTTGATTGAAGATCTGCAACATACGGCAGGAAAGCATACCATTATTGAAGAATTGGAAGATACCGGTATGGTATATGCTGATCGGGAACGCATCAGCCAGGTAATAACCAACCTAATCACTAATGCCATTAAATATTCACCGGATTCGGATAGTGTGATTGTGCGTACATCAGTACATAATAGCGAGATCAGGCTTTGTGTTCAGGATTTTGGAATTGGAATAACGGAACAGCAGCAAGAAAAGGTTTTCGAGCAATTTTACCGTGTAAGCGGTGATATGCAGCATACTTTCCCTGGCTTGGGTTTGGGGTTATATATTTCATCCGAGATCATTAAACGCGAAGGGGGCCGTATTTGGGTAAACAGTAAAGTGGGTGAGGGGTCAACGTTTTGTTTTGCATTGCCAGTTAATCAAATAAATAATTAGCCGGTATGCCTGAAAATAAGAAGATAATGATAGCCGATGATGACCCCGGAATTGTTGATGCTATTGAAATGATGCTCAGTTTTGAAGGGTATGAGGTTACAAGTACCTTAACGGGTGATACTGTTTTAAATATGAATAGTGATTATCCCGATTTACTGTTGTTGGATGTTTGGATGTCGGGCCATGATGGTAGAGATATTTGTAAAGCGCTTAAACAAAAGCAAGAAACCAGCGGGATACCTGTTATTATGATATCTGCCAGTCCGGAATTAAAACGCTCTGCCCACGAGGCTGGTGCAGAAGATTTTATAGAGAAACCATTTGATATTGAGGAGTTGCTCAAAAAAATTTCGCAGTTAATAAAATAATATCCTAAATTGATTTTATGAAGCTTATTAACCGTTGTCTACTTATTGGTGTAATTTTTATTTCGTTTGGGGCGTTGGCCCAAAATGGTAAGATAAAGCAGGTTAAGCTGATCAATTTTGATCTGCAATCATCGGAGATCGTTACCAACTCGGGGGCGGAACTGTCTACCGGCACTTATCATTCCGATAGCAAATGGTATGCTGTTAAGGTGCCTTCAACCGTGCTAAACGGTTTGGTAGCTAATGGCGTGTACCCAAGCCCCTACCAGGGTTTGAATAACATGATCATTCCCGATGCATCAGATGAGTTTAATAAGCAGTATAAATTATCCCAATACAGTTACTTACCTAACAAAGCTAACCCATGGAGAAAGCCATACTGGTACCGCACTACTTTTAAAGTTGACGCGGCAGATAAAGGGCGCATTTTTCAATTGATATTTAAGGGAATTAATTACCGTGCTGCGGTATGGCTGAACGGCCATCAAATAGCCGACTCTACCCAGATGGCGGGGATGTTTGCCGAGCATAATTTGCAGGTAAGCCCATACATTAAAGCAGGTGATGTAAATGTACTGGCAGTTAAAATTTATCCGCTTGATTATCCCGGTTTACCGGCAAAAGAACAGCTACAGGCATTGGGCCCTTTTTATGAGAACGGCGGCCCTACAGGCGATATAGGTAAAAATGTAACTATGTTGTGTTCTGTAGGTTGGGATTGGATGCCGCCTGTGCGTGATAGAAATATGGGGATTTGGCAACCGGTTTATCTGCGTACTACGGGAGCAGTAACTATTGGCAGGCCACAGGTTAAAACCTATTTGCCTAATCTACCTAAAACCGATGTAGCTAAATTGTCGGTAGGCTTGTTCCTGTCTAACCATACCAAAACTTTGGATTATGGTTCTATAAAGTTTACTATAAAGCCTGAAAATTTTCAGGGAGCTTTGCCTGTTGAGTACACTAAAAAGATTACGGTACCTGCCGATTCTACTATTAACGTATTTATGGATTCTGACCAGGTTAAGCAATTGATTGTTCAAAATCCGCGGTTGTGGTGGCCCAATAATTATGGCAAAGCCGATCTGTATCGCATACGCCTGCAATACACCAATGCTAATGGTGTAGCAGATGATACATCATTTGTATTCGGGATCCGTACAGTAAGCAGCAGCACGGTGACGGTAAATGGTTCTGTACGCCGTGATTTTTATGTGAATGGTAAAAAGGTAAATTTAGTTGGTGGTGCATGGGTGCCAGATATGATGGTGAACCGGGATTCTACCCGTTATGATGCAGAATTACATTTGTGCCGGAATGCCAACGTAAACCTGGTAAGAATATGGGGTGGTGGCGTTACACCGCCCGATGCCTTTTTTGATGCCGCTGATAAATATGGCTTAATGGTATGGTCGGATTTTTGGGTGACCGGGGATACGCAGGGTGAGTTTAAAGGCTCGCCGGATTGGCCGCTTGAAAGTAAGGTGTTTACCAATAACGTGATCAGTACGGTTTATCGCATCCGTAACCACCCGAGTTTACTGGTATGGACGGGCGGTAACGAGGGCCACGCACGTAAAGAGCTTTACGATGTAATGCGTAACAGCATTATTGATCTGGACGGTACGCGGCCTTTTATCCCGAGTTCATCGGGTTTTGCTAAGTTGCCTGCAGGTTTTAAGGGCTCGTGGCCGGATGACCAACCCTCGGGTGTGTATAGTGGTGGGCCTTATGCCTGGAAAGATCCTAAAGAATATTACAGGCTGGCCGATAAAGATGGGGGATGGGTGTTTAAAGATGAAACGGGTTTGCCATCGCAACCGCCGTACTCATCGTTACGGAAAATCATTCCTGATATGACCTGGGATCAAAAACTCCCTTACCCGTTAAACGATACCTGGGGATATCATGATGCTGCCACAGGAGCGGGTAAATATGATGAATACTACAAAGAAATGGTTGCCAGGTATGGTAAAACAAACGATTTGAAAGACTTTTCGACCAAGATGCAATTGATGAATGCCGTGGGTTACCAGGGAATATTTGAAGCCGCCGGGCACAAACTGAATGAAACAGGTGGAGTAATGCTTTGGAAATTAAACGCGGCCTTGCCGAGTGTAATATGGCAGGTTTATGATTGGTATCTGCAACCTAACTCAGGCTATTACTTTATGCAAAATGCTTGCGAACCAGTACATATCCAGTTTAACCAGAATGACTCTACGGTTGCCATCATTAACAGAACGCATTACAGCACAGGTAATTTAACCGCTTACGCTGATGTGTACGATGCTAAAAGCAAGTTATTAGAACATAGAGAAGAGAAATTTAATATGGCACAAACTGGAGTAAAAGGCTTATTCTCGTTAAATTACGTATTCCCCAGAACAAACGGGACTGCTTTTGTGATGCTTAATATTAAAGATGTAACAGGAAAAGTAATATCGCACAATACCTATTGGCTTGCTCCCGGTAACAGCTACCAGGATATTACTACTATGCCAAAACCTAAATTGCAGGTTAAAGTTTTACCGGCTATCGCGGTTGTGACCGAGAAAAAGTGGAATATTACTTTTACCAATCCATCAAACGAAATCGCGTTTTTTATTAATCCGCAATTGATGAGTGACAAGGAAGAGGTTTGTCCGGCTTTTTGGTCGGCTAATTATTTTTCATTGGCACCGCACGAATCCATAACGGTTTCGGTTAGCGCGCCGCTGGCTAAACTGAAAGATCATAAAACATCGATTGTATTTAGCGGGTGGAATGTGGATGAAACTACTATTGCACAATAGAGAATTATTTAACGCGCTTATAAACTGTTTGTTATTTAAAGCTCGGCGTGTGGAGAATGAAGCATTAAAATTTTCGTAATAGTTGAAACTTGTGCTACTTGTTTGCCGTACAAGCAAGTGTAACACATCTAATATATACTATTATGTTCCAGATTATTGCTGTATTTTCCCTTGTATTCATCATGTTTATCTTTACCGATCTTGTTCACAAAGAGCAAGAAGATGAGTGGTTGTAGCTTGTATTGACCAGGAAATTCCCCTTCCTGTATAAGATATTTTTATTGTCTGGATATCCTGAATATTTGATCGTTCGATCATAGTTGGGGTATCCATTTTTGTTTTACGGGCATATGTTTTACATTGTTACCAATATAAAATGCAACCGATAACAATTATCATTTTAATGCACTATATTTATTAATAAACCCCGATATTGCGTAACGCAAAACGGCTGTTTGCTGATAATTCCGTTTATGCCATATAAACCTCTTTAATGTGTATTTTTTGAACTAATGATGAGTTGTAGTTTGCTCAAGCGGCTTGCCCTTATTTTTGCAATTGGTGTGTTTACACTCGAATCATCTGCGCAGTTAAAATCAAATTTAAAACACTATTCTACCGAAGACGGCTTATCTCATGATCGTGTGTTATGCATGACCAAGGATAGCGAGGGATTTATGTGGTTTGGTACCTGGGATGGTATCAACCGGTTTGACGGGCATAATTTTATCGCCTACAAAGGCAGGCCGGGAGATAGTTCAAGCTTAAAGAACAACAAGATACGCAACATTATAGAAGATAAGCTGGGTTACTTATGGGTTAAAACCTATGATAACGAGGTTTACCGTTTTGATAAACGAACCGAAAAATTCTTAGGCATCCCGGCCGCGGTTTCTCCTCACAAGTTCGGGAAGATCATCATAGATAAGATAGTGCCTGTATCTAACGGTGATACATGGTTGGTAACAACCAAAGATGGGCTTTTATGCTCGTTTGGTGATAAAAGTTTGTCTAACCCACGAGTTGAGCAATTTACCAAGAGAGGAGCTGGTGAATACAAACTTTGCGGAAATACAGTTAATTTTTTGTTTGAAGATAGCACCAAAAGGTTATGGTGTGGTACTACAAGCGGTTTGTTTTGCCTGGTTAAAAATGGCGCAAACTATCACAAGTTGAAATTAGATGGGAATGATTTTTTTGGAACACAATACAATTTTACCTGCATTGCTGAGCACGGCGGTAATATTTATATAGGCACATCAGGCGGGGTATTAATAGTTTACAACATCAAAACTGGTAAAATTGCAACCAAAATAATAAGTAATGGTAACGCTATTAATGCGTTGTGCTTTTCTAAAAGCGGGGTCTTATATGCATCAACCTCGGGCAAGGGGTTGGCTATTATCAATCCGGATAATTTTAATGTTACTTACACCGGGATAACTGCGAGGGATACCTACTTTTCTTTATTTGAAGATAATGCAGGTTTGCTATGGGTTGAGCCAGAGAAGAAAGGGGTAATAAAATATGATCCTAAAAAGAAGTCATTTAAACAATACAGCCAAAAGGTAGATTCGAACATTACTGGTCCGCATACTAATTACAGTGTTTTTAATGGCGCAAATGGAGTTGTGTGGGTAAGTATGCGTGGTGGAGGCTTTGGCTATTACGATACCGCAAAGGATGAGATAGTTTATTTTTATGATGAACCGGGTAGCACTACTCAACTGTTTTCGAACATTATAACCGCAATTTATACTGATGCTACCGGGATACTTTGGTTAAGTGGTTACGAGGGGGGAATTTATCGGGCTATATTTCAGCCGGATAATTTCGCACATCAGTTACTGGTGAAAAATCCGAAAAATAAAACAGAAAACGAAGTACGTGCAATTTTTGAGGATAATGCGGGCAAACTATGGATAGGGACAAAAGCCGGTAAGTTGTATGTATATAAAAACGGTAAAGAGTTAACCGATGTATTTAGCAATATGCCCGCTGGTGGATTGGGGAGTGTTTATACTGTTACACAAGGCAAAAGCGGTACGCTTTGGATAGGCACTAAAGGCAGTGGTTTGTTTAAAGCCGAGCCGCTACCAACAAACGGTGAAAAATACAGGCTAACGCATTACGATACTAACCCTCATGATGTTAATAGCTTGAACAATAAGCGCATCTACTCAGTTTTGGAAGATAGCCATGCCCGGGTATGGGTAGGCACTTTTGGCGGCGGCATTAACTTAATGGTTAAAGGCATTGGCGATAATGCTACATTTAAAAACAGTAATAACTCTTTTAAAAATTACCCTATTGCCGAGTGTAATGTGGTTAGACATTTACAGGAAGACTCTAAGGGTAATATATGGGTGGCTACAACCAATGGCTTGGTTATCTTTAATCCGAATTTTGATTCGCCGGATACTTATCGTTTTTATCGGTATCGTAAAATTCCGGGGGATGCTACAAGTTTGGGTAATAACGATGTGCAGTTTATCTATAAAGATAAAAACCGGAAAATGTGGGTTGGAACGTTTGGCGGCGGTTTACAGCAATTAATATCGAAACCTAACCTGCAGGATAAATTTAAGTTTAAATACTTTACAACCGAGAATGGTTTACCTAACGATATCATACTGAGTATTATAGGTGATAATAAGGGAAAACTATGGCTTACTACCGAAAATGGTTTATCGAAATATGATCCGGAAACGGGTGTGTTTCAAAATTATGATTACTCGGATGGTTTACCGAATACCAAGTTTTCGGAAGCGGCCAGCATCAGATCACGATCCGGTAAAATATTGTTGGGCTGTTTGAATGGTTACGTCTCTTTTGATCCCGATAAGGTTTATAATGCTAAGTTTAAGGCCAATATCGCTTTAACTAATATCCAGATTTTTAATAAATCGGTTATTCCGGGCGTGGAAGGTTCTCCATTAAAATACCCGATAGATCAAACAGAGCATATTACATTGCACTATGATCAGAATTTGATCGGTATAGAATATACGGTGCTCGATTATCGCGAAAGCCATAAAATTTTATATGCCTACAAGCTGGATAATCTGGATAAAGACTGGAATTATGTCCGCAATCAGCGACAAGCTACTTATACCAACCTTTCGCCGGGTAAATATGTGTTCAGGGTAAAAAGTGTAAGCTATGATCTGTTTACCAATGTTCCCGAAAAAACGATCATTATTACCATCTTACCACCACCATGGCTTACCTGGTGGGCTTTTATAGGTTATTTTATATTGGCAGTTATTTTATTAGAGATAACGAGGCGCATAATATTTACTATGATACGATTGCGCAACAGGGTTGTTGTAGAGCAAAAACTAACAGAACTTAAGTTGCAATTTTTTACCAATATATCGCACGAGTTAAAAACACCGCTTACGCTGATCGTTAGTCCGTTAGAAGAGATCACCCGTACAGAAAACTTATCGCCGAAAGGCCGTGAGTATATCAATGTGGTGAATAAAAATGCCAACCGGATGATCCGTTTTATTAATCAATTGCTGGATTTCAGGAAAGCTCAAAGCGGTAAAATGCGGTTAAAGGTGTCGGAAGTGGAGATTGTGGGACTGGTAAATCAAATTAGTCAGTATTTTACTGAAATAGCGCATGAAAAGAAGATAGACCTGGTTGTACAATCAAACGTTGGGGAGTTATACGCCTGGATAGACGAAGAGAAGCTGGATATTGTTATTTATAATTTGCTATCCAATGCTTTTAAATTTACGCCAACCAATAAAAAGATAACCTTAGAAGTTTATTACGCGGGTGGCGATATTTTTTGCATCAACGTAATTGATCAGGGTACCGGCATACCTAAAGATAAATTAGCTGAGATTTTTGAGCTTTATTACGAAGGAGATAAAGCCGAGGGTAATAATTTAAAAGGTACGGGTATTGGTTTGGCACTATCTAAAGAGTTAATAGATAACCACGATGGTAAAATAAAAGCAACCAATAACCCTGATGATGGTGCAACTTTTAGTCTTGAACTAAAAATAGGAAAAGAGCATTTTAATAATAAGGAAGTTGATTTTGTAAATGCATCGCATGTGCCGGAGTTTATACAATCGTTTTATGTAGATAAGCCGGATACTGAAATTGGTGTGGTTGAAGCTGCTGAAAGCAATGCGCATACGGTGCTGATTGTTGAGGATAATACCGATCTGCGCAGGTTTTTGTGTAATCAATTATCGGCATTATATAAGGTGATTGAGGCAGCGGATGGGGTTGAGGGTTTGAAAATTGCCATTGAAAGCTTGCCTGATCTGATCATCAGTGATGTGATGATGCCTAATATGGATGGTATTCAAATGCTTGATCAGTTGAAGAATAACATTGTAACCAGCCATATCCCGGTAATACTGTTAACTGCAAAATCATCGATAGATAACCAGATAGAGGGATTAAAATATGGGGCGGATTTTTACATTACCAAACCATTCCATACCGATTTTATTTTGGCATGTGTTGAGAGCCTGATCAAACAGCGGAAGCAATTGTTTGAATCGATATTAGGTAACAGAAGTGTTTTACAATTGTCGCCAGGTGAAGTTTTTATCACTTCTAAAGATGAGCAGCTGCTTAAGGAAACAATAAAGATTGTAGAAGAAGGGATGTCTGATCCGGATTTTAATATTGATAGTGTTGCCGTAGCTGTTGGCTTGGGGCGTACCACTTTTTATAAAAAACTGAAAAGTTTAACAGGTCTTGCACCAGTTGAATTTGTGCGCGATATCAGACTACAACGCGGCGAGCAATTACTGGTTGCTGGGGAATATAATATATCAGAAATAGCCTATAAAATTGGCTTTAGCAGCTCAGGATATTTTAGTACATGCTTTAAAGAAAAATATAATCTTACCCCATCTCAATACCTCAAAAAAGAGAAGGATGTAAATTTGCAAACGGGTTTACATTAATTGACGGTTTTGTACCAAATATTTGATTTTGGCGTCTAAACAAAGCCTTTCACCAATTTTTAAAAACCTTTCGCCAAAATTTAAACACTCAAAAGTGTATTTCTGGATAGATTTGCTTAACAATTATAAACCAGGTCTGTCGTTAAGCCCTGCATTTTTTAAAGAATTCTGACTTGTTGAAACCGCATGTGTTACATGTGATTTTGCGACGAATTTTTTGAAGGCTTGAGATAAACCGCGAACCAATTTTTATTATAAAGAACTATAACAGTATAAAAACTGTGAACCAATTATGTTAGCTATATACGCTAATTGAACCCGTTTTATTATATAATTATATGATTAAAATTTTACAACGTTCGTTTCTTCTTTTAACACTTGTGCTGGTTTTTGCAGGCTGCAAAAAGAAGTTTGATGATTATTACGCGGCACCAAGCGGTTTGGGTGATCCCATTTACCAAACATTGAAAGCCAAAGGTAATTTTACCCATTACCTTAACCTGGTTGATAGGGCAGGTTATAAAGATATTTTAAGCACAACAGGCTGGTTCACTGTTTTTGCACCCAATGATGCTGCCTTTGCAAAATACTTTACCGAGAAAGGCATCAGCGGCGACGCGGCTATTACTGATACAATTGCCCGCGGAATAGTTAAGTTTTCGCTTGTATATAATGGATACCGTAAAGATCAGTTGAGCATCTATCAAATTGCAGGTATTGATGGTGGTGTGCCTAATATGGGCTACAAACGTAAAACCACTTATTATGATGGTGTTCAGCAAAAAGGAGATTCTAAACACTCTAAAATAATCAATACCAACCGTAACAATACTTCGACTGACGGAAAAACTACGACACTACAATATAAAGATGGTGATAACAACAATAAGTACACACCATATTTTACCGATGTGTTTTTAGCGGCGAATGGTTTGAGTGCTGCAGACTATAATGCTTTTTATCCAAATTCGACCTTTAGCGGTTTTAATGTTGGACCCGCAAGTGTGGTTACTAAAGATATTGTGGCATCAAACGGTATCATTCATGAGATTGATAGAGTGATACCTGCGTTAGCGAACTTTGAACAATACATTACTGTTAATTCAAATTACAGCGAGTTTAAAAAACTGATGGATTCGCTGGCTATTTATGGGGCTAATGTCGCGCTATCGCACGCCAACTTTGTAGCTACAGGATCAACAGATTCGGTATATGTAAAATCGTATGATGGAAGACTGGGGTTTAGTATCAATAACGAAAGCTATTCGGGTGCTATTTTAACCGCTGCACAGTCTGCCGGTTACAGTATGATCGTTCCGACGAATGCCGCTTTGAATACTTACCGCGCTAAAATATTATCAAAATTTGGAAACTCGTTTTTTAAAGGTGCTCCAAATAGTGTGGTAATTGATTTTGTGAACTCGTTAATGTGGCCTTCAAATTTATGGCCAAGCCAATATACGCTGGGTACAAACGTTCAGTTGGAAACCACTACAGTACCTGCAATTAACGTTGTTGACAGGCAAATATTAAGCAACGGTACTTTTTATGGTACGTCAAAATCGCAGGAAGCAAATGTGTTTAGAACAGTGTATGGCGTGCCATATCTTGATCCTAAAGGAAGCATGACCCTGCAGGACTTTTTATTCATCGCCAACGGCATTAAATTCCAGATCACTCAACCATCAGTAAAAAACACCTTATTCATTATGAATGATGATGTATTGGCCGCCAATGGATGGAAATACAATGAGGTAAGTATTGGTACTGGTACTACTGCTTGGGGCTTTAAAGCGGCTACATCAAGCAGCTACTCTTACAGCACACCTTACCGGGATATTATATTCCGGATGTTTGGAAATGGTGTAGTGCCAAATCTGGATATTCCAAGTTTAGCGGGTTCCGGAATTGCGGAAACTATTAACCACGAATTTATCAAATACAAAGCCGGCAAAATACAAACCAGCGGAACAGTAGATGCCGGAGTTGATCTGAACGTTATAAAAACCGATGCAACATCAATTAACGGAACGGTATATTATGTTGATGGCATGCTATCGTTCACTAATAATAATGTTGGTTATCACCTTCAAAAGCTGGCTACCCAGTATCCGGCAAGTTATTCATCCTTTTATTATTTTTTATCAACAGCTCCTAATACATTATATAATCCAACTACCCAGGCAATTGCAGGTGTTAGCGCCAGTGTTGATGTTAACTACACCATTTTGGTACCTACAAACGCTGCTATTAGCGCAGCTATTAAAGCAGGCTATCTTCCGGGTACTAAAGCCACAGGGGCATTACCAACCGCAGCGCCATCGTCTGCAGCAGACCAAGACCTTGTGCGTAAGTTTATTCTATATCATATCATTAATGGTAATTCGTTACCGGTTGATCAGCGTACCCGCACCGATAATTACATCACCCTGCTGCAAAGCGAAACCGGTGCATCTACATTTTTGAATGTGTACAATCAGCCTAATTCTATGACGATAATTGATAAGCAAAACATTTTAACCAATGTGATAAATGATGCTACGAGTAACCAGCTATCAAACCGTGCCATTATCCATTCTATCGACAATTTCTTACACTATTAATCAAGCCTATATCCGAATAATATTATATGAAAACACTTTTACTAAAAAGTATTTGTTTATTAATGATTGGGACTTTAATTGGTGTAAAACCAGTTGCAGCCCAAACGCCAAGCCAGGCCCAGCAAACCACTACTATACGCGGCCGGGTTTTAGATAAAAAAGACAAACAATCTATCATAGGTGCATCAGTTGTTGAGCTTGATAATAATAACCGTACGGTAACAGGGGTATCAACAGATATTGATGGTAATTTTGCCATCAGAGTATCTAAAACCACTAACCAGATAGCTGTTTCGTTTATAGGTTACAGAACATTTTTTACCAAAGCAATTGGTGAGCGCAGGGTTATTAACGTACAGTTGGAATCTAACGCGAACCAAATGACGGAAATCGCTATCACCGGGAACCGCACGGTAAGCAACGGTACCGGTTTGAATATTGACGCGCGTAATTCAACAATGGCATCGTCAACCATTAATGCTAAAGACCTTGAAGAGTTGGCTGTAACATCAATTGACCAGGCTTTGGCCGGACGTTTACCGGGTGTTGACTTTGGTGCAACATCGGGCGATCCGGGAGCGGGGATGTCTATCAGGATCCGTGGTACGGCCTCAATAACCGGAAGTGCCGAACCGTTAATTGTATTAGATGGTTTGCCTTACGAAACACAAATACCTGCAGATTTTAACTTTGGTACCGCTGATGATGTTGGTTACGCACAATTACTTAACATTTCGCCATCGGATATTAAGGATATCACGGTATTGAAAGATGCTGCATCAACCGCGGTATGGGGTTCAAAGGCCGCTAATGGTGTGCTACTGATCAATACCAAACGTGGTGCAACAGGTAGTCCGATAATAACTTACAATTTAAAAGCTACCATGGCTGTACAACCTAAAGGGATTCCGTTTTTGAATGGAAACAGCTATGCTACATTGATACCTGAAGAGTTTATGAATGCTACGGGAGCACCATTGGATTTTTTGGGAAACAATGGTCAGAACAAAGCATTTCAATATGATCCATCAGATGCGTTTTATTACTACAATTATGGACAGAACACCAACTGGATTGACTTAATCACCCGTAAGGGATATACTCAGGATCATAATATATCGATGAGTGGTGGTGGAGAAAAAGCCAAATACTATGCATCATTTGGTTATTTAAACCAAACAGGTACAACTTTAGGTACCGATCTAACCCGTATCACAACAAAGATCAATTTGGATTATGTGGTATCGAGCAGATTGCGCTTCCGTACAGATTTAACCTATACGCATGTTAATAACACTTTGATGTACAGCACCGATCTGCGGAATGTCGCTTACAACAAAATGCCAAACATGTCGCCGTATTTGTATGACGAGTATGGGAACAAAACCTCGGTGTACTTTTCGCCGGAATCCAATATCCAGGGTACTTATCCTAAAACATATAACCCACTGGCGTTGGCTAACAACGGCTTAAGCCATTTGCTTGGTGAGCGTATCACGCCAAGGTTTAACCTTCAGTATGATATTATTCCATCGCTATTCGTATCAACGGTTGATTTACAGTTTGATATCAATAATACCAAATCAAAAACCTTTTTACCTCAGATAGCAACAGGTAAGCCAAGTACAGATCCATCTGTAAACCGTGCCAGTGATGCCGATGGTGACGCGTATAACGTTCAATCGAAGATCAACTTTATTTATACGCCGGAGTTAGGAGAGAAAAGCTCTTTACAGGCTTTGTTATCGTTACAAACAGAGGATAGCAATACGGCATCATACAGCGCTTTAACAGGTAATACAGCTTCGGCTTATTTGCAAGATCCGGCCAGTCCAGGTTTGAATAGCCTTGGTTTAAACTCTACTCAAGGTGAGAGCCGCAACTTTGGTGTAGTAATGCAAGGCCAATACATGTACCTTGATCGCTACATTGTTAGTGTAAACGGACGTTTAGATGGTAACTCAAAATTTGGCCCGAATAACAGGCTGGGATTTTTTCCGGGTGTGGCTGCAAGATGGCGTGTGTCCGGCGAACCGTTTTTAAAGAAACTGACCTTTTTAAATGAGCTAAGCTTAAGGTTGAGCTATGGCGATGCAGGCCAGGCACCCGACGCCAGCTATTACGGAACCTATACTCCGCTAAGCTATACGTATAACGGAAGGGCCGCGGTTATACCTAATAAGGTTGAGCTAAGCAATTTAAAATGGCAAACTGTAGTTGGTAAAAACCTTGGTTTAAACGTTGGCTTATTTAACTCACGTGTGAAAGCTGATATTGAGTTTTATAACAATACCACTAAAGATTTATTTTTTAATGGCTTGAGTGTTGCAACCATATCCGGCTATAGCAACATTGGTTTAAACATAGGTACTTTAGAGAACAATGGCTGGGAGCTGGGTTTAAATACCATCCCCATCAAAACCAAAAATTGGATTGTTGGCTTTGACTTTAACATTGCCCAAAACAGCAATAAGCTAACCTCAGTATCCGATTTTTATCCACGCGAAAGCGTGTTGGGTGTGCCTGCCCTGGGTAACTATAAATCATTCTTGTTGGTAGGTAATCCTTTTGGCTCGTTCTATGGGTTTAAATACAAAGGGGTTTATACTGATAAAAATGCTACTGTAGCTACTGATGAAAACGGAAAGCAAATTGCCGATGCCAATGGCAATAAGGTTTACATGCGTTACAATTACCCGGCGGTGAATTATACCTTCCAACCGGGAGACGCGATGTATGAGGATATTAACAAAGATGGTAATATTGATTATCGCGATTTGGTTTACCTGGGTAATGGCGTACCTAAGTTTACCGGTGGTTTTGGTCCGAATATCACATTCAAGGGAAACCTGAAAATATCGGCCTTTTTTAGTTACCGCTGGGGGTACCAGGTTATTAATAGCGTGAAAATTAACACCACCAATATGTATGGTGTTAATAACCAAAGCACCGCGGTATTGAGGCGCTGGAGAAACCCTGGCGATGTTACCGATATCCCGCGTGCATTGTACGGAGCTGGTTATAACTGGTTAGGATCTGACCGTTATGTTGAGGATGGATCGTTCGTGAAGCTAAGCTCTATCAC
>Ga0116227_10007966_pt1 | contig 20307 bp, 17 predicted proteins | sample S1TSphgellanicum_FD_89693 | JGI IMG/M metagenome (GOLD analysis project Ga0116227, IMG submission 89693) | Host-associated microbial communities from peat moss isolated from Minnesota, USA - S1T2_Fb - Sphagnum magellanicum MG | ecosystem: Host-associated > Plants > Peat moss > Unclassified...
TTAACTTGATCTAATTGTGATACTGAATTCATTTGGAAATAGTATAATAGTTTGTTAACAAATTTAACGGTTCAAAAGTAAAAAAACATACAGATATATCCATAATATATCTATAAAATGCCAAAAAATAGAAGCAATTTCCATTCTGTACTGGTTCTTAGCAAAAGGCAACTTTTTATAGCTTCCGGCTAAAGCATTGATAATTAAGCCTACTCCGGCAATGATATGGAATAAATGTAAACCAGAAACAACATAAATAAATGATATTGCCGCGTTATTATTGACCATATTGGCACCTGTTTTAACGAGATTAGCCCATGCCGCAAACTGTATAAAGCCAAATGCAACTGCAAGTACTACAGTAAACCATAACATTTGGCGCTGCATGCCTGAATTTTTGTTTCTAAAAAAACGTGTTGCCAGCATAAGTGTAATACTGCTTGCGGCAATAACCAATGTGCTATAAATAAAAGCATCAGGTAGCACCAAACCATGCCCCTTACCTTTTGAGGCTGCAAATACCAGATAATAACTGGTAAAGCCCCCAAACATAATTGTTGAGGAAACCACAAAAAGCCAGACAATAAACTTTCTTGGTTTTGGATCAAATATATCTTGAGTATTTTCCATTGCTAAAATCATAAACTACTTTACTATAAAATCAAAAAGTAAAACCAATTGCACTGCAGGCAAATAAAAAAATGAACAAAACATCACTTTTCTCGCATCAGCAAGATCCTGTTTTAACATTAGCTTTAAAGCGAGCCAGCTAAAAATTAAGCCAGATATTATTGATAATACAGCAATATAATACCCGCCAAAACCATAGAAAAATGGCAATAGGCTCACCGGAATTAAAATTACTGTACTTGCAAATATAACTATGGCTGATATTTTATCTCTATGTTTTGTGGGCAATAACCTAAAACCTGCTTTTTTGTAGTCATCATCCAATACCCATGCTATTGCCCAAAAATGTGGGAATTGCCAAACAAACTGGATTAGAAACAATATTACAGCAATACTGTCGATTTTTCCGTGGGCGGCTACATAACCAATGAGAGGAGGCAGAGCACCTGGAATTGCCCCAACAAACACCGCAATTGGAGATTTCCGTTTTAAGGGGGTATAAGCAAATGCATAAAGGAATATAGAAAATACCGATAGTAAACCAGTTTCTATATTTAGTTTGCCCAATAACCAAGTACCTAAAATTCCCATTACCAAGCCAGATACCAATCCCTGACCTGTAGTCATATGACCTGAGGGCATAGGACGGTCTTTGGTTCTCGTCATCAGTTTATCCAGATCTACTTCAATTACCTCATTGAAACAATTTGCTGCAGAAGTAACCAAAAAACCACCCGCTATTAAAATAAGCCATTTGGACCAGTTTATGCCTGGTATAACCCCATCTATTTCTACTTGCGATCCAATTAAAAATGTTACTGACGCAGAAAAAACAACCAGAAAGGTTAATCTGAATTTAATAAGTTTAGAAAAATCTGCTAAAAATCCTTTCAATTCCTTTAAATTATTGTTTATATGTTCTTGTTCTGTAAACCAGCAAGTACAAATAAAACTGTAAACTAAATAACAATGTTGAGAACAAGATATGTAATGCCTGTGCTACAGGAGGTAAAGCAATATAAGCCAAAGCAAATCCGGTAAGCAATTGAACCAAAAGTGTAACCATAATAATTTTTGCAGTTACTAGGGGTTCTGCTTTCCCACTAAAACGGTCCATTACCATTTTATACACTATAGCATTTGCTATAGTAACCAAAATGGCCAAATCTCTATGATAATTAAAAATTTGTCCTGCCTTGCTAATCCAGTTTGTCCTATTGTTAAACGCTGACGATTTTGAAATTACATCAATAGCTTCCCTAACCTCTGTTCCCAATACAATTTGGGCAATACTTAAAGCTACTGTAAAAAACAGAAAGCCTTTAAGCCACAAAATCCTGTACATGATTACCGAAGGCGGAGTGTGCAGCTGTTTTGCATAGTTATATGTATATATGGAAATAGCCAAAATGACTAATGCCAATAGCATATGTACAGTTATAATCCACTGCATTAAATTAGTAGACACCACAATAGAACCTAACCAAGCCTGATAACCTACTAAAAATATGTTCAGAATGCTTAATACAACAATACGTGTTGCATTTTTACGGTAAACAAAAGAATAAACAGCTGTTAAAAGTAAAAATATTCCGGCAAAAAATCCAGCAAGCCTGTTCAGGTATTCTGTCCATGTCTTTGCCGGATTAAACTCTTCAGGAACAGTAATGCTTTTATCATGACGTATGCTATCTGCCAGCTCAACTTTTCCCATGCGCTCTAAAAAATTTGCAAAACGCTCATTCTTTTTAATCCTCCCTGCAGCATATTTCTCTTTATAATCTGATGGCAACTGAGATAATTTTGTAGGTGGCACATATTGGTCAAAACACTTTGGCCAATCCGGACAGCCCATTCCAGAACCTGTACTGCGAACAATTCCCCCCGCCAATATCACAATCAGTGTAATCACTATTGTAATAAAATTGATCCTTATAAAACGCTGTTCTGATTTACTAATCATATTTATTTATAGATAAAAAGGGTATCCGGATAAGCAGAAACTTAATCAGATACCCCTTAAATATATTTAAAAGCTAACTAACTAGCTCTCTTGCTCTTGCACAGGATTTGCTAATTCCCAATCTAATTGGATACGTTCTGCTTCTGCATTGCCTTCAAAATCATGAGGTAAATTAGAGCTCATAGTTTGTGAGAAAGGTACTGTTTGAGGAATATAATCTTCTTCATGTCCTGGCTTGCTGTAATCATAAGGCCAACGATATACTGTTGGAATTTCTCCTGGCCAGTTTCCATGCAAATGCTCTACAGGAGTAGTCCATTCTAAAGTATTGGCTTGCCAAGGATTCTGAGTTGCTTTTTTACCTCTAAATATAGAATAGAAGAAGTTAAACAGGAATGCAACTTGTGCTAAAGCCGCTGCAATAGCTGCCCAAGTCACAAATACGTTTACTGTTAACCATTTTTTCATAAACTCAAACTCAGTAAATGCATAATAACGACGTGGAACTCCGTCTAAACCTAAGAAGTGCAATGGGAAAAACACTAAATAAGCTGCAATAAATGTTAACCAAAAGTGCAAATAGCCCAATTTAGGATTCATCATACGGCCAAACATTTTAGGGAACCAGTGATAAACTCCAGCAAGCATACCAAAAATAGCTGCCGATCCCATTACCAAGTGGAAGTGGGCAACAACAAAGTAGGTATCATGTAATGTAATGTCTAAAGCTGCGTTACATTACAAGATTCCTGTTAAACCACCTGAAATAAAGAAAGATACTACACCAATTGCATACAGCATCGCTGGTGTAAAACGAATGTTTCCACGCCATAAAGTGGCCAGCCAGTTAAATGTTTTTACAGCTGATGGTACAGCAATAATTAATGTGGTTACCATAAATACACCCCCTAATAAAGGGTTCATACCTGTTACAAACATATGGTGCCCCCACACAATGAATGATAATACCGTTATACCAATTAATGAATAAACCATTGCATGGTAACCAAAAATAGGTTTACGTGCATTTACAGACATCACTTCTGATGAGATACCCATTGCAGGCATAATTACAATATATACCTCAGGGTGACCTAGGAACCAGAATAAATGTTGCCATAAAATAGGTGATCCACCTTCATTTGGTAAAATATTAGTACCCATCACGATATCTGATAAGTAAAAACTTGTACCAAAACTACGGTCAAATATCAATAAAACAACACCTGCTACTAATACCGGGAATGATAAGATACCTAAAATTGCTGTTAAGAAGAAAGCCCAAATGGTTAATGGCATTTTCCAAAGGTCCATGCCTTTTGTACGCATATTTAAAATGGTACTTACATAGTTTATACCGCCCATTAGAGAGGATGCGACGAAGAGTATCATACTGATTAACCATAATGTCATACCTAAGCCAGAACCAGCAATTGCTGTAGGTAAGGCAGATAAAGGTGGGTAAACCGTCCATCCTGCAGCTGCAGGTCCTGTTTGAATAAAGAATGATCCCATCATGATCACACAGGCTGTAAAGAAAAACCAGTAAGATAACATGTTTAAAAATGGGGATGCCATATCTCTTGCACCAACCTGCAGTGGAATTAATAGGTTACTAAAAGTACGACTCAATCCTGCTGTTAATACAAAGAAAACCATTATGGTACCATGTATCGTTACTAAAGCAAGATAAAAATCTGATTTAATACGGCCACCTTCAGCCCATTTTCCTAAAAATGTTTCTAAAAAAGGAAAGTTTTTATCTGGCCATGCCAATTGTATACGGAATAAAATAGATAAAAACATTGCAATAACAGCCATAATGATACCTGTTATCAAAAACTGCTTTGCAATCATTTTATGATCCTGGCTAAAGATATACTTTGAAATCAAAGTTTCTTTGTGATGGCCATGATCGTTGTGGTCTTGATTGTGTTCGTCGTGTAATGCTATTGTTGACATAATTTTTGCGCTCTTCCGGTATATTATTTATTTAAAGCCAATGTTTTGTTTTTCACTACTACAGAATCTTTAGCAGATGAATCTGATACTGCTTTTACTGGAGCTGGTGCAACTGGCAAATTAAATTGTTTTCTCAAATCGTCGTTTAAAAAAGTTTTTTGTTTGGCTAACCATTCTTCATACTCTTTTTCCGACACAACTCTTACATCTTTTTGCATGTTGTAGTGACCACCGCCACAAATTTTAGCACAATAGAAAAGATATTTAAAATTAGGATCGTTTGTTTTCTCCTGCATGTCACGTGTTGTAACTGTAGGCGTAAATTCGAAAATAGTCTGCATACCCGGTACTGTATTTAACTGTACCCTAAAATGCGGCATATAAAAACTATGGATTACATCTTTGCTATTTAGCAACAGTTTAACTGGTCTTCCAACAGGAATTACCATTTCATCAGCCATTAAATCATCACGTGATTTTAAATCACTGAAATCAATACCCAATGTATTGCTTGATGTTGTCAATTTGTAGTTTCTTTTTCCTACAATTCCATCAGCTCCAGGATAACGGATAGACCATTTAAACTGCTCAGAAGTTACTTCAATCTGAATTGGCTTGTTGTTTGGATCTTCCGTTTTGAAGAAAATTGATCTCCAGGTTAAGAAACCCATTAAAACCAAAACAGTAAGAACTAAAGCTGGTATAATGGTCCATATTTTTTCAATGGTATTATTGTGTGGATAGTAGTAAGCTTTACGTTTTGGAGAAAATTTATATATATAAGAGAATCCAAATAATAGAATATGAGTGACAACCAATACGATTGTAGTTAAGATTAATGTTAAGTTTAACATTGAATCAATCTTTACACCATGCTCTGATGCCGCGTCTGGCAATAACATACCACCATGAACAGTATATTCCCAGTATAGGCCATACAATCCAACAATTAATGACACTGCAAATAAAGTTGCATTAACTTTATGCCAATTAATACCTTCAGCTTTACCTTGAGCTTGCTGACTTAATTCATATACCTTTAAGGCTTTACCTACAATGGTTATAAATAAACAAACGGCAAGAAAAACCAGTGTATAAAAAATAACTGATCTGTAAACCTCGCTCATATCAACAGCCTTCGGTGCCGCCGCTGCTGCATCTTGGGCAAATGCGCTGGTGTTTGCAAAAACAGTAAGCAATACTGCTAAAGCTGCGGTCGTTTTATTCGTGATAAACTTTCTTAAACTCATTTTCTTAAAAGTAGTACAGTGTACTTCTATAATAATAATTAAATATTCGCTTTTATTCAATCAACAACTAAAGTTGGTGATGCAAACTTTCTTGTAACAATGGATGATTTTTTGCAATTAACGGCTTTTTACTTAATGAAGTTAGAACCGTAAAGGTAAATAAACCTACAAAACCTAAAGCTGTTCCAATTTCTATAAAGCCAAAACCATGGTGTTCCAATACTGTACCAGGCATAATCATTTGATAATAATCTACCCAATGGCCTAATAATACAATGATAGATACAATTAACAGTTTAAGTTCACTCCTTTTGTTATCTCTATCCATTAACAATAAAACTGGTGCTAAGAAGTTCATGGCTAGGTTTAAGAAAAACCAGAACTTGTAATATTCAAAGCGTTTATAAAAATAAACAGTTTCTTCAGGGATGTTTGCATAGTAAATTAATAAAAACTGTGCAAACCAAACATAGGTCCAAAAAATAGAGAACCCAAAAATCATTTGACCCAAGTTATGCAAGTGGCTATTGTTCACCCACTGCATATAGCCTGCTCTTTTTAATAAAATGATAATCACAGCGATGGTTGCTAAACTGCTTACCCACATGGCAGCAAAATTGTACCAACCAAACATGGTAGAGAACCAATGTGCTTCTAATGACATGATGGTATCGAAAGCAAATACAGGTGTAGTAAAGCCGTATATTACTAAAAATATACATGCATTTTTAAAGCTTTTACGGTACGAACTTAATCCCCCAGCTAAATCTTCATTAACTGAAAACTTAACCAATGCCCAAGAAAATATACTGTAAACACCTAAAAATACAACCTGACGGCCTAAAAAGAAAGGTACATTTAAAAACACCGACTTACCTGCAATAATTGCATCATATTGTGGACTATTTTTATCTGTTAAACCATCTGCATGCCAGTGGTGATATAAATTATGTGTATATAAACCTGCAGATATAATTACAATTAAAATTATAGCAGCAATTGGTAATGTTTTGGCCATGGCCTGTGGTACACGTAAAATTGAAGCAGACCAACCTGCTTGTGCCACGTATTGAACGGCTAGGAAAAATGTTGCAGACATACATACGCATGCAAAATAATATCCCATAAGCAACAGGTTAGCAAAAGTGCGCTCATGCATCACCTTATCTTCACTTAAAAAGCCATAAGCAATAGCTGCGACACCGAGTACGATACCAACTATACTTAAAGTTTTAACTTTACCTGTAAACTCAAACTGTTCACTAAAATTAATATTGTGAGTTCCCATTTATCTTCTGCTTTACTTATTGTCCTTTTTGTAATTGTTGAACATACATCACGACTTTCCAACGGTCAGTTGGAGAAATCTGCGAAGCATGTGAGCCCATATTATTTACACCATAGGTAATGGTATGATAAATTTTACCTGCAGTAAGATATTTCATATTACCACCTCTTGATGAACTGCCTTCATGATAAGAAGGTACACCGCTAAATTTCTCTATTTTAACTAGGTGTCCTTGTCCATCTCCTTTTTCACCATGACAAGGGCTACAAAACACTTTGTATAAATGTTGTCCTTGAGCTAATGTATTTGTATCTACAGGCAATGGGTTTACCATACTCACGCCCGCCGCTTCATATCCTTCTTTAGTATTTGGATATACATCATACTCCTTAAAACCTACTGGTTTTGTATTTGCAGGTGGAACCTGTGCTGTATGCCCTTTAAAACTTGCTAAAAGCTTATTTGCAGTATCTACAGGCTGATCTGGATTAAGTGCAATTGGATCATACATATTTCTCGCATATTCCAATCCTGTACTGCGTTTATCTCTGCATGCAGAAAGGGTAGCAATAAATGCGAAGGCCAGCAATCCGACATAAACAAATTTATTCTTATTCATAGCTAATGTACTTCCTTTCATTATACTTTACTTCTAAAGCACCTGCATCTTTTAATAAACTATCAATAACAGTATGTGCTGCATTTTCTTGTGCATCAACTGCAATAACAAAACGATCATCAGTGGCACGGAGATCCATAACTCTTGGTGCTCTTCCTGGAAATAAATGTGTTGAGGCATAATAAGACAGTACCATACCAAAAGCACAAAATAATACGGTAAGCTCGAACATTATCGGAATAAAATCCGGTAATGCAAACGATGGTTTACCGCCTATGTTTACTCTCCAATCTATAACTGCGCAAAAATAAATTAAAGCGAAAGCGGCACAGGTACCTGTTATACCAAAGCAAAATGCTGCGATATCAATTCTCGATCTTTTAATTCCTAATTTGGCTTCTATTCCATGTATAGGCATTGGGGTATAAACATCATAAATGCTGATGTTATTTTCCTGAAGTTTTTCGATGCCGTGCATCATTTCATCAGGATCTCCAAAACTGCCTAAAATATATTTGATATTACTCATTGTTATATTTTTGCGTATTCTTCTTGTTTAACACTATCAAATTTATCTAAAGACTCTATGTATTCTGCTACATATTCTTTATTCTCATGTCCGTTTTTGATCAATTCTTTTTTAGCTTGCTCACTTGAAGTTTTCAATAATAACTTAACCTCAGCAATTGCAATTGAAGGCAATACCCTTAAGAATAATAAAAATAAGGTAAAGAATAAACCAATTGACCCTACGAATACACTTACATCAACCCAAGTTGGGTAAAACATTGCCCAGCTTGAAGGAATATAATCACGGTGTAAAGAGGTTACGATAATTACGAAACGCTCAAACCACATACCGATGTTTACCACAATAGATAATATCCATGTTGCACGGATGCTTAAGCGTATTTTTTTGAACCAAAGCAATTGTGGAGAAATCACATTACAAGTCATCATCATCCAGTATGCCCACCAATACGGACCCGTTGAACGGTTAACAAATGCATAAGACTCATATTCAGAACCTGAATACCATGCAATAAAAAATTCTGTTAAATAAGCTACACCAACAATTGATCCGGTTAAGATGATGATTTTATTCATCGACTCAATGTGGAACATGGTGATGTAATTTTCAAGCCCTAATACTTTACGTGCAACCAATAATAAGGTTAACACCATCGCAAAACCAGAAAAAATTGCACCCGCAACAAAATACGGAGGGAAGATTGTGGTATGCCACCCTGGAATTACAGATGTTGCAAAGTCCATGGATACAATAGTGTGTACCGAAAGTACTAGAGGGGTAGAAATACCGGCTAAAATTAAAGATACGGCTTCAAAACGCTGCCATGTTTTAACACTGCCGCTCCATCCAAAAGAAAATATAGAATATACTTTTCTGCGCATGCCCGTTGCACGGTCGCGGATGGTTGCAATATCTGGCAATAAACCTGTATACCAAAACAATAGAGATACAGAGAAATAAGTTGAGATGGCAAACATATCCCATACCAACGGTGAATTAAAGTTTACCCAAAGCGAACCAAATTGGTTTGGTAAAGGTAAAACCCAGTATGCTAACCATGGACGGCCCATGTGAGATACAACATAAGTTGCCGCACAAATTACCGCAAAAATGGTCATTGCCTCAGCAGAACGGTTAATGGAGTTCCGCCAATTTTGGCGGAAAAGCAATAGTACTGCTGATATCAGTGTTCCAGCGTGACCAATACCAACCCACCATACGAAACCGGTGATGTCCCATGCCCATCCAACTGTTTTATTTAATCCCCAAGAACCGATACCATTCCAAAAGGTATAGCTTACTGCTACTACCCAAAGTAAGGCACCTAAAGAGGCAAAAGTGAAACCAATCCACCAAGCTTTGTTTGGCTTATTTTCTACAGGCATTAAGATATCATCCGTAATTTTTGCATACGTAATGTTATCGCCTGTAATTAATGGTTCTCTAAGTATTGATTCGTTATGTCCTGACATAATTTATTATCTATTCTTTATACTAAGCTTCTGCTGCTTGTATGGTTGTATCTATGTTTCTAATTTTTGTCATGTAGCCAATACCTGGTTTCACATTGATCTCTTCTAAAACGTAGTAAATACGCTCAGAACGTAATGCTTTTGAAACTTCAGAGTTTGGATCATTTGAATCACCAAATATAATTGCATTTGCTGAACAAGCTTCTTGACAAGCCATTTTGATATCTCCGTCTTTTAATGGACGTTTCTCCATTTTAGCCGTTAATTTACCTGCCTGGATACGTTGGATACACATTGAACATTTCTCCATTACCCCACGGGAACGTGTAGTTACATCAGGATTAAGGACCAATTGTGTAAATTCATTGTTCAAATAGTTATCAAAACGAGAATCATTCCAGTAATTGAACCAGTTGAAACGACGCACTTTGTACGGACAGTTATTTGCACAATAACGTGTACCTACGCAACGGTTATAAGCCATATGGTTTAAACCATCTGAAGAGTGTACTGTTGCCAATACTGGACAAACAGTTTCACAAGGAGCATGATCACAATGTTGACATAACATTGGCTGGTGTACAACAGAAACGTGATCGAAGTTTTCTAAATGCTCAATTTGTTTTTCTTTAGTTACTTCTTTTCCATTATCATCATAACTATAATAGCGGTCTATACGAATCCAGTGCATTTCACGGCGGCGGCGAACTTCATCTTTACCCACAACCGGAATGTTGTTTTCTACATTACAAGCTACAATACAAGAACCACAACCTGTACATGCATTTAAATCAATTGCCATTACCCAGTTATTACCTGGTTTATCATATCCTGGCCAAAGATCATTTTCTTCGTATTCTTTTTTCTTTTCTTCGCTGTTGTTGGTACCCGCTGCAGGATTTTTTAAGTAATCCTTAAATGAAGCTTCACGAATTACATTACGGCCTTCAAATGAATGGTGTGTTTGTGTTTGTGCAAGCTCATTACGGCCACCAGTAGGTGTAATGGTAATGGTTCCTGCATATTGAATGGTACCATTTGTAAAACTCACCAATGGAAAAGCATTTTTACCTACATGATCGCCAGCTTTACCCACTTTGGTACGGCCATAGCCTAAAGCAATAGATGCTGTTCCCTGTGCTTGGCCTGGTTGGATTAATACAGGTAAATCAATTGAATAACCATTCGCTCCTTTTACAGTTACCACATCAAATTCAGCAACTTTTAAAGATTCAGCTGTTTTACGTGATAAAGCAACGTAGTTGTCCCAAGTGACTTTAGAAACTGGATCAGGTAATTCCTGCATAAATGCATTATTGGCATTTTTACCGTCACGCATCGCTACACTTTCATAAAGCTGTACCTGGATATCCTTATTTAAAGCTTTACTATTATTTAAAATTGAATCTACAACACTTGTTAAAGATAGGCTGAAGCTGTACGTGCCTGCAGTTTTTGCTGGCGCAGCTACAACACCTTTCTCTAAAACATCCTCCCACTTAACACCTAAAGCAGGTAATACTTTAGCTTCCCAGTTGTTGCGAACATATTGATAATAAGATTTTACTGGAGCATCAGCCCATACCAATAAACTCTCTTCTGCCTGACGGCTGTTGAATACCGGATTAATGGTTGGCTGAACTATTGAATAATAACCTTCGTAAGCACTTGCATCACCCCAAGACTCTAAATAATTATGGTTAATGGCAATGGCATCGCAAATAGAAGCTGTTTCGTCAGCACGATCAGCAAATGAAATTTTCGCTGGAACTTTCGCTAAAGCAGCTGTAAAAGTTTTATTATCAATGTAATCATAAGCTGGGTTGCTGTTTAAAAATAAAACAGTACCTACTTCACCTCGGTTCATTTCATTGATAAATTCAGAAAACTCTGCATCGTTACCTGCATATAGGTGACAAGCATTATCCAAATCAATCGTTGTACCATAACTGCCGATAGCGGCATTAATAGCATTTACTAAAATTTGTGTAGAAACATCGTTTGAACCGCAAACCACTAGGCCTTTGCCTTTTGATTGTACTAATTCTTTGGCCACCAATTTAATTACTTTATCAGCAGTTGTATTGTTACCTAATGTTCCGCCAGGTAAAGAATTACCTGTAATTACATTATATAAAGCAATTAAGGCTGGTCCTTGTTCTGACAATTTAATTGGCACACGCGTATCTGCATTGGTACCGGTTAAGCTCATTCCACTTTCAAACTGAATGTGGCGGCTCATTTTTTTATTTTCTAATGATTTGTAGTTACGGTTAGCCGTATACTGAGCTGTAAATTCTTCTCCGCTGATCCAGGTACCCAAGAAATCAGCACCGAAACTCACAATTAAGTCAGCTTTATCAAAATTGTATTTTGGTAAAACGGCTTTACCAAAACTATTTTGATTGGCCTGAATGATCCCTGTATAAGAAACAGCATCATATTGAACCAATTTGGTTGCAGGATATTTAGCTACAAAATCGGCCACAACAGCTTTAGCTGAAGGACTGTTAATGGTTGAAGAAACAATACGGATCTTCTTTCCTGAATTTTGTGCTTGTGTTAATGCATCTTTTACAAAAGCATCAACTTTTGCCCAAGTGGTTTCCTCGTTTTTAAGAACAGGTGCTTTTAATTTTGATACATCGTACAAATCTAAAACCGAAGCCTGTGCCCTAGCATCAGTACCACAATTAAATTCACCCGCATTTGGATTTGGTTCTATTTTAATTGGACGTCCTTCTCTAGTTTTAACTAAAATACTTTGCCCATTGAAGCTAGACGTATAATAGTTAGGAATACCTGGTGTTACCTCTTCAGGTTTAATCAGGTACGGAATAGATTTTTTTAACGGTGTACTTTGACATGCAGCCAAGGTAACGGCACCTAAACCAAAACCTAACGCCTTTAAAAAGTCGCGGCGTGGAGTTACGGTACTTAACCCTGCTTCATTTAAAACATCTTCTATTGGAAGTGGCTCGGCAAATTCGTTTTTGTTATTTTTAACAAAATCGGGTGTATTGTTATACTCCTCTAAGCCTTTCCAGTATTTTTTGTTGCTTTCCATTTAAGCTATATTACTGTTTATCGAACGTTCTTACTAAACTCTAATCTATTAATAGTGGCATTTACCACACTCTAAACCACCCAATAAAGCTGGTGTAATTTTTTCGCCTTTTTTGATTTTCTCATGCGCCTCAATTACTTTGGCGTAGAAAGCGTTGTTTTTCTGACCAGAAATATCAGTTTCTTTATGGCAGTTGATACACCATTTCATGGTTAGTGGAGAATATTGATATATTTCTTCCATTGTATTCACCGGACCATGGCAGGCAAAACAAACAGGTTCATTTGGCTGTAAGCCTTTTGATTTACGAATGGCCTCCTCACCAACAACTACGTGCTGCGAGTGGTTAAAATAAGCAAAATCTGGCAAGTTGTGTACACGCACCCATTCCATTGGTTTTTGCTTGCTTTCATCGTATTTCTGAGTTTCTGGATCGTAACCCAATGAACTGTAAATCTTTTTAATTTCAGGAGAAATTTGTCCATCATATTTATCCCTAGCCTGTACAGCCTTATGGCAGTTCATACAAACATTTAATGATGGAATTGAAGCATTTTTAGACTTGAATGCACCTGAGTGACAGTATTGACAATCTATCTGATTGATACCCGCGTGCAATTCGTGAGAAAATTTAATCGGCTGTACTGGCTGATAACCAGTATGAACACCTGTATTCCACATGCCCATCCAACCGAATGAACCAAGCGCAATAATTAAACACAGAATAAAGAACATCACAAATTTTTTGTTCTTGAACATTCTGCGTATACCTACTTTTAATGGTATGTCTTCTTCAATTTCTATACCCTGCTTCTGTAGAATTAAGCGCTCTAATAGCCTTGTTGCACGTCCTAATATCACTAAGATAACAATAGCAATAACAACTATGCCTACAATACCAGCAATAGAAAGACCTGAAACTTCATCTTTAGCTACAGCAGCACCATCACCAGCGGGATTTGCTGCCGCTTTTGGCTCACCTTCTTTAATGTAAGCTAAAATGCTTTTCACTTTTTCTTCATCCAATTCAGGAAAAGAAGTCATTGCCACTTTTCCATTCTCATTGAAAAGCTTTACCGCTGCAGGATCTCCAGAAGCAATCAAACCCTGTGAGTTTGGAATCCATTTTAAAAGGAATGCTTCGGGGTGACGATCACTCACGCCAGTTAAGGCCGGACCGATCAGTTTTGCATCTAACGCATGGCACGAAGAACATTTTGCTTTGAAAAGCGTCCTACCCTCTTTAGCATCTTGCGCACTAACGGTAGAAACCGCTATTACAGAAATAGCTGAAAACAAGAATACCGACTTCCAAACGCTTTTTAAAATCATCGAGATATCTCTCATAATGAACACTTTATACTTATTTAATTACTTTACAACCTAAAATTGACCGATAAACTGTAGCCTGGCGATCAAAACTTGAACAAAAGTATAACTTATTAATAAATCCCATGACATAATAGTGACTGGAAATACAATTTATAATCATTCTAAACAAATCCACTTTCAGGCCTATGAACCCATTATTTTACCATTTTTGATTATTATTATAAATGGCTATTGTTTAGTGGATTTGTACACCTTGTTTAGGTTACTGCTTCAATATCCAAGCAAAAATAAGCGGGGCTACAATCGTAGCATCGCTCTCTACAATAAATTTAGGCGTATGAATATCCAGTTTACCCCATGTTATTTTTTCATTTGGCACTGCACCTGAATACGAGCCATACGAAGTAGTTGAATCAGAAATTTGGCAGAAGTAGCTCCAAAAAGGAATATTAGGCATTTCCATATCCTGATAAAGCATTGGCACTACACAGATTGGAAAATCGCCAGCGATACCGCCTCCAATTTGGAAAAAGCCAATTCCTTTACCTGAAGAATTTGCAATATACCAATCGGCCAGCCAGCCCATATATTCAATGCCACTTTTCATTGTAGTGGCCTTCAATTCTTTTTTCATTACATAGGATGCAAAAATGTTTCCCATGGTTGAATCTTCCCAACCTGGCACTACAATCGGCAAATTCTTTTCTGCCGCGGCAAGCATCCAAGAATTTTTTGGATCAATTTCATAATATTGCTCTAAATCGCCACTTAAAAGCATTTTATACATAAATTCATGCGGAAAGTAGCGTTCACCTGCTGTATCTGCATCTTTCCATATTTTATGAATATGTTTTTGCAAACGGCGAAAAGCCTCTTCTTCCGGAATACAAGTATCGGTTACACGGTTATAATGGTTTTCTAATAGGTCCCATTCATCCTGTGGACTTAAATCGCGGTAATTAGGTACACGCTTATAATGTGAGTGGGCCACTAGATTCATAATGTCTTCCTCTAAGTTAGCGCCCGTACAAGAAATAATAGAAACTTTATCCTGGCGGATCATTTCGGCAAGTGAAATACCCAGTTCTGCTGTGCTCATTGCTCCTGCAAGGGTAATCATCATTTTACCTCCTTCATCTAAATGCGTTTCATAGCCTTTAGCTGCATCCATCATCGCCGCAGCATTAAAATGGAGGTAATTGCGCTCCATGAACTGAGATATTGGTCCTCTAGTATTGCTCATCTTATATTTTATTGTTTCGCGCAAAAATAGCTGTTTTTTGTTTAACGGCCTAATTTGCATCAGTAGTTTGTGTGTATAGCATTGTTTTCAAGCATAACTTTTGTATAATCTCCAATTAATTAAATAATATTGTGCCAAATGAAACGGTCATATAAAATTGTTTACTTTGCCAAATGAAAAGAATCCTTACTTTACTTTTTGTTATCATGCTTTCAGCACCATGCTGGGCACAAATGAAGCTAATTAAGAAACTACTTTCTAATGAGAAAGATACTTTGCGGAAAGCAAGTTTTTTACCCATTCCATCATTTGGGTATGCACAAGAAACTGGTTTTCAGTTCGGCGTTGGTGCTATTTTAGGTTTTTATGCTGATAAGCTCGATACCACCAACCGTCCGTCTTCTGTAACCTTAAACCTTAATTATTCTACGTTAAAAGCGTATAACATGAGCTCATTTATTGATATATGGGGAAAGGAAAATAAACTTCATTATTTGGGAGAACTCCGTTTTAAACGAATGCCTTTTAGTTTTTATGGCATTGGCAACAATACACAAGAGATAAATGAGGATAAGTTAATGCAGCAGCAAATTAAGGTACTGCTGCAAGCAGAGAAACAATTATTACCGAAAGCCTATACAGGTGTTTCTTTAGGTTTTGAAAACTATGAATATAAAGATTTGGTTCCAGATGGCATTTTTAGCACAAACCCATATTATAGTAACAGAACTGGAAGTGTGCTGTACTTGGGTATTTCGCAAAGTTATGACTCCAGAAATAACAACAATTATACAACTAAAGGTTTTTTCATCAGAGGTACGTATCAATACGCACCATCAATTTTTTCATCAGGTGATTTTACTGGCAGCCAGATAAAAATTGATGTCAGAAATTTCTGGAAATTAAACAGAAGTTTTGCCTTTGGTATTCAAGGCCTGTACAATACTTTAATCAGCAAAAATATACCCGTTTATTTACTTCCGCAACTGGGCAGTGATGAAGTGATGCGTGGTTATTATGCTGGCCGCTATAGAGACAAAAATTTATTGGCTTTCCAGGGCGAACTGCGCTATAGGTACAATAGCCGATTTGGTGCAACTATTTTTGGCGGGACCGGAACCGTTTGGGGAATTGATCATTTTTCGGCCAATGCATTTAAACCCGACTATGGCGCAGGCTTAAGATATTTCTTCGATCCCGAAAAAGGAATCAGTGTACGCTTTGATTATGGAGTTGGCGAGAAAAAAATCAATGAGCAACGCCAGAGCGGATTTTACATCAGCATTGCAGAAGCATTTTAAATTATTTTGGCGGGTGAGGGCACCCGCCAAGAATCGGCTTTCAAAGTTTATTTTGCGCCATAGTAAGATGATGGTAGGTTAACTTCATAGAAGTTAAAATAATTAGATCGGCCAGCTCTTTCAATTATATCAATTGATTTTGCGGTTAGTGGAGCTTTTTCAAAATATATTTTAAACTCAATCTTGTCTCCAGCTTTACCTAAGTACTGCTTAGTAGGCCAGATAGGAATGTTCTCTGCTTTTACAAATTCGTAATGTTTCATGCTATTATTGGCTTGAATGTAAATTTCCTTGTTTATCGTTACCCAGTCTTGATCTCTCATCGCTTTATATTCAAAAGTAATGATGGTATGATCTGCATCACATTCAATCTTCGTTACCTTACATCCATAATCATCGTTTACAGCATACTCTCCATATACTGTATCTATTTGTACGGTGTGCTTAATAATTTGTGTAACACCTTTTAGATTTTTACCTTGAACAGAAGTTGTTTTAATACCCTGATGGGTTTTTACAACTTTGTTTGTCTTGGGCTGTACTTTATCAACACTGCCTTTAACAACACCATCTTGTATTGTTTTTTGCTGTGCATACACATACTGAACACCGAATAGCCAAAATAAGCTAAAGCAAATGGGCAAGACTAATAAATAAATCGCTTTTTTCATATTTTTTGATTTTTGGTTAAACAACATTTTAATTCTTTCTTTAATTGGACTTTTAACAAAATTGTGAACCATTGGAATAGCTGTATGCGCTATTGCAAGCCTTAACAATAAACTGGCATAAACATTTGCGCCAATGCTTTTTGAGGTTGCCTCATCGGCTTCATATTCATGTGTTTGCTCCAAGGCCTTATCATACAAATGAATAATTGGATTAAACCAAAGCATGGCTTTGCAAAACATTAAAATGATTTTATCTACAGAATGATACGCTTTTGCATGTACCGCTTCATGCTGAAGCAAAATCGTTAGTTCACTTTCATTCAGCTCGGCATCATTTACAAAAACATAGTTAAAAAATGAGCAGTTAGTAAAACCCGTCTGTTTTGAGATAATCTTTAATCCTTTGATGGTTTTGCTGTATTTTTTGCTTTGGATAAAGATTTTCGAAAGCTTGAACAGGTAAAACCCCAAAATGCCCAGGGCAATAATAGCGTATGCCATCAAGACCAAATTACTCCAATTAAAACTTGCTGGCTCATGATTTTGTAGATTTCCCAATTGAGGCAAAGTTTGAAAATTTGCGCCTGTCCGGTTTGAAGCTATGGCCTCAGCTACTGAATTGTAGGTCGATTTTATATTTCTTACCACATTAAACTGCAACGCTGGGATGATAAAGCTAAGCAATATAGTTGCCAGCAGATAAAACCGGTTGAATTTGAAAAAAGTAAGTTTTCTTAATACCAGAAGATAAAAACCAAAAAATAGTGCAGAACATACACTTACTTTGAGCAGATAAGTTAGCCATTCCATAACTACTGGTTTTTATTAATTAAAGCCCTTAATTCTTCAATATCTTTTGCACTTAATTTTTCTTCTTTTACCATAAAGGACAACAAACTTGTTGGAGAATTATCAAAATAACCAGAAAACAGTTTCGAGAATGTTGTTTTGGTGTATTCATCCTTACTGATCGCAGGAAAATATTCGTATGTTTTTCCATAGGCCTTATAAGTGACGTAACCCTTTTTTACTAAAATTCTGACGATAGATGAAATGGTGTTATATGGCGGTTTCGGCTCTTCATCTAAATCATCAATAATATCTTTTACAAATGCCTTTTGCAATTTCCATAAAACCTGCATAATGCGCTCTTCCGTTTTGGTTAATTCTTCCATAACCCAAACATATAACTTATTTTTAAGTTATACAACTAAAAAATAAGTTAATCAACTTAAAAAACAGTTTAAAACAAATATGTGATTTTCAATAACAATTTTATTGTTCAACAATATAAATTGCAAAAAAAATGAGCCAACAATTAATTTTGGCCCATTTATATTACATATGAAGAAATGAAATTAAGTTATTGTTTAAGCTTCAATTTAAAATGTTCTTTGGCCTGTCCTTTTTTAAAATAAACTAACCCAATCCAAAATAAATCTACTGTTATGGTAACCTGAGGATGGTTTTTGATTTCTTCCCAGGCTTCTTTCATACCATTGCTCCAATAAATATCATCAAAAATTAAGAGTGAATGTTCATTCACCTTGGGCAAACACCAGTTAAAATAGTTTAATGTTGCCTCCTTACGGTGATTTCCATCAATATATACAAAATCCAAAACAGACTGCTCAGCAAGTATTCGGGGTAAAATCTCATCGAAATGACCAACATGAAGTTCGATATTACGCAACTCCAAATCCTTAAAATTCTGGACAGCTGCTTTTGCTATTTCAGGACATCCTTCAACTGTAACCACATCAGCATCGGGAGAAGAGGCTGATAGATAAGCCGAAGTTAAGCCCAAACATGTGCCCAGCTCAATGATATTTTTAGGCTTCGCATTTTTAGCTAAGCGAAAAATCAATTGTGCCAAACGTGGACTTTTAAGTGCGTTTTTGGCAATCTGGCTTACTTTTTTGATGTTGTTTTTATTGACATGAGAACCTGCCCCAAGATCAGTAACCGCAATCACTGAATCGTCATTATAAAGTTTTTTTCGCTGTTCCTCTATGTTTTTGTATTCGATTTTATCTTTAAAATCGTAAATTACCTCATCGGCTAATTTATAAACAAATGGCGAATGTGTTCCATGCCGGGTTTTAGCCGTTAGCTGATGTTTTAAGTAATCCTTAATAAATTGTAATAACATATTACTGCAAAAGTAATTTAAACACCTTAAATGGATTGTATGTTTTATGGAAAATAACGCAGAGATAAATGCTTTAGTAAAATTGCTTGATGATCCGGATGAAGAAATTTATCAGCATGTAGAGAAAAAATTATTGGAATATGGGGGGGAAGTGATTCATTTTTTAGAAAATGCCTGGGAGCAGTCATTTGATGGTCTTTTGCAGGAAAGGATAGAAAACATCGTTCACCAAATCCAGTTTAATACAGTTAAGGAAGATCTAAACTTATGGTATTTAAGCGGTGCTTTTGACTTATTACAGGGCGCATTGATTATAAACCGCTACCAGTACCCCGATCTTGATGAACAAAAAATTATTAATCAGCTAGAAACCATTAAACGTGAAATTTGGCTGGGTTTACAGTATGAAATGAGCTCATTAGAAAAAATAAAGCTTATCAATCATATCTTATACCATCAATATGGCTTTAGCGGAAATACCAAAAATCATCATGACCCGCAAAATTCATACTTAAGCCAGGTTTTAGAAAGCAAGAAAGGCAATCAGATATCACTTGCGATTATTTATGCTACACTAGCACAAAAATTAGACATGCCTGTTTATGGCATAAATTTACCCCAGCATTTTATTCTCGGCTATGTTGATGACAGTAAACAGGAAGGCAATGAGTATGGTGTTTTATTCTATATAAATGCATTTAACCGTGGCAACATTTTCGGCAAACATGATGTGGACCAATTTTTAAGACAATTAAATTTAGATGCACTGCCTACTTATTACAGGCCCTGCAGCAACACCGATATTATTAGACGCGTGATCCGGAA
>Ga0116227_10007967_pt1 | contig 20307 bp, 21 predicted proteins | sample S1TSphgellanicum_FD_89693 | JGI IMG/M metagenome (GOLD analysis project Ga0116227, IMG submission 89693) | Host-associated microbial communities from peat moss isolated from Minnesota, USA - S1T2_Fb - Sphagnum magellanicum MG | ecosystem: Host-associated > Plants > Peat moss > Unclassified...
GATCGAGGCGGACCGCCGGCTCATCACCGACCGCATCGTGCGGCTCAAACGCGATCTGGAGCAGGTGCGCCGCACCCGCGGCTTGCATCGCAGCGCCCGGACGCGTGTGCCGTTCCCGGTCGTGGCGCTGGTCGGCTACACCAACGCTGGCAAGTCCACGCTGTTCAATGCGCTGGTCAAGGCACGCGCCTATGCGGCAGATCAGCTGTTCGCCACACTCGACACCACGACGCGCCAGCTGTACCTGGGTGAGAGTGGTGGTTCGGTATCCCTGTCCGATACCGTGGGGTTCATCCGCGATCTGCCGCACGGCCTGGTCGACGCCTTCCAGGCCACGCTGCAGGAAGCGGTCGATGCCGATCTGCTGCTGCATGTGGTGGACGCTGCAAACCCCGGCTTCCCGGAGCAGATTGCCCAGGTACAGCGGGTGCTGGCGGAGATCGGTGCTTCCGACGTACCGCAGTTGCTGGTCTTCAACAAGCTGGACGCCGTGGCGACCGAAGCGCAGCCCTTGCAGCGCGAGGACCACTACGAGCTCGATGGCGTGCAGGTGCCGCGGATCTTCGTGAGCGCGCGCAGCGGCGAAGGCCTGGCGTCACTGCGTTCGGCGCTGGCGGCCAAGGCCGCCGCGCGGCGGGTGGAGATGACCCTTGCTGGTGATCCGTCATTGGCCGAGGTTTCCGGTTGATTCGGCACAATCCGACAACTTGACAACGAGAATTTGCGCATGACTCTCACAACACAGGCCTCGCGCTGGATGGGGATACAAGGCCGTATCAGGGGGATGTTCAACCTGAACGATCCCCGATGGGGCCGGGGCGGCGACGCCCCGCAGGATGGCGCACGCAACGATGGCCAGCGGCCTGAAGAGGATGCCCCTGCACCTCCACCACCTCCACGCGGGCGTCCCCCGGCTCCCAACCAGGGGCCACCGGACCTCGACGAGCTGTGGCGCGACTTCAATCGCAAGCTGGGCGGGCTGCTCGGTGCCGGACGAGGCCGCGGGCGCGGCAATGGCGGCGGCAACGGTGGCTTCCAGCCCGACATGAAGAATGCAGGTTTCGGCCTGGGCCTGATCTGCGCCATTGCGGTGCTGATCTGGCTGGGTACGGGATTCTTCATCGTGCAGGAAGGCCAGCAGGCCGTCATCACCCAATTCGGCAAGTACAAGTCGACCGTGGGCGCTGGTTTCAACTGGAGGTTGCCGTATCCGATCCAGCGGCATGAGCTGGTGTTCGTGACGCAGATCCGTTCGGTCGATGTCGGCCGTGACAGCATCATCAAGTCCACCGGCCTGCGCGAATCGGCCATGCTGACGCAGGACGAGAACATCGTCGAGATCAAGTTCGCGGTGCAGTACCGCCTGAACGACGCACGCGCCTATCTGTTCGAGAGCAAGGACCCCAGTGTGGCGGTGGTCCAGGCTGCAGAGAGCTCGGTGCGCGAGGTCGTCGGCAAGATGAACATGGATTCGGCGCTGGCCGAGGAGCGCGACCAGATCGCACCGCGCGTGCGCGAACTCATGCAGAGCATCCTGGATCGCTACAAGGTGGGTGTGGAAGTCGTTGGCATCAACCTGCAACAAGGGGGCGTGCGGCCACCTGAGCAGGTGCAGGCAGCCTTCGATGACGTGCTCAAGGCCGGCCAGGAGCGCGAGCGCGCCAAGAACGATGCCGCCGCGTATGCCAACGACGTGATCCCGCGTGCGGTGGGCTCGGCCTCCCGCATCAAGGAGGAGGCCGATGGCTACAAGGCCCGCATCGTGGCGCAGGCGCAGGGCGACGCGCAGCGCTTCGGCTCCGTGCTGGGCGAGTACCAGAAGGCACCGCAGGTCACCCGCGATCGCATGTACCTCGACGCCATGCAGAACATCTACAGCGGGGTGACCAAGATACTGGTGGACTCTCGCCAGGGCTCGAATCTGCTGTACCTGCCGCTCGACAAAATCATGCAGATGCAGTCGTCCCCGCCTGCCGCGGGTGCCGATGCCGCAGCTGCCATCACCTCTTCCTCGGGCAACGGTTCCGTGCCCCCGACCTCGGCGGCATCGACGTCGCCCTATTCAAGCGATGCTCGCACCCGGGAGACCTCTACCTCCCGCACGCGTGACCGCGAGTCTCGCTAGGAGCCGCCGTGAACAGAATCGGTTTCATCGCATCGTCCATCCTCGTCGTGCTGGCCTTGCTCAGCTCCATGCTGTTCGTGGTCGATCAGCGCCAGTTCGGTGTGGTCTACGCCCTTGGCCAGATCAAGGAAGTGATCACCGAACCCGGCCTGCACTTCAAGCTGCCGCCGCCGTTCCAGAATGTCTCGTACATCGACAAGCGACTTCTCACGCTCGACAGCTCGGACACCGAATCCATGCTGACTGCCGAGAAGCAGCGCGTGGTGATCGACTGGTATGTGCGCTGGCGCATTTCCGATCCGTCGGAATTCATCCGCAATGTCGGCCTGGACGAGAACGCTGGTGCGCTGCAGCTCAATCGCGTGGTGCGCAACGCGTTCCAGGCAGAGATCAACCGCCGTACGGTGCGAGACCTGATCTCGTCCAAGCGCGATGACCTGATGAGCGACGTCAAGCGCCAGGTGATCGAGGTGGTCAAGGGCGGACGTCCCTGGGGCATGGATATCGTGGATGTACGCATCACCCGGGTCGACTACGTCGAGGCGATCACCGAGTCGGTCTACCGCCGCATGGAGGCCGAGCGCAAGCGCGTGGCCAACGAGCTGCGTTCCACCGGCGCTGCGGAGGGCGAGAAGATCCGTGCCGATGCTGACCGGCAGCGCGAGGTCACCTTGGCCAATGCCTACCGCGATGCGCAGAAGACCAAGGGCGACGGCGATGCGGAGGCCGCGCGCGTCTATGCCGATGCATTCGGCAAGGATCCGCAGTTCGCCAAGTTCTATCGCAGCCTGGACGCCTACAAGGCGAGCTTTGGCAAGAAGGGCGACTTCATGGTGGTGGACCCGTCGTCTTCTGACTTCTTCAGCGCCTTCCGCGGCAATTCCGCACCCGTGGCGCCCGCTGCGGGCCCGCGCCGCCCCTGAAGCCAGCGGTGGATTCCGATACCGTCTGGACGGCGGTGGCCCTGGTCCTGGTGATCGAAGGGCTGCTGCCCTTCGCGTCGCCGAGCGGCTGGCGCCGGGCCTTCAGCCGGCTGATACAGCTGCGCGACGGGCAGATCCGGTTTTTCGGGCTGGTCAGCGTGGCCTGCGGACTGGCGCTTCTCTGGCTCCTGTCCTGACCGCCGATCCGGCATCCTGAAAAGGTGCCGGGGCGTGTCGGTAGAATCACGTTTTTAACAGCCTCCCTCTTTCCATGTCTGCCTGGGTCCTGCCGGATCACATAGCCGATGTCCTGCCCTCCGAGGCGCGGCACATCGAAGAACTGCGCCGTGCCCTGCTCGATACCGCTCGAGGCTATGGCTACGAATTGGTCATGCCGCCGCTGCTTGAGCACCTGGAGTCCCTGCTGACAGGAACCGGTGCGGCGCTCGGCCTGCAGACCTTCAAGCTGGTCGATCAGCTCTCTGGCCGCATGCTGGGCCTGCGCGCCGACACCACGCCGCAGGTCGCCCGCATCGATGCCCACTTGCTCAACCGCCATGGCGTGGCGCGGCTGTGCTACTGCGGCCCGGTACTGCACACGCGACCGAGCCGGCCCTACGCCACGCGCGAACCGCTGCAATTCGGTGCTGAAATCTATGGCCATGCCGGCCTGGAGGCTGATCTGGAGGTGCTGCGCCTTACGCTCGATTGCCTGCACGCTGCAAGGCTGGAGGGGGTGCAGGTGGACCTGGGCGACGCCCGTATTCCGCGCGTGCTGCTGCAAGGCGTTGCCCTGTCCGAGGAGCGCCTGACCGAGCTGCACTCTGCCCTGGCGGCCAAGGACGCCAGTGGCCTGGCGGTGCTGACGCAGGACCTTCCCGCCGCCGCGCGGGAGGCCTTGCGCGCGCTGGTGCACCTGTATGGCGACGCCAAGGTGCTGGAGGAGGCCGCCGGCGTGTTCGCCGCGTTCCCGGCACTCGCGCCGGTACTGGCCGACCTGCGCCGCCTGGGCGAAGCCTTGCCTGCTGGCAGCGCCAGCTTCGATCTGGCCGATCTGCGGGGCTATGCGTACTACAGCGGCGCACGCTTTGCCATGTATGTGCCGGGTGCCAGCGACGCCATCGTGCGCGGTGGCCGCTATGACGAGGCGGGGGCGGCTTTCGGTCGCAACCGCCCTGCAGTAGGGTTCAGCCTGGACCTGCGCGAGCTGGTGGGCGTGCTGGCGCCGCGCGAACTGCGCGCTGCGGTGCGTGCCCCCTGGGCAGAAGATGCGGCATTGGGCCGAGCCATCGGCGCACTGCGCGCGTCCGGTGAAACCGTGGTCTGCGTCATGCCCGGCCACGAGAGCGAAGTCGACGAGTTCCGTTGCGATCGCGAACTGGTGCCTGATGGCGCCGGGCAGTGGGCCGTGCGTGCCCTTTGAACCACCTTAGAACTGACTGAAGCGAAATGAGCAAGACGAACGGGCCGGTCGCCGGCCGCAACGTGGTCGTGGTCGGCACCCAATGGGGTGACGAAGGCAAGGGCAAGCTGGTGGACTGGCTGACCGAAAGTGCCCAGGGTGTGGTGCGCTTCCAGGGCGGCCACAACGCCGGCCACACGCTGGTCATCAACGGCGTGAAGACGGCGCTGCACCTGATCCCGAGCGGCATCATGCGCCCGGGCGTGAAGTGCTACATCGGCAACGGTGTGGTGCTGTCGGCCGCCAAGCTGTTCGAGGAGATCGAAGGCCTGGAGAAGGCGGGCGTGGAAGTGCGTTCGCGTCTGCGCATCAGCGAGGCCTGCCCGCTGATCCTGCCGTTTCACGCGGCACTGGACGTGGCGCGCGAGCTGGCCCGCGAAAAGGGCGGGACCGAGAAGATCGGCACCACCGGCCGCGGCATCGGGCCGGCGTACGAGGACAAGATTGCACGCCGCGCCCTGCGGGTGCAGGACCTGAAGCATCCGGAGCGTTTCGCCGCCAAGCTGCGCGATCTGCTGGACCTGCACAACCACGTGCTGGTGAACTACCTGCATGCCCAGCCGATCGACTATGAAACCGTCTACGCCGAGGCGATGCGCCATGCCGAGCTGCTCAAGCCGATGATGGCCGATGTCTCGCGCGAACTGAACGACGCCCACCGCAATGGCGCCAACCTGCTGTTCGAAGGCGCGCAGGGCACGCTGCTGGACGTTGACCACGGTACCTACCCCTTCGTCACCTCCAGCAACTGCGTGGCCGGCAATGCGGCTGCAGGCGCGGGCGTGGGCCCGGGCATGCTGCATTACATCCTGGGCATTACCAAGGCCTATTGCACCCGCGTGGGCGGCGGCCCGTTCCCGACCGAGCTGGACTGGGAAAAGGAAGGTACGCCCGGCTATCACATGAGCACCGTAGGGGCCGAAAAAGGCGTGACCACCGGCCGCAGCCGCCGCTGCGGCTGGTTCGATGCCGCGCTGCTCAAGCGTTCGGCCCAGGTCAATGGCCTGTCGGGCCTGTGCATCACCAAGCTCGACGTGCTCGACGGGCTGGAGGAGCTCAAGCTGTGCGTGGGCTACGAGCTCGATGGCGAGGAGACCGATATCCTGCCGATGGGCGCCGACGAGATCGCGCGCTGCAAGCCGATCTACGAGACGCTGGAGGGCTGGAGCGATTCGACCGTGGGCGTCACCGACTACGACGCATTGCCGATCAATGCGCGCCTGTACCTGCAGCGCATCGAGCAGGTGACCGGTGTGCCGATCCACATGGTGTCCACCAGCCCGGATCGTGACCACACGATCATGATGCAGCACCCTTATCTGGCCTGAGCGAGCAGTCCTCGATTTTTCAATGAAAAAGGCCTCTAGCCATTATTTGGCAAGGGCCTTAAGCTATTAATTCAGGAGCAATCTCCATGCTGACGGAAGACGGCAAGCATCTTTATGTGAGCTACGACGAGTACCACAGCCTGATCGAGAAGCTGGCCATCAAGGTACACCAGTCGGGCTGGGAGTTCGACACCATCCTGTGCCTGGCGCGCGGCGGCCTGCGGCCCGGCGACATCCTCAGTCGTATCTTCGACAAGCCGCTGGCCATCATGTCCACCAGCTCCTACCGCGCCGAAAGCGGCACGGTGCAGGGCCATCTGGACATCGCCCGCTTCATCACCACGCCCAAGGGTGAGATTGCGGGCCGCGTGCTGCTGGTGGACGACCTGGCCGACTCCGGCCACACCCTGTCGGCCGTGGTGCAGAACCTGAAGGAAAGCTACAAGCCGATTACCGAGCTGCGCAGCGCCGTCATCTGGACCAAGGGCGTCTCCATCTTCACGCCGGACTACTCGGTCGAGTTTCTGCCGACCAACCCTTGGATCCACCAGCCCTTCGAGGGCTACGACAGCATGGGACCGACCAAGCTGATCGAGAAGTGGAAGATATAAGCAGCAGGCCCGGTACCGGCCGCTGACATGCAGGAAGGGCCTGGAGGATGCATCCTCCAGGCCCTTCCTGCATCTGCACGGGCGAGGCGTCTTCAGGGGCGCCGGATGATCGCTTCCTCAATCTTGTTGGCAAGCTGGGAGACGGCCAGGGCCGCGGGCGAGCCCGGCAGGCTGTTGAGCAGCAGCTGGCGGCGCATGACGGCTTCGCGCACGGCCGGATCGCCAGGGATATCGCCCAGGTGCAGCAGCCGGACGGGGCGGCCTGTCTCAGGTACCACAAAGCGGTCCAGTACCTGCTGCAACTGGCCGGTGATGGCACGGCCGTCGCCGGCGCGCACCGTCTGGTTGATGACCATGCGCACCTGCTGGCGCTTCTGCTGCATGGCCAGTACCTTGATGGCGGCATAGGCATCGGTCAGCGAGGTCGGTTCGGGCGTTGCCACCACCAGAACCTCGGAGGCGAGCGAGACGGCAAACAGCACCACGTCGGAGATGCCGGCCCCGGTGTCGAGCAGCACCACGTCATAGCGCGGGATGATGCTTTGCAGTACCTGCAGGAATTCGGTCCGCACCTCGGGCGTGAGACGCGAGTACTCCACCATGCCGGAGCCGGCGAGCAGCACGGAGAAGCCTCCTGGTGCGGTGATGATGGCGCTCTCGAGCGATGCCTTGCCGGTGAAGACATCGTGCAGCGTGGTCTTCGGGTGCAGGTTGAGCACCACGTCGAGGTTGGCCAGACCCAGGTCGGCGTCGAGCACGAGCACGCGGTGGCCGCGCCGGGCCAGCGCGGCCGCCAGGTTGGCCGACACGAAGGTCTTGCCCACACCGCCTTTGCCGCTGGTGATGGCCAGCACTTTCGCTGTTGGCGCACCGGGGCGGGCAGGGGAAGGGATCGGCACGTCGCTCATGTGTCCTTTGCTTTCAAATGGCGCTGCCGTTGGAACTGGAAAGAGGCTCTTGGAACGCCGCCGGCGCGGACGCCTGGTCGGGGGTATCGACGCTGCCAAGGCCGAATAGAAGGCTTTTCTCCTCTGCGCTGACCGTGCTGTCGGGCGGTTCCTCCAGGCAAATGCAGTTGCGGCCCTGCGCTTTGGCGCAATAGAGCTGGTGGTCGGCGCGGTCGGTCCAGAGCAGGGCCGTGGAGCGGATCCACGGCTGCGCAAAGGCCCCGCCGATGCTGACCGTCACGCTCAATTCGAGCGAGGGCGAAATGCGAAGGGGTTCTGCTTCGACGGCCGCGCGTATGCGTTCTGCCACTACGCGCCCGAATGACGCCTGGCAACCGGGCAGCACCACGGCGAATTCCTCGCCGCCATAGCGCGCGAGCACGTCCATCGGACGTATGCAGGAGGACAGCAGCCGTGCGACGGCCTGAAGTACCTGATCGCCGGCCAGGTGGCCGTAGGTATCGTTCACGACCTTGAAATGGTCGATGTCGAGCATCAGCAGCAGCGCGAACTCTCCACTGCGGGCGACGCGGTCGATTTCCCGGTCGAGCACCGCCCGGAACTGCCGGCGGTTGGACAGACCCGTGAGCGGGTCACGCAGCGACAGCTCGCACAGGCCGTCGATCATGCCCTGCAGGTAGCCGCTGGGCGACTCCGTGGCAGGCGGTGCCGATGGTTCGGTCTGTTCGAGCAAGGCACGTGCCGCGTCCAGGCGCAGATCGCGAAGATCGACGAGAGGGGGGACTTCCGATAGCGGCACGTTCTGGGGGAAAAGTTGCTGGAGTTTAACAGTAACCACTTGTCGCAATGCCAGCGATGACGCGGCCTGCGGCGTCTATGCGACGGACGGCGGCAGGGGCGTGGTGCGATCCCCCGCCAATGCCTGCAGGGCTTCCGCGTCGGTGCGGTAGGTGCGCAGCAGCGGCCCTTCGCCGAGGGCCCCGGCCCGCCGCAGCGCCTGGTCCACCGGCAGCTTGAGTCCGCTCAGGTGCAGCGCGATGCCGCGCGCATGCAGCAGGCGGAGCACCTGGCCGAAGACTTCCACGCCGGTGACGTCGATCCGGTTGATCGGATGGGCGAAGAGGCAGACTTGGCGCACTTCCGGGTGCAGGGCCAGGTGGTCGGTCAGCGTGCGCTCGAAGGTGCTGGCCGAGGCGAAGTCCAGCGCCGCATCCATGCGCAGGGCATACAGGTCCGGAGCTATCGGCGGGAGCTGCCACAGATGCCGGTCGCGCAGGCTCCCATCCGGATGCAGGCCGACCTCGATGATGCGCGGGTGCAGCCGCTGGTAGAGAAAATGGCTCAGGCTGGTCAGGAGGCCGGCCAGCACGCCCCAGTAGATGCGCGGTGCCGTGGCCAGGGTCAGCACGAAGGTCAGTATTCCGATCACGGTCTCCGTACGGGAGATGCGCCACAGGCCGAGCAACTGGGTTGGCCGGATCAGGTTGATCACCGCGGTGATCACCACCGCAGCCAGCACCGGCTGGGGTACCGGGTGCAGCGCTGGCGCCACCCAGAGCAGGGCGACCAGCACCAGCAGCACCGCGAAGATGGTGGCCCATCCGGTGCGGGCGCCGGCGTAGAGGTTGACGGCGGAGCGCGAGAACGAGGCGCTGGTCGGGAACGCGCCGCTCAGGCCCGATGCGATCTTGGCCAGGCCCTGGCCGATGAGGTCCTGGTTCTCGTCCCAGCGGGTGCCCGACCGCTGGTGGTCCACCCGCGCGCTGGAGGCGGTTTCCAGAAAGCTCATCAGCGTGATGACCAGAGCCGGCATCACGAGCGCACTGAGCGTATCGGAGCCGATGGGCCCGGGCAGGGCCAGCGCAGGCAGGCCGGCCGGCACGTGCCCGATCACTACGCCTCCCCGCGCCTCGTAGCCTGTGATGACGCTCAGCACGCCGCCCGTGCCCACCACGAGGATGGCGGCTGGCAGGCGCGAAGCCCAGCGCTTGAAGGCCAGCAGGGCCAGGATGGCACCGATGCCATAGGCCAGCGCCTCCCCCTGCAGCTGCGGAGCGCGTATCCAGTCGCCGAAGCTGCCATGCGCGCCCACCAGGGCCGGCAGTTGCGAGCTGAGGATGAGCCAGGCCGCCGCCTGGGTGAAGCCGTTCATGACGGGCGAACTCACCAGGCTCAGCAGCCAGCCGAAGCGTCCAAAGCCCAGCAGCACCTGCAACCCTCCGGCCAGCAGCGACAACCAGACCGCCAGATGCACCCACTGGGCGCTGCCAGGCGCTGCCAGGCCGGTCAGGGAGGCGCCTATCAGGAGGCTGGTCAGTGCCGTCGGCCCTACGCCCAGGCGCTGGGAGGAGCTGAAGAGCACGGCCACCAGGGCCGGCAGCAGCGAGGCATAGATGCCGGTGACCAGAGGCATGCCCGCGACGGCGGCATAGGCCACCCCCTGGGGAACCAGCATCAGGCCAACAGTCAGGCCGGCCCAGAGCTCTCCGGCCAGCAGCGCCTTGCTGGGTCGGGGCCATTGCAGGAAGGGCAGCAGGCGGGATAGGCGCGGAGGAAGCGTCAAGGTCGTATGGACGAGGCAGATGTCGGAGGGATGCGGCAGCGCACAGGCGCATGGCACGTACCAGGTACCGCAGAGCACGGCCTGCGACGCTACCACAGCGGCTGGCGCCAGGCCTGCCGCCCCGTCGCTTCTTGTCCTACAGCAGGTTCAGCGGCGTCCCACCCGTTCGCCGCGCACCTCTGCCTAGAGTGCGGTCCAGGCGGTCATGCAGGCCGCCCCCCAACCCATCCACAGGTACTGAAAGGATTCTTCATGAACAAGCATCAAGTCGAAGGTCGCGCAGAACAGGCCAAGGGGAAGATCAAAGAAGTGGCCGGCAAGATCGTAGGCAACCAGCGTCTGCAAGGTGAAGGCCTGGCGGACCAGGCCGAAGGCAAGGCTCGCGCGGGCTATGGCGACGCGAAGGAAGCCGTGAAAGACGGCATCAAGCGTTCCGCGGACAAGCTCTGAGCGCGGCGACGCGATGTGCATCGGCAACGAGGGCGTTTCGGCGCCCAAGCCTTCCGATCCGAGCGAGTCGGTGCCGCACAAGGCGCCTTCCCGGGAGTCTCCCATACCGGTGAAGGAGCCTGTGCAGCCGGATCGACGGCAGGCAGACCATCCCGTTGCCCGCAATTTCTAGACTCTCGCGGGGCGGCACTGCCCTCGCAGCATGATTTCTGGAGGACTTATGCCACCCCTTCGACCAAGCCCGCTTTCTTTCTCCCACCTTGCGTGCCGCTTGCGGCACCGCAAGGCTCTGGCGGTGGTCCTGCTGGGTGCCGGCTTGGTACTGGCGGGATGCAATCGTGCCGACGACAACAGTACGGTAGGCCAGAAGGTGGATGCCGCCATAGACAAGACCAAGCAGGCGGCGACCGAGGCCAAGGACCAGGCTTCTGCTGCGATGTCCTCCGCTGGTGACAAGGTGCAGCAGGAGATGCCGACCATCCGCGCCGACGCCGAGAAAGCGGGCACGGCCATGAAGGCTGCAGCCGACGACGCCGGAATCACGGTGCAGGTATCGGCCGCCCTGGCCAAGGACCCCGACCTGAGCATCATCAAGATTGGCGTCGATACGCAGGGCGGCCAGGTTACGTTGACCGGTCCCGCGCCTTCCCAGGCAGCAAAGGACCGTGCCACCGATCTCGCCAAGGCGGTGAGCGGGGTGCAGGGCGTTCGTAACCAGCTCATCGTGCAAGCTGGGTAATGCGTATCGCCCGCCGTGTGCCTGTACGTGCCTCCTGCCAGGCATTGCGCCGTGCCCACCGCACGGGGCTGTCCTGTTTTCCCATCGTTTCCATGGTGGGCGCGCCGCGCCCTGGAGTACTGACATGAGGTTGCCTCATTCACGTGCGTTGCGCACGCCGGCCGGTGATCGTTCTGCCGCCATGCAGGGTGGCCGGCCACTGGCAATGGGGTGGGCCGCCCGCGCCCTGGCCGGCGCCCTGCGTTTGGGACGGGCGCCTGCGGTCCTGGCCGTGGGCGATACCGTTGATGCACAGGGCGTTATTGGCGAGGGTGGGCGCAGCCGGCAGGCCCTGGGCCGCTTGTCGGCCTTGAATCCCCGGCTTGGCATTGTCGACGCATGCCAGCCTGCCGCAGGCCTGGCAGAGGCCGCGGCAGCAGCACGCGAAACACCGCGAAGCGGTTTCCGGGGCTTCGATCTGGCAGTGGTCTTCCTGGGCAATGCAGAGGTGCTGCGCCTTGCTTCCTGCTGCCGCTATGCCCCGGCCGCCAGCGATGCGCTGGCGTCGTTGAGCCGGCTGGCCCGGCAGGTTTTCGTCGTAACGGCCTTCGACACCGCCCAGCTTGCACGGCAGGAGGAGGGCGATATCACCCGTCCGCTGCAGCGAAGGCACCAATGGCTGTGCCGGACACTGCGCAACCTGTGCGCAGAGCAGGGGGCGGAATTGCTGGACCTGACGACCATGCAGGCGGGCGAGTGGGGGGAGGTCGAGGCGCATCGGGATTCCACCCAGGGCCCGGAGGCCTGGACCAGCCGCATGCTGCAGCGTCCAGCCCTTGCGCACCTGGTCTTCGGCTGACGGTACGCAGCGCGGTCAAGCGGCTACCATGCGCCGATGACCGATATCTCCACCGGCCTCATCCACCATCCCTACGTTGCCCCGGAGGGTTTCGAGGCGCCGCAGCCGGCGGTGCACAAGGCCTCCACTGTATTCTTCCCCAACGTGGCGGCGCTGCATACGCGCGACTGGAAGCACAAGACCGGCTATACCTACGGCCTGCACGGAACGCCCACCACCTTCCTGCTCGAGGAGCGCCTGGCCACGCTTGAAGGGGGGCGCCATTGCCTGCTGGTGCCCAGTGGCCTGGCGGCAATTGCCACGGTCTCGCTGTCGCTCCTGAAGAGTGGCGATGAGGTGCTGCTGCCCGACAACGCCTACGGACCCAACAAGGCGCTGGTGCAGGGCGAACTCCGCGCCTACGGCATCAGCCACCGGCTGTACGACGCCATGGACCCTGCCGATCTGGCTGCCAAGCTGTCCGATCGCACGGCGCTGGTGTGGCTGGAGGCGCCCGGTTCGGTGACCATGGAGTTCCCGGACCTGCCTGCGCTGGTGCGCTTGTGCCGTGCGCGCGGCGTGCTGTGCGCGCTGGACAACACCTGGGGCGCGGGGTTGGCGTTCAATCCGTTCGAGCTGGACGCAGAGGGCCTGGCGGTGGATGTATCGGTCCATGCGCTCACCAAATATCCCAGCGGTGGCGGCGATGTGCTGATGGGCAGCATCGTCAGCCGCGACCCGGGCCTGCACATGCGGCTCAACATGACCCATATGCGCCTGGGCCTGGGGGTGGGGGGCAACGACGCCGAGGCGCTGCTGCGCTCGTTGCCCAGCCTGCCGCTGCGTTACGCGGCGCACGACGCCACGGCGCGCAGCCTGGCGCGCTGGCTCCAGGGGCGGGACGAGATCGTCCAGGTCCTGCATCCGGCGCTGCCGGGCGCGCCGGGCCACGCGCACTGGAAGGCCCTGTGCGGCACGCGCGACCGGGCCGCCGGCCTGTTCGCCGTGGTGTTCGACGAACGCTACGCCCGTGATCGGGTACATGCCTTTTGCGATGCCCTGCGGCTGTTTCGCATCGGCTATTCCTGGGGCGGGCCGATCAGCCTGGTGGTGCCCTACGACATTGGCGAGATGCGCGATCCTGCGGTTACCCGCTGGCCGCACGCGGGTATGCTGGTGCGGTTTTCCATTGGGCTGGAAGCGGCGGAGGACCTGCGCGTTGACCTGGAGCAGGCACTGGCTACACTGGCCCTCGCGGCGTGAGGCCGGCAGGCCTCCTTGCCCTGCGGGCGATCGCCCGCGCTTTTCGCATACATTGAGTGCATCGCAGTTCGCTGCACAGAAACGGAAGACCGAGTGGCTACACCGAATTACGGATACGAAAAGCGCCAGAAGGAATTGGCCAAGAAGCGCAAGAAGGAAGACAAGCTGAAGGCCAAGGCCGAGCGCAAGTCCGGCACTGGCTACGACGGCGATGCGCAGCAGGCAGACCCCTCGGATGCCGCGGCACCGGAGGGCGGCGCAGGCAGCGCGCCCAAGCTGGACTGAGCCGCCGGGCTAGCCCAGCAGCTTGCGCAGCTCCGGCCAGACGTTGTCCAGCATCATGGGATGCGCCGCCGCCAGCGGATGGATACGGTCTGGCTGGAACATCGCCGTGGCATCGGGCCCGTCGGCGATGCCCTTGAGAAGAAACGGCACCAGCGGGCTCCTGGTGGCCTTCGACACCTTCTCGAACACTTCGGAAAAGCGGCGCGCGTAGTCGCCTCCATAGTTGGGCGGCACCTGGATGCCGACCAGCAGTACCTTGGCACCGGCGGCCTGCGCGGATGTCGCCATCTGCGCCAGGTTGTCTTGCGTGCTCTGCAGCGGCAGGCCGCGCAGGGCGTCATTGCCCCCCAGTTCGATCACCACCACATCGGGACGGTGCTGCTTCAGCAGCGAGGGCAGGCGCGAACGGCCGCCCGACGTGGTGTCGCCGCTGATGCTGGCATTGACGACCTGGGCCGCCACCTTCTGTGCCGTGATCCGCTGTTGCAGCAGTGCCACCCACCCGGTGCCGCGTGCCAGTCCGTATTCGGCACTGAGCGAGTCGCCCAGCACCAGCACCGTCTTGGGCGCAGCGGCCCGGGCCGCGAGCCCGGGAAGCCCCAGAAGTGCGGCGGTGCCGGCAAACAGGCTAAAGTCGCGACGATCTACCACACAAGGCCTTTCAATGTCGGAGTCGAATGCCGGAGTACCGGCGATCATCGCGGTCGAACACGTCTACAAATCCGTCAGCGATTCGACCGGCACGCTCGACATTCTGAGGGATATCGATTTCCGGCTGCAGGCCAGGGAAACCGCCGCGATCGTCGGTGCCTCGGGTTCGGGCAAAAGCACGCTGCTGTCCATCATCGCAGGGCTCGACACGCCCACGAGCGGCACCGTGCGCCTGAACGGCCAGGATCTGTTCGCCCTGGATGAAGATGCCCGCGCCGCGCTGCGCGCGCAGCAGGTGGGCTTCGTGTTCCAGAGCTTCCAGCTGATGGCCAACCTCAGCGCACTGGAGAACGTGATGCTGCCATTGGAGCTGGCCGGCCGCCGCGATGCCCGCCAGGCCGCGGCCGAGATGCTGGGCCGGGTCGGCCTGGGCCAGCGACTGGGGCACTACCCCAAGGTGCTGTCGGGCGGCGAGCAGCAGCGCGTGGCGCTGGCGCGCGCGTTTGTGGTCGAGCCGCTGGTGCTGCTGGCCGACGAGCCCACCGGCAGCCTGGACTTCGCCACCGGCGAGACGGTGATGGAGCTGATGTTCGAGCTGAACCGCGAGCGCGGCACGACGCTGGTGCTGGTCACGCACGACCGCGCCATTGCCGGCCGCTGCGAGCACTGCATCACCATCGAGGCAGGACAGGTAGCCTTGCTTTGAGTGTTTTGATGAAAAGTGCCTGAAGCCCAGGTTTTTCCTTGGCTTTTTGCTATCAAAAGCGTAGCTTTCCAGTTGCGGGGCCGAATGCACGGCGGCCCGCGATAATCCCTCGATGTCCTCCCCCAAAGTGCTTTTCGGCTTTCACGCCGTCGGCGTGCGCCTGAAGACGGCGCCTGCCTCCATCATCGAGATCTACTACGAAGCTACGCGGCGCGACGCGCGCATGCGGCAGTTCCTGGAGCGCGCCACCGAGGCCGGCGCCCGGCTGATCGAATCCGACGGCCTGCGCATCACCAAGCTGGCCGGCAGCGCGGGCCACCAGGGCGTGGCGGCGCGGGTGCATCCGGTGCAGCAGGCGCGCTCGCTCGACGAATTGCTCGAAGGACTGGAGGAGGCCGGCACCGTGCCGCTGCTGCTGGTGCTCGACGGCGTGACCGATCCGCACAACCTGGGCGCCTGCCTGCGCGTGGCCGACGGTGCTGGCGCGCATGCGGTGATCGCGCCCAAGGACCACGCGGTGGGCGTCAATGCCACCGTGGCCAAGGTGGCCAGCGGCGCGGCCGAGACGGTGCCTTACTTCATGGTGACCAACCTGGCGCGCACGATGAACGAGCTGAAGGAGCGCAGCATCTGGTGCATAGGCACAGCCGAAGACGCACCGCAGACCCTGTACGAGGCAGACCTGAAGATCCCGGTGGCGCTGGTGCTGGGCGCCGAAGGCCCGGGCATGCGCCAGCTCACGCGCAAGACCTGCGACGCGCTGATCAGCATCCCGATGCGTGGTGCGGTGGAGAGCCTGAACGTTTCCGTGGCCAGCGGCGTGTGCCTGTACGAGGCGCTGCGCCAGCGCTCGTAGCCCCACTGCGCGCTTCATAGCCCTTTGGTGCTGTGGGTGGTTCGTGCTGCCGGTGACACGCAGCGCCGTGGCGGTATGAAATTCAGGCCGTCTCGGCGCTGGCCTGGTCCAGTTGCTCGATGGCTTCGGCGTCCAGCTCCAGCTGTGCTGCCTGCACCAGTTCCTTCAGTTGCAGCAGCGAGGTGGCGCTGGCGATGGGGGCGGTGATGGCGGGACGGGCGATCTGCCAGGCCAGGGCGACCTGGCCGGGCGTGACGGCATAGCGCTCGGCCACCTCGTCCAGTTCGGCCAGGATGCGCAGGCCGCGCGGGTTGAGGTAGGTGCTGGTGGTCTTGGGGCCGCGCGCACTCTTGGCGGCGTCGGCCTCGGTGCGGTACTTGCCGGTCAGGAACCCGGCGGCGAGCGCGTAGAAATTGATGACGCCCACCTTGCGCTCCAGGCACAGCGGCTCCAGCGCTTCCTCGAACACCTTGCGGTCGTACAGGTTGTAGAGCGGCTGCAGGCTCTCGTAGCGCGCCAGGCCATGGCGCTCGCTCACGTCCAGTGCTTCCTTGAGCCGCTCGGCCGTGAAGTTGGAGGCGCCGATGGCGCGCACCTTGCCCTCTTTGATGAGGTCGCCGAAGGTGCCCAGCACGTCTTCGAGCGGGACGCTGGGGTCGTCGTCGTGCGACTGGTAGAGATCGATGTGGTCGGTCTGCAGGCGCTTGAGCGAGGCGTCCACCGCCTGGCGGATATAGGCAGGCTTCAGGCCGACCTTGTCGTCGCCCATGGGCTTGCCGACCTTGGTGGCCAGCACCAGCTGGTTGCGGCGGCCGCTCTTCCTGAGCCACTTGCCGATGATGGTTTCCGATTCGCCGCCGCTGTGGCCGGGCACCCAGCGCGAGTAGACGTCGGCCGTGTCGACGAAGTTCATGCCGGCGTCGAGCCAGGCATCCAGCAGGGAGAAGGAGGTGGCTTCATCCACCGTCCAGCCGAAGACGTTGCCGCCGAAGGTCAGGGGAGACACCTGAAGGCCAGAGCGGCCGAGCGGGCGGAGAGACATGCGAGAACCTTTCGTTGCGTGGATTCCGGGATCACACATTCTTGCCGTTTTGCGCGCTGCCTGCAGGAAGCCCGCCCGCGCGGGCTGCCAGGGGTGCTGGTTGCTATGGAAGGTATAGCGCTAGGCCAAGGTAAATCCTTGGCTCTCCGGACTTTTCATGCCTATTCGATGCGCTCGTGTGCGTCGGCGCTGCCCACGCGCCAGTAGCCGGCGGCCTTGGTCCAGGCGGGCCGGGCGCCATGCTCGGCCACCAGCCGCGCGCGCAGGCGCTTGGCCACGCCGGTCTCGCAGGCCACCCAGGTATGGAAGTCGCCTGGTGGCAACTCCAGCGTGGCCAGCGCGTCTTCCAGCAATGAGGTGCTGCCCGGCGCGGCGCCGCGGCGGTGCACCCAGGTCAGGGCCAGGGCGGCACGGGTGGTGAAGGCCATCTCGTCCGCAGGGCTGTCCACCTCGGCCAGCACCGTCACGGGGGCGCCTGCGGGCAGTTCTTCCAGCCGGCGGGCGATGGCTGGCAGGGCGGTGTCGTCGCCGATCAGCAGGTAGCCGTCGAACGCCATGGGAATCAGCATGGAGCCTCGCGGTCCGCCGACGCCCAGCGTCTGGCCGGGCTGCGCCTGCTCGGCCCATCGGGTGGCGGGGCCGGCGTCGTGCAGCGCGAAGTCGATCGTCAGCGTGCCAGCAGCGGCGTCGTAGTGGCGCGGCGTGTAGTCGCGCATCTGGGGGCGGGGGCCGGGCCAGGTGATGCCGTCGGGGCCCATGCCGGGCCGGTCGATGCGGCCGGTGGCGGCATCGGGAAAGAAGAGCTTCACGTGGTCGTCAAAGCCGGGGCTGGCAAAGCCCTGCAGGTCGGCGCCTTCGAGGGTGACGCGGACCATGTGCGGCGTCAGGTGTGTGGCGCTGCGCACGGTCAGCAGGCGAAAGCGTGTGTCGTGGCGAACGCGCTGCGTGGCGCGCGGGTCTTCTGCGGTGGTGGTGAGGGAGGCGGTCATCCAATTTTCTCCAGTCGTTGGGCCGCGTCATCCAGGACGGCGGCGATGGCGTGCACCTGTTCCTCGGTCAGAGGGGTGCGGGACAGGCGCATGTGCATGGCGAGCTTCAGGTTCTGGATGGCGCGCGCTACCGGCGGCGGCCGCTGGCCGTGCACGTGATCGGTGGCGTCCATGCGGGCCAGCAGGGCATCGGTCGCGGCGCGGTGGGAGGCCAGGTGCTCCAGGCCGGCGGCCGTTGCGCTGTAGCGCTTGCGGTTGCTGCCGTCAGGTGCCTCGACGCTGACATGGCCCAGCTCCTCCAGCAGCGTGAGCGTGGGGTAGACCACGCCCGGGCTCGGGCTGTAGCGGCCGCCCAGGCGCTCCTCGATGGCCTTGATCAGTTCGTAGCCGTGGCGCGGCTTGTCTGCAATCAACTGCAGCAGTACCAGGCGCAGGCCGCCGTGGCCGAATATGCGGCCGCCCCCGCGCCCGCCACGGCCTGGGGATTCGCCGGGAGAAGAGAAGTCATCCAGCATGGCTATCTTTCGATGTATTCAGAGTGCATAAGATATATCTAAATAGTGTCGAAATCAAGCGGTTGCATTCGGTTGCAATCCGGGGTGGGGTGGGACGCAAGATCGTGGCCCCTGCCGCCCACGCAGCCCACCCCCTTCGGAGATTCGCCATGACCGTCCTGCTTTCCTCCTCCCGCCGCGGGGCTTGCGCCGCGCTGGTGTCCGTCGCCGTGCTGGCCATGGCCTCGGGCTGTGTCGCCTGGAGCAGTTCCCCCAAGCCGGTGCAGCTGACTGCCACCCTGACGGGCGCGGCGCAGGTGCCGCCGGTGCAGTCGATGGGCTCGGGCACGCTGCAGGCCTGGTACAGCAAGGAGACGGGCAGCCTGCGTTGGCGGCTGACCTACGCCGGCCTGAGCGGCCCGGTCACGGCAGCGCACTTCCACGGTCCGGCGACCGCCAGTGCCAATGCGGGCGTGGTGGTGCCGATCGGCGGCCCCTACACCGGCAACCAGGAAGGCGTGGCCGCCATTACGCCGGAGCAGGCGAGCGACCTGCTGGCCGGCCGCTGGTATGTCAATGTGCACACCCAGAAGAATCCGGGCGGCGAGATCCGCGGCCAGGTGACGGTGCAATAGGCACGTCCCGGGCCCGGCACTTCGTATCCGCGCTGTTCCCGGGTACGGCGCTGAGGTCGAAAGCCCTGCGCTAGGGAAAAAGGGGCCGGCGACTTAAAATCGCGGGTTCCCCCCAGAAAGCTCCGCGATGAACGCCCCCGTCGACGTTTCCTTTTTCGCGCGTGCCGCAAAGCCCCTCACCAGCTACCGCAAGTACTGGGCGGCGCGTTTCGGCACCGCGAAATTCCTTCCCACCAGCCGTGCCGAGATGGACGCGCTGGGCTGGGACAGCTGCGACATCATCGTGGTCACCGGCGACGCCTATGTCGACCACCCGAGCTTCGGCATGGCCGTCATCGGCCGCATGCTGGAGGCGCAGGGCTTTCGCGTGGGCATCATCGCGCAGCCCGACTGGCAGAGCGCCGAGCCTTTCAAGGTGCTGGGCAAGCCCAACCTGTTCTTCGGCGTGACCGCCGGCAACATGGATTCGATGATCAACCGGTACACCGCCGACCGGAAGATCCGCAGCGACGATGCCTACACGCCCGGTGACGTGGGCGGTTCGCGCCCAGACCGCGCGGCCATCGTGTATTCGCAGCGCTGCAAGGAAGCCTGGAACGACGTGCCGATCATCCTGGGCGGCATCGAAGGCAGCCTGCGCCGCATCGCCCATTACGACTACTGGCAGGACAAGGTGCGCCGCAGCATCGTGGTCGATGCCAAGTGCGACCTGCTGCTGTACGGCAACGCCGAGCGCGCCATCGTCGAGATCGCCCACCGCCTGGCCGCGCGCGAGCCGGTGCAGCAGATCACCGACGTACGCGGCACCGCCTTCGTGCGGCGCGAGACCCCGGGCGACCCCTGGTTCGAGATCGACTCCACCAGCGTCGATGCGCCGGGCCGGGTCGAGGCGCATGTGAACCCCTACCTGATGGTGTCGGACCAGGCCAAGGCCAATGGCGCCACTTGCGCCAAGGAGGACGAGGCCCAGGCCGTCGCCGCGCAGGCCGAGGCTGCGGGCAGTGTCGCCGGCGCGGCCATCCAGCCGATCCGGTTCGTCGCCAACCCTTCGGTCAAGCTCAAGGTGCCGCCGCGCGACCGCAGCGTGATCCGCCTGCCCAGCTACGAGCAGGTACGCAGCGACCCGGTGCTCTATGCCCACGCCAACCGCGTGCTGCACCTGGAGACCAACCCCGGCAATGCCCGCGCGCTGGTGCAGGCGCATGGCGAAGGCACCACCGCGCGTGACGTGTGGATCAACCCGCCGCCCATCCCGCTCACCACGGCCGAGATGGACCATGTGTTCGACCTGCCGTATGCGCGCAGCCCGCACCCGCGCTATGCCGACGAGAACGGCAGCCACGACGGCGCGACCAAGATCCCGGCCTGGGAGATGATCCGCTTCAGCGTGAACATCATGCGCGGCTGCTTTGGCGGCTGCACCTTCTGCTCGATCACCGAGCACGAGGGGCGCATCATCC
>Ga0116227_10007968_pt1 | contig 20305 bp, 25 predicted proteins | sample S1TSphgellanicum_FD_89693 | JGI IMG/M metagenome (GOLD analysis project Ga0116227, IMG submission 89693) | Host-associated microbial communities from peat moss isolated from Minnesota, USA - S1T2_Fb - Sphagnum magellanicum MG | ecosystem: Host-associated > Plants > Peat moss > Unclassified...
AAAAACCCTAGAAAATTCATAAACCCTCGAATTCATAAACAACCCTTTGGATTAGAGCTTTGAAGAAGAAGCAAATTTAAAAGTTGACAAAGGGAAAAGTTTGTTTGTGGAAGTTGTAGCTAAATTGGGTGTCTTCTTCAATTGTAGTTAGTTTTTCATAGCTCTACCAACATTGATCTTGATCTTGTTTTTTAGTGGGGAATTTGCCTTTCTAATTTGCATACGCATTCACTTCGTGTTAGGGTTTTTGGGGGCAAGTTTTTTTGTGTACAATTTCATTTGGAGACAATTTGGTTGAGAGACTTGAAGACTTGATTGTTGATGAGATCTTAATCATGTGGAAACCTTCTAATGGGCTTGGTAGTCTAGGAGTTATGGAGCATATCTTGTTCGTCATTCTCTTGTAAGGTTCTCTCTCTCTTCTCTCTCTCTCTCTCGGGAACAATGCAAAGCTCCTAAACAAACATAGCATGAAATTCCCTTGAAGGTATTGATGCTAATTTCCTTACCCACGGATATTCATCTTTGAGCATTCTAATTGCACCATTGTGGAGCATAACTTGTTCTTCATTCTCTTGTAAGCTCTCTCTCTCTCTCTCTCTCTCTCTCTCTCTCTCGGGAACAATGCAAGCTCCTAAACAAACATAACATGAAATTCCCTTAAAGGTATTGATGCTAATTTCCTTACCCACGGATATTCATCTTTGAGCATCTTTGTGTAATTGAATCCAAAACCAAATTCTATAACACAATGGAAAGGGAAGGGAAAACTTGAAGAGTGCAATTGAAAAGGAAGGGAAAACCTTTAGAGCACACAATTGAAGAGCACAATTTGAACCTCAGCAGCAAGAAGAAGAGAGAATCACCAGTCAGTCTGTACATCATCCCTTCCTTCTTCCATGGTTTCAGGAGTCATGGGATTCTAGAGTTTTGGAAGAGCATCCATAAATGGATAGAGAGACTTGATAGAGATCTAGTCTACTGTTGATGGATTGAAGCCAGTAGGGTAGCAGTGATTTTGTAATTACATGCATCAGAATTCTTGCTTGCTCCAGGGCCAACAAGAAGAAGAAGAAGAAGAAGAAGTTGTAGATCTGCATGAATTGCAAAAAACAAACAGTAACCCAAAATGACACATCCATGTTTGAATCCAGAATTCATAGGATCATGAAGGGTTGGGTTCAAGAGTTTTGCACGAGAATCTAATCTCCTCACCAACCAACCAACCAACCAACCAACCAACGGTTGAGCAAACAACAAGTGAGAGAAATGGGCAGTAGCAGCTGCAGTAGGAGACAGTTGGGTGCCGCTGAACTTGCCACTAGATTCATCAGATTCATCAGGAAATATGATGATCATCAAGATTGCAATTACTAGTATCATGATTCCCAACACCATCTTCTTGCATGGACGATGGTGCATGTTGATCAGATTTCCATGAAAACAAAGAAAACTTGCAACCCACAATCTGTATTTACATTGTTGCACTTGCTGCTATGGAAGTTGGAAGAAGGGAGGTTTTTTGCACGATGTTCTTGTGTGTGTGTGTGTGAGAGAGAGAGAGAGAGGGAGAGAGAGAGAGCTTGAGAACTTGACGTGAGAAACATCTGCGTTTAGCCAAAAATGGCGAGTCCTTCTTTCGTGGTCAAGCCCATGAGACCTCCTCCCACAGCACCCACAAGTGTTCGCAATATTGAAGGTTGGTAAGATTTGTGTGCCCTCCTGAAGCTCTCAAAATCCTGAAGAGTAAATCAAATCCTCAAGAAACTTTTGTTGTGCAGAGAGAGACAGAGACACAGAGAGAGAGAGAGAGAATGTGTGAGTTAGGTTTTTGATGTTTTCCTGCTTGGTTTTGGTTTTGCCATGATCCTGGATTGCAGTGGCATGCATAGCTACATTACAGGAGCGAGTGCGGTGTGCAACATACACTGGAAAATTTCTGTTTACAAGCGATCCCAAAGGTGTAATCCATCAATGGGACACTGGGGTTAGTGACAATCCCTCTGAAAACCTAACCCAGAAAAAAAGCTCATGAGCTCCTCCATCCTCCCCCTTGCCTTAGATAGAGATTGATCTCAAATCAAGATTGAAATGTGTGTGCATATGCATGTGTGTGTGCACATGCACATGTGTCTTCTTCTTGTTGCCTCTACAGCTCTTTTCCACCATCACCAACAGCAAGCAGGCAGAAACAGAGGGTGTTCTATTGTTGTTGTTGTTGTTGTTGTTGTGGTGGTGGTGGGTTGTTGCAGGCGGCAACTAGTGTGAAGTTTCATGATGGTGTCAACAACATCCCCATCAATGTGATGCAAGGTGCAAACAAGGGGGACAACATTTGGTTAGGCTTTTCAAGTGGGGATCTTGCAATTCTCAACATAGAGAACAAGACTCTAGGCACATGTTGGAAAGCACATCAAGGTGGTGTCTCGACTATCGTTGCAATGCTCAACTCCGTCTGGTCTGGTGATCACTATGTACTGGCCCTTAACATCTAATCTGATGTTCTGATCATTGCAGTTCCAATCTCATATTCTGTAAAGAATCTCATTTACAACTGTGGATTTTTTTGCATGCATCAGTGTCCTCCTCCTGACCTGCATTTGAGGACCTCACACAAGTCAGATTCAAAGGAAGAATAGAAAGAACAAAATAACCAAACAGTTGCTTTTGTCTGGTTGTTCTTTTGTGTGTTGGTGGGTGGTGTGGTAGGTGGAGTTGATTTCCAGATCAGAAAATGGGGGATGGCAGGTGAGATGCTCTTTGCATATGCACATCACCACAGCTCGATAAGATGGCTATGCATGGTGAAAAAGGATCCATATGAGAAAGAGATGCAAATGTGGAGCAGCTCCAATGATCCAACCATTGCTGAATGCCCTGTTCCTGATGACGCTGTACAACATGATCCTCTTGGCGATGTGAAAATGTGTAGTGGTTAGTAGTACTAGACCTATGATGGTCTTCAACCGGGTTTTCCTTCAACTGCAGGTGGTTAGAAAAATTTGTAGTGACAGAAAATTGTTGATGAATTGCATGGTGGTTGTTCTCCTTGTGATGTAAGAGATTTTCTTTTGCTGTATATCTGAGACACAGAAATGAAGGATTGACTGTTCCACTCAATCATGAGATATGTATGTTGCAGGGCATACATTGGCAGTCCTGGTGCTCTGTCTCGTAGGGAAGAATGCAGTGTGGAGTGGAAGTGAAGATAGCACTGTGCGCGTATGGAGTGTGATGGACATGTCATTGAAATCAACCATGCAAGGACACAAGGGAGCTGTGTGCAGCATGGTGGAGATGGGGATTCATGTTTGGAGTGGATCAGCAGATGCAACAATTCTCGTGTGGGATGCCACTACTTACAAGCTTATGTTCTCACTAGGTGATCAAGGCGGGTATGCAGGAGGCTAGCTACTTTTGTTGTCTTCTGATCTGCTGCACCCCTTTTGGCTACTCACTTCCACCATGAATTTTTCCAAAGTTGCATATGGCCTCTGCCATCTAGGAAGCTCATCATGATTCATGATTTGATTTTTGTGATGTTGGATCTTCTTCTGCTGGACAAATAGAAACAGACAGGATCTTCTGTGATGATGATGTACTTTGGTTGTAAACACTGTGAATTTTTTCTGAATGTGTAGGTATGTGAAGGCAATGGTGAAGGTGGATTGGCAATTGTGGGCATTCACATCTGGGAAGAATATTAAGATATGGGCTGCAGCTAGTCTGTGGGAAACCACGAAACAAGAGAATTCCAAGCTAAAAGATGCGGTTGATAGATTCCAGAAGGAGAAAGAAGCAGCAGAAAATGCAACCAGAAATCTGAAGGTTTTATTACAATCTCTATCACCTTTGTCAGGTCTTTGACATGGTTGGAACAGATTCACAAGAATGCCTTGCTCCATTTGCATAATTTCACTGAAGAAGCTCCTCCTTTCCTGACAGGCAGATGCTGATAGAAGGGAGCAGGAGTTCAAAGAGCAGCTTGACAAGCTCAGAAACGCTGATGCCTCAGACCTTGATGCAAAGGCTATGGAGATGCAAAACATGAAAGATGAATTGAACAAAAGACTTGCAGATCTTGAGAAAATAAAGAAAGATTTGGAGGATGAGAAGACCCGACTTGCCAAAGAAGCAGCTGTTCTTAAAGACAATCTAGAAAAACTGAGCAAGGACAAGGATACATCTGACAGTGCAAACAGCACCTCTCAAGCAGCCAAGGTATGCAACAATCAACCATGCAATAATGCTCAGATTGATTGTTTCTGGAACATTGTTGCATAAATCTGCTGAGGAAGGAGAAAAGAAGATCAACCATCTCTTCAGCATTGGGTGGTTTTTTGGGTTGTACAACAACCAACTTTTTTGGCAGGACAAAATAGTTGCAGACATGGAGAAGGCTTTGAAGGAGGCAGAGGAACAACTGGCAAGGACCAAGGAAGCTGGAGATTCAAACTTGTCAAAGCTCGAGGAACTGAGGAGAGCTGCAGAGGATCAGAAGGCAGCCCTTCAACAAGAAATGGCACGGTTGAAGGAGGAGATGGAGGATGAGAGGGAGAAGGCTATGAAGGATGCAGAGGAACAACTGGCAAGGACCAAGGAAGCTGGAGATTCAACCTCGTCAAAGCTTGAGGAACTGAGGAGAGCTGCAGAGGATCAGAAGGCAGCCCTTCAACAAGAAATGGCAAGGTTGAAGGAGGAGAAGGAGGATGAGAGGGAGAAGGCCAGAAAACTCGCAGAAGATGAAATGGCTAGACTCCAAGAGCAGATGGAGGATGAGAGGGAGAAGACCAGAAAACTTGCAGAAGATGAAATGTCTAGACTCCAAGAGCAGATGGAGGATGAGAGGGAGAAGACCAGAAAACTTGCAGAAGATGAAATGGCTAGACTCCAAGAGCAGATGGAGAAGTCCAGAGTCTCTGAAGCCAAAACCTCAGCAAATGCTGATGAACTTGCAGAGATGAAGAAAAAGCTGGAGAGGGAAATGGATGCAGCAAAGAAAGAACTTGCACAGCTGAAATCCCAAATGGAGCATGAACATGACTTTGCTGCAAAAAGCTCAAATGATAAGGATGCGATAAATCAAGAGCTGCAACAATTGAGAGAGAAGATGGATCAAGAAAGAAATGCAGCCCAAAAAGCTGCAGAGGATACAAGGAAGGCAGCAGAGGATGAGATTGCCAAGCTCAGAGATGAGATGCAAAGAGAGAAAGAGGCAGCTACAGGTGCATCAGAGAATGCTCAAGCCACAAGTGATGAGAAGCTTGCAGGACTGGAGAAGAGACTGCAGGCAAAAAAAAAACTCTTCAACAATTTCAACCTACATCTCTATGATCCTGCACACATGAACATCAATCTAACACACTCTTTTGTTGATGAATTTCTGTGTGTGTGTGTGTGTGTTTTTGGATGGGTGGTGGTACAGGAGGCCCTTGCACAGTTGCAAAAGGCACAAAATGCAGCGTCTAGTCTGGAGATGAAGGCAGCAGAAACGCAGAAGATGAGTGATGGGTTTGCAAATCAGCTCACAGCTGCTGAAGACAAGAACAAATCGTTTCAGGAGGCGCTTGATGCACTTGAGAAGATGAAGGCAGATGCTGATAATGCATCTGCTGCAGCAACTGCTGCCCTCAATGAAAAAATGACAGGTGAATGTTCAGGCTTACAAGGGGTGAGTGTTTTTTGCACATGTGAAACACATTGATGAATTTGTGTAGAAGAAGCAGTTTCTTCCATTGGGTTACACACATTTGGGTTTTCTCTCCTCTCTCACACTCAAAAGGCACAGCAGAGAAAGTGATCAGTTGCTGCTTTCCATGAATGTAAGCTTCTTCACTTCTGTGACCAGATCATCATCATCATGCCTTAGAAACAGGAGGCATAATCTCTTGAACAGGTGCAGCTCTCACAGGACTTTTCATGCGAATGGGTATATTGTACTTGGCTTGGGGTTTTGACATATAGCTTCACTTCCAAATCTGGATCCAAAAATCACCGAGTTCTCTGATGGATTTCAACATAAAGCTCCACTTCCAAGTCTGGATCCAAAAATCACACTGAGTTGCAAACTGATGAATTACAAATCATCACATAGTGGGTGGGTGGGTTCACAATAACACAATTTGAGAAAATCACTTTGGGTTTGTCTCTGGCTCCCTTTTGTATTCCTGGCTTTAAATCTTCTTGTCTTTGTTTTTTTCTTTCTCTCAAATGGGTCACAAGTGAGCGAGAGCTTGTTGCTTGGAAAATGATTCAGTAATGTTGCTATTACAGCCAGAGGGAATGTGCTCCACATCTGTGTCCAATCTTCACATCTCAGACTTGAGGATTGGAGAGTTTTTCTTAGTTATGAAAGCAGCAAAGAGTTTTAGATGTAGAGATCCTTATAAGATGAGGAGGAAACTTGGTGGGCATTTCTTTTTTATGAACATTTTTCTGGGACATTGTTACATTTTGTAGGCTTGGAAAGCAATCTGGAAAATGCAAGAGATGAGCTACAGAAAGTGAGAGATGATGCAGCCCAGAATGCGCTGGAGAAAGATGGGGAGATGGTATTGGTGCGTGATGGGTTTCTTCAGCAGATCAGTGACTTGGAACAGGCTTTGAAGAATGCTCAAGAGGCTCTGAATGCTGAACAGGAGAGTCATCAGATTGCTGCCGATGCTGCTAGCTCTCTATCAGACCAGCTTGCTGAACAGATTGAGGAGTTAGCCCTGCAACTAGAGGATGCAAGAAAGGAGGCTGAAAATGCTAGTAAACTAGCTGAGAGTCAAGCCTTGGATTTGGCTCAGCAACTAGAAGATGCTAAGAAGCAAGCCTCAGATTTGGCTCAGCAATTAGAAGATGCTAAGAAGCAAGCCTCGGATTTGGCTCAGCAATTAGAAGATGCTAAGAAGCAAGCCATTGCAGCTGATACTCTCGCTGAAAGTAATGCTGCCCATCAGCTTGAGCAGTTGGAAGCTGCAGAAAAAAACGTTGCAGAGTTTACAAAGCAGCTGGAGAAATATAAGGCTGCCATTGCTGTAGCAGAGAGCAAAGCTGAGGAGTTGGGTAAGCAGTTGACAGCTGCAGAAGAAAAAACTGCTGATTTGGCAAAGCAGTTGAGAGCTGCAGAAGAAAAAGCTGCAGATTTGGCAAAGCAACATGAGAAGGATAAAGCTGCTGCCATTTCTCTAGCAGAGAGTAGAGCTGAGGAATTGGCTAGGCAGCTGGAAGCTGCAAAAAGGGAAGATGCAGAGAGAAGATATCGAGCTGAAGCTGCCATTAGATTAGCAGAAAGTGCAGCTGCTGAGAGAGCTTATCAACTGCAAAGTGCTAGACAGCAAGGTGAAGCAGCCAGTAATTTAGCTGCTGATGCAAGGGAGACAATTGCAGGTGATCATGCCATACAAAAACACTACTGGAATCTAACCTTGCTGAGCTCCAAATCCATTCTGATCTCCGTAAGTTTCAACCAGACCTGGGCTTTCTTACAAACTCCAGTGCTCGATCTTCTTCCTACAAACCCCATGATCATGCAATGCATGTGTGCCAAGGTAACTGATGATCTGGGTGTGTGTGTGTGTGTGTGAATGATGATGATATCAGGATTGAAAGAGCAGGTGCAATACTTGGGACATGCATTAGTACAAATGAGTGGCAATGCCGAAGAAGATGCAATTGCCATCCAGAATTTGATTGCAGAGAGAGATGAGCTTTTGCAGAAGCTCCAGGAGGAAGTAGCTGAGAGGGAGCAGATTGCTCAGGAGCGAGATGAGCTTCTCGCAACTTCTGATGAGATGGCACAACTCAAGGACTCTCTTGCAAAGGTGTGGGATCAAGGACCCATATCCCAAAATGTGATTCTCTCGAGCCTGGAGTGATTCTTCAGGCTCAGAGACATCTCTCTGGTTGCTGTGACTGATGCTTTCACTGTTGTTTGTATTCATTTTACATCACACTCTCAAGTTTGGAAATTGTAAACCATCACTCAATCCCTGATTTGTGTCCCTGTGGATCAGATGGCAGCAGAAAAAGAGATGCTGGAGAATGAGCTCAAGGAGGCACAAGTTGCCAACAACCAAAGGTATACTATAAACCCATCTGCAGCAGCTTCACAAAGAAGCTCCAAGGTGATCCCTATAGCCACCACCAACCCAGTGAGTGTTGAGGAGATCAAAAGTGAGATAGTACTTCCTGTCAGCAGAAAGTATTCTTCTGTTAGACAAGGTGGTGATGTTCTTCCTCTTCCTCCTCCTGTGGAGGTTCAGGCATCAAGGAGAAGCTCTAAAGTAATCCCTGATGCAACAGTGGCTCTTGAGGAAATAAAGAATGACTTGGTTTCAGCTGTCAGAAGGATCTCTTCATCATCCATTGCCCCTGTGGAGGCTGTTGTTGGGGTATCAAGGAAAAGCTCCACTGTAATCCCTGAAGCAACCACAGTTGCTGCAATGGGTCTTGAAGAGATCGAAGGTGAAAGAGAAGTTCCTGTCAGAAGGAACTCCTCCTCCATTAGACCAGGCATTCTTCCTGTAGAGGCTGGACCATCTGAATCAAGGAGAAGCTCCATTGTTGCAATGGCCAGACCAAGAACATCCACAGTGATCATGATCCCTGCAGCAGGCATTCAAGCCTCTGTAGGTGGTGGTGGTGACAGGACCTCAAGAAGGGTCTCTGCTGCTGTTGGAGTTGGGCAGCTTGCACCACCATTAGCTAGCAAGAAAAACTCCACTGTGATGCCAGTCTCTAGAAGAGCCTCTACAGCAATTATGCCTACTGATCAGCTGCAGGGAATGGAAGTCCCCCCTGTAATCAGAAGGCTGTCATCTTTGAAACCACCAACCACACCTGCTGCTGTGGCTGGAGATCCACCAACTACAGCAGTATTGGGTGCTGCTGCTGCTGCTTCAACAACAAGAAGAAGCTCCACTGCAAAAGCAGCAGCCACCTCAAGAAGGGGAACAACAACTAGTACTACTGCACTGATGCCTGAACAGTTGCAGGAGAAACTAGAAACACTGGAAGCTCAAATTAGAGAAGCAAAAGCTAAAAGGAACACTCTTCTAGCATTCAACAACAATAGTGCAGGTGGCTCCTCATCCTCAGATATGGAAGATTCCATATTGGGTATGCCTGAGCTAGAGCTAGATCAGGAGCTGCTGCAGCCTCTAGAGATGGGTGGTGATCTAGAGAAAGTAGCAGCCAATAGAACAAGAAGGTCTAGTTCTGCTGTAGCCACTGTAGCTGGGACTTCAAGAAGGACCTCGGCAGTTATGCCTGATCATGCAACAAGAAAATACTCTGTTCCTGCTGCCACACAAGAAGGTATGATTGCTCCTGCTCCAGATGTTGGGGCAGGAGCAGCAGGAGGTGGAGGGGGTTCCCGAAGCTCCATGAGAAGTAGAAGCTCTCAAGGAAGCAGGTCAGGTGTGGCATATATATACCATACGAGCCTCATTAGAACTTAGTGTCTAGACCCTTTGATCTTCTTCCCACAGAAGAAGAGTCTCATTCTTTGCACATGTTTGATGCTTTTTTATTTGCAGCATGTGGCTTTTTTTGTCCCCTTTCTTTTCGGTGGTTGTAAAAGTTTTTACAAATGTTGGGTGATGCTCCTGAGCTGCAGATTGGCTGAAGAAGCTGTCAACAATGAGAGGATTGCAAACTTGAAGGAACGAGTTAGTATGTTGGAGTGTGAAAGAGAAAGGGAACGGATGGCAGCTCTGAATGCATCTATGAAATTCAACAACAGCAACAGAGATGATGAAATGCTGAACAGAATACAACAGCTGGAGTCAGCTCTGCAACAAGCTCATGAAGATTACAGGCTGCTGAGTCAAGGTTTTTTGGAATTCTCTTCTCTCACATTTTGGCTTTTGATTTTTGTATTATGCCAGAATGTTTTGTCAAAAACTATTGAGAACTTAACAACTCTTGGAAAAAGATATGGGTGTTCTATCTCTTGGTGAAATGTCTCATTCATTTCCATGCAAGAAGAGGATAAGGTCAGAGAAGACCTTTCAAAAATTGGCTCTCCTTATGGCATCATTGTATGTGTCATTCTTTTGTCAATTGTCAACAGAGACGAAGCAGATGCATAATAGTACAAGGGAGAATAATAAGAAGAAGTGTCCAACAGACCTTCTCCGAGAGTTGGAGACCGACATTGATAGGAAACGGCATGACTTGGAGCTTGCTGAGTTTAGCATGAAGGTAAGTAAGTACATACAACCTTTTGTTTGGGTGTTTGTTGATCTTATCTATTTGCTTTGAGGATCTAGGAATCACATCCACATGGGTAATATCTGCACAAATCCCCAAGAGTAGAGCATTTACCTTTGGCTTTCTTCTTCTTCTCTCATGGCATGTCAGAAAGTCTTTGATAAATATGGGAAGAGAAGATCGACCCCTGAGAAACAATGTACAATTGTGGATTGTTCACCACCAGCACCAAATCAGCCTCAAGGAAACAACACATCAATCGAGTTCACTCACTTGAAACTGGGGACGTTGGTAGGCACACACTCAGAGGTACTATTCTTCTCATCTCTTTGATCTACAGTCAAAAAACTTATACCCATTTTGTGAAGTGAGAACCCCTTCCTACAAAAGGACTTTGTCTTTCTCTTTGCTTGAGATCATGTTGTCCAAAATGGGCATTGCATTTTCAGGCTATGATCAACAAGCTTTGCGAAGGGTTCCAGGAAGATTTATATGTATTGAGACTAATTCTCTCTCAATCCAGAGATCCTCGAGTACTGAACATCAGTCTTTCCAAGATGCTGATTTTACAGTCTGATACTGACAATTTGATCGGTGATGATGACGGAGGGTGCTGAAGATTAATACCTTCAGTACATCAGGTACACTCGGGCCTCAGTGGACACGAATTGTACATCAAATCAGCCACAATTTACCTCAACTTGTGTTGCGGGAACTTGGCAAGATAGTGAGATCCTTTCTTTTCCCTTCTCAGATTCTGCTTCTCCAATTTCAAGCTCTTCAGATTGATGACCCAACCCAGGTCATTTGATTTCTTTGGCTTATTGAGCTCATCACAGTCTGCCTCCAATGTACAACAGATCTTGCACTTACAGGTGTTGGCCTTGAGAATCAGCAAATTATAGCATGTCAATTCTGATCAAGGCCCCCTCCCATCTTTCAACTTATACCATGCCTTTCTTTCTCTACATGCATCAAGCAGCAGAGACCACATCTTCCCCTTATGGCTTCATCTTTTTTCTTTTGGGCTTTGCAGGCAGCAGCTGGCGGGTGTCCTCCAGAGAGAGAGACACTCTTGCCCCCTGGATCTGAATCCACCAGACGTCGGGCTTTGCCTCCGGCTATGCCTCCTCCTTGTTAGTCATAGTGATGGATCATTGTCATCATCCAGTTCTCTCTGAGAAAAATCTCCTGCACAAAGAAGTGCTTGGAAATTTGTCAGAATTCTAGATGGACAGGAGACGTGCATGTGGTCTCCAAACCATTTACCATGGAGTGAAGCGCATTTTGAATGTTTTGTATGACAAAATTTCTTCCCTTTCATAAGCCAGATTCCTGAAAGCCATTTCTCTCTTTCACTTTCTCCGGTTTTACGTGATTTCACTGTGGACAAATTTTTGCCACAGTGACATTCATATCTGCTCACCAAAACATACACTTACGTATCCTTTGGTGGGTCTCAAGCTGCAAGTAGGGGTAGAAGTCTGAGTGCCATTGACAAACATCCAACACCTAGGTTCTTCATTCTTGAGTTGCGCATAGAAATTTAAGACTCAGTTCTTCATGCTTGAATTGAGCATTGAAATCTAAGACTTGATGCTTGAGTTGAGCATTAGAATCTTATACTTTTCCACACTTGGTCATGATCATGAACGAAATTCCTGGGTATTTCTAAGTTTCTGAAGAGGCATACTGATGAAGAAATTTTAACCACTATGCATAAACAGTTACAGATTCAGAGGGTGGAAGAACTTCATCACAACTGTTCCGTTTGACAAGACCACCACAAAAGTGATCCAGTTTTCATTTGGCAGTAAGCTCACATGTCCTTTTGATCTGTGCACTAACAGAAGAGAAGAGGATGATTTTGGCTGTAAAAAATCCATGCAGGTACTAACCAATAAGTTGGAGGCAAAAGACAAAACTTCAACCCCTTGTAAAGAGATGAAACCTGAACCCATGATAGTTTATCAACCTGCTCCAAGGCCATACACACATGATGAAGAGGTTCAGACAGAATCACCCTTAATCCGTTTCAAAGAGAAGGAGCGCTTTCTATCTGGTCATGGTCCCTTACGAGTCCGATAAGCTTAAAGAGAAACAAACATATCAAGTAATGTGAATTCACATTTGTTGAATTGCATTGAATTTACATTTGTTGGATCTGAAAGTCCCATCTGAAAATTGAGGTCAAGCAATGACAGAACTTTACATTCTACTGGAATTCCAATCAACAGACAAAGCTCAGATTGGACTCTTAACCCATCCAAGATCAGCAATTCCTTATCCGCATCGGACTCCAAAACCTTCTGCACTGCTTTCAACTACACATTCTCTGAACTTCAGCTGTTGTAATTATACAAAGTTCTAGCATGGTCACACCAAGGGAAATTTCCTTTCTTGGATTTGTCAGACCATGTCTGAATCCAATTCCATGATGACTACCAAAATTGTTCTTTGGACATACTACCATAAGGGCTTTTTCCAAACATACAAACCTTATTGAACAAGACTGCCATTACCAATCACTCAATTGAGTTCTCAGTAAAGATCCATGTGCAGAAGCATGTCCCTGGCTCATGCACTTTGAATGCATAGGCATGGCTCGATAGCAGTCAGAATATTTTGTATCTTACATGATAGAATTCATTTTATCCACTCAGAGGCCTGACATTGATGAAGGCATAGAATGGATCTGTCATACCCATGCTCATTTACTGAGGTCTTCAAGGAGTTTAGTAAGAGCATCTAGCGGCAGAGGAATATAGACACAATCCTGGCCATCAAGGCCTCGACGCCAATTGAGCAGCTCATGGTCCTTGAACTCAGTTAAGTGAGCTCGCAGTGTTAGCTCACTGCTCACCAAAAACTGCTCCCTGCATGCTGTATAAAGGCGGTGGAAAGCCAGGCCTGCATTCAACAGCAACACTTTTGTCATGCAGATACTACCCATCAATTGGTGAACCTCTTTAATTTATGAATATCTTTACAACTACTGAGAACTCCAAAACTTCTAATCCAAGTCAACCAAATTTTATATAATATTGTCTTCTGTCTGAAACTTTGAAGAGTAACCTTTTCTCTTCAGAAGACTACTGAACATTGCTCAATTCTTTTGAGTTTTCATCACCTGAATGTGAAGTGTACCATAGTTTTGTGCAAGATATTGACAAGTGTAGGCCACAAAAGTGACAGACCCCTTGAAGATTTGGAAACATATCTCATATGTAAAACCAGTTCTATAATTTGTACCTTGATCGTCAGGATGTGCAATCTGGAAGTCTGCAAGACATCGAAATACACTTTGCGCATTGGGAGTTAGACTGCTCAAGACAAGTGCAGCACTGCGCACACTTTTAACAGCTCCTGCTGCAGCCAAGAGCAATGGGACATGAATTCCCTCCACAGTGTAAGCTGCATAAGTTGGGGTATGTAACCACCACCACTTGAACTGCATGCGGGCCATCTGCTTGTCCCATACTGATAACATCACCCACAACAACTTTGCATATAAGATACAAAACAGCAACAGTTCATGAGCTTGTTGGGGGGTCAGGCATGCAGGCAAGCAGGCAGGTAGATGGTTTCACTCCTTCTCCTTCTTCCTGTCCACCTTTATGGCAGATGGAGGACTTTGCAATAACAAAAGACTGAGCAACAGAATAAAAAATTCACAGAAATTTATCTACCCGAGCTGAACCCTATGGCAGCAAGCAAGGAACAAACGGCTTCAGTGAGATGTGACAGATATGGGACACACATACATACATAGTGGGGCATTGACATTGTCAATTGATGCCAGAAAACGCACATGCCTAGAGGCTGCCACACTTGCAAGTGTGAGTTGTGTATCATCATCCCTAACACCTGGTCCATCAATGTTATGGACAATGACATACACAGGGGCCAATTCTTCATCGCCTGTGAGAAAAGCAAGGAGATCTTCCAAGCTGTTGGAACTTAGCGGGTGGGTGCATCCATTTGTCTTTTTTTGCTTAGCAGAAGCCCTCTGCTTCTTCTTCATCTTCTTCTTTGTTTCCCACAATATGTTGACTATTGTGAAGACCACCTGCAAGCTCCAGGACCCAGCAAATCAATCGTGATCTCACCTGAGCTTCCAAAGAGAAACATTGCACACAAAGGAAGTCTAATGATCAAATATAACATCCAGCATCACTCGCATCTTTCTCCTACCCATGTTCTGGATTTCCACTAAATCAAATCTCTTCCAAGTTTCAGAATTGCTTCCAGAGATTTGCAGCACCAGATATATGCTCACATGCTTGATGTTCACAGATGGAAGGTACCCATTCACAACAATCGCTGCACCATCCACAAGAGCTGAATTTGCAAAATCCTCCAACAAAGTTTTCTTGGATCCAAATCCATAAAACAAGAGCCCAAACCCACAACTGCACAGGTACCACATTCATGACTGAGAACAAAAAATCCCTAAGGAGGAGGATGAGGATTATTTGGAACGTGCACAAATGGTTCAGGGTTTAACAGAGGGAGGAGGAGGATTTTTCAGAATGTGCACAAAGGCTTTAGGGTTTAGGACAGGGAGGAGGAGGACTGACCTAAGTTGGAACTTCCATTTCTGATAGGAGGTACGATAACGTTGCATAAGGTCTGCTTGCTCCTTCTCATGCTTCGGAATAAGCTTTGCAAGAGCTTCTCGCAGCTCCTTTACTCAACAACATTGACAAGGCTTTCATGAATTACATCCAAACCCTAAGTGGAAGCAAAGAAGACAGGGTCGGAGAAATCATGCAATTGAAGAAAGGAATTTGGATCACAATTTACCTGCTCCTCAACTACACCAATATCACTTATTTTGTTCACTGATTTCTTGCTGGGGCCATTCCCTTCTTTCACCCTGAAGTAGCTCTGTGACATCCCATGATTTGCTTCAAGCTCCTTCTCATTCTCCTCGTTGTGCAGTATTCGCGACCTTAACTGCATTGCAACAAAGCTAGTCTCAAGGGTTAGCTGTACAAACCAGGACCCTAAACCCTCAACCCATAGAAAACTGCATTTGGGACCACGAGGAGGAAACCAGTCTGTTGCTGTACTTTCTCTCTTTTCTGGCAACACCAAAGGTCGGGGGGGAGGGCGGGAAACGACTTTTGGGAGACCATGGATGTGTGAGGAAAGATAAAACACACATATGTACATACCTTCTCCTCGAGGATCTCCTCGGCATTGGAGGGGGGTACACAAGAACGTTGTTCGGAGGGCGGCATCTTCGTCTTCTTCTTGGTGGGTGCTGTGGGATCATCATCCTCCTGCCCATCACCTAGGTCTGCAATCTCCAAGCTATGCTTGCCTCTAGAATTCCGATTTTTGCGCACTTTGGGCGAGTAAACAACGCGAGGTCTCCTTCCTCTTCGCATTCTTTCTTCGTCCTTACTGTTAATGCTACGTCCACAAATACACAAAAGCACAGCTAAAGAAACAAGCACAAAGCTTTCATGACCCAAGACTTATGTTATATGTATAGGTACATTGCGAGTTCATGGAAAAGTTGACGTACCGAAAAAAACCGAAGAAACCTGTTGTGAAGAAGGACGAGCTCGCTCTCTTTCTTTCTTTCTTCTAGCTCCGATTGCTGCTGATCTTCCCTGTGGCGTTGGGTATTTGCGCCTTCCTTGTCTCTCTTTCTCTTCCCATCTTCTCCTCTCCGTCTCTTCTTCGCTTCTGTCTCTCGGTCTGTCTGTCTCTCTCTCTGTCTCTAAACCCTAAACCTAAACCCTAACCCTAATCCTCTCGTGGTCCTCTCTTCTTCGGCTTCTTTCCCGCCATTTTCTCGGATGAATGACAGGCCAACAGAAACTACAGTTTTCGCATTCCTTGTTTTGTCATCCACTTCAAGATTTTTTTTAATTATTTATTTATTTTATAAATTTTTGGGGGGTTTCTTCTTTTCGGGTCAAAATGAATCCATAACTGGATGAAAATGATAGGTCAACAGAAAACTGCAGTTTTTGCACTCCTTGAATTTGAGTTTTCATCCACTTGGTGAATTTTATTTTATTTTTCATTTTCCTGCTCAAGAACAGAATCCGTATACTGGATGAAATGATAGGCTAACAGAAACTGCAGTTTTTTAAAAAAATCTTTTGATTTTTCATCCACTTCATAAGTTCTTTCTTTTTGTGGGTTTTTCAGGGTTTATAGGGTCAAAAAGAAGCCATAAACTGGATGAAATAATAGGCTAACAGAAACTGCAGTGTTCACACTCCTTGAATTTTTTCATCCACTTCAAGATTTTTTTCATTTTCCTCTATCAAGAAAAGAATCCATAACTGGATGAAATGATAGGCTAACAAAACTGCAACTTTTTAACTTTTTTTTTTCCATCCACTTCATGAGTTTTTCTTTTTTCTTTTTTTGGGTTTTTTTTTTTGGTGTCAATAACTGGATGAAATTGTTAGCTCAACAGAAACTGTAGTTTTTTGCACCCCTTGATTTTTCATCCACTTCATGGAAATTTTTTCTTTTTATTTTTTTCCCACTTCAAGAAGACAATCCTGAACTGGATGAAAGATAGGCTAACAGAGACTGTAGTTTGTTTTAAAATCTTTTGTTTTTTCATCCACTTCATGAGTTTCTTTTTGTGTGTTTTCAGGTGCCGCCGGGTCAAAAAGAAAATCAATAACTGGATGAAATGATAGGCCAAAAGAGACTTGTGGCTTTCGCACACCTTGATGTTTTTCATCCATTCACTTCATGATTTTTATTTACAGTACAAATTTTTTTTGCGCTGAAAAAAACATCCATACTGGATGAAATGATTAGGCCAAAAGAGACTGCAGCTTTGCTTTGGCAACTCCTTGACTCTTTTTTTCATCCACATTTTCATGAATTTCTTTTTTCTTTCTTTCTTTCTTTCTTTCTTTTTTCTCTCAAACAAAATCCACAAAAAGGCCAAAAGAAAGAAATTATGTACAGCTTTTTAAATCCACCCCTATTTTTTACACCCAGAAAGAAATTTTAAAATTTTTTTTAAAAAAATAATTAATTCCTCCTTCAAAAAATAAATTAAAAAAACCCAAAAAAAAAAAAAGATTTTTTGAGATCATTTTTTTTTCATACTTTGAGGAGAGAAATACTTTTTTTTTTTCTTTTTTTAATTGATTGCAGTACAATCCCAGCCCTCCGATGCTTGTGGATTTAATACCCGCTGGTTCCGGGTATTTGAAACAATCAACCCCAAAAGAACCCTCAGTTCCAGGTACGTGGAAAAAAAGAAACTCAGAATCAAAGAACCGGACGTTCCGGGTACTTGGAAAACTCAGATCAAAGAACCGGAGGTTCCGGGTATGGGAAAAAAATGCCACGATCCAAAACATCGCCAGGTCTTGGAGGGTATTTGAAAAAAAAACAAAAAATCAGAATTCATCAGTTCCAGGCATTTAAAATGACTGACAGGGTTTCATGCAAGAACCAGAAAGAACCGGCGGTTATAATGCGGGCTTAGGGTTTAGGGTTTAGGGTTTAGGGTGAGCACGAAGGTGTTTAGGGTTTTGAGACTGGGTGAGAGACTCGATTTCCATCGTTTCTCTGCGTGCTACTCCGAAGCTTTCCTTCGTTTTTTTGACAACTTTTGTGATAATGTTGTAATGCTGGTAGGTGAAAGGAGGGATAGATGGAAACGGAATCTGCTGCGCCTCCTCCTCCTCCTCCTCCTCCTGCTGCTGCTGCTGCTGCTGCTGCTGCTTCAGTTGTGATGACCACTGGACCTGCTAGACCTGCCAGTGCCACTGAGTAATTCTCTTACTGTGTGTTTTGTCTACTTTTTTTCTTCACAGCATCTTGTTTTGTTGGTATCTGGATATGGTGGGTCGGTATTTAGGTCTGTAAGAGTAGCGGTAATATAATCTTGACGAGTACGGGGCGGGGATGGGGGTGCTGTGTGCGGATGGGGGCAAAGGGATGCAGCGCTGGAGGCTGCTGCCTACTCGGCCAAGTATCGAAAGTATGAACGTGATTATTTGCGTCGGCTCAACAGCTTGTATTTCTCTGGAGCAACAGCCGATTCTGGTCTGTCCCTTCTTCCTAAGAATCCACACACACAAAGTACCCACGTTAGATGGGTTTGTCTCAATTCGAAACCCTAGTTTTTTTCTCTTCTCGCTTACTTCCCCAGAGAATATGATGTGTGTGTGTGTGTGTGTGTGGATGTGGACTGAAAGAGGTAGTGAGAAAGGTGTTTTGAGTTGCAAGGCGAATACAGTCACTTGAGATGATGAGATTTGTGTTTCAGGTCTTTGAGATGTTTGGTCTGAGTTTTGGTTTTTGGTGGGGGGAAGTGCAGCAGGACAATTGTTTGAATCCACCACCACAATCGATGATTTTGTGATCAAGGAGAGCAAGTAAGATGTGTACCCACTTATGTTCCTGGAAGCAAGTCCATCTGTTGTCAATTGCTAGAAGCTCAGTTGTTATAACTTGTAATTCAGATATACAAAGAGAAGGTTGAACTGTGATTGGTGAAGAAGTTATTTGAGGGCTTGCATGGGATCAGAACAACCCTTGTTTGTAGACAAGCTGGGATTTTTGCTTTTGGTGACTGCTGCTCCTTTCTGCATCCACCAATACAAAGAAAGCAGGCTGAACTTGCCACTCTGAATCCAAGGCAGATGGATTGCCAAAGTGGCTTGTATTGTGCTCTTGATCACCTCAATTATGTAGAGCCCAGGCTTCATACTGGAATGATTTGCATGGGTACTCGTTTAGGTGTGAGTTGCCCATCATTTTGAGTTCTCTAGGAAAACATTTTCATGCTTGAAGCTAGTGTTGAGGTACTGAAACTGCTGTAAGATATGCAGGAGGTTAGACATGTGCCTTTACTGCAGACCCTTATGACCTAGGATATACCCACAGCTAGGAGATGATGAAGTCGGTGGGGGGTCATGGCAGCTGGTCACTGCCATTCAGGATGAAGGTCATTGTCCCAGTCACAATGTTATGTTGCATGCTTTTGGAGTTCCCCTTCCATTGATACAGTCCTGGAAACCACTCTGGCAGAAATGGTTCTAGTTGGTGATTGGTCTTTTTTTTTCTCTCTTTTGACTTCTTAGCATGAGTTTCTTTTGTGCATAGTTGGATTTCCTTGGGGCAGTAGACTGATGCTTAATGGGAGAGGAGGAATGGCTTTTGTTACAGGCAGGTACTGCTTTCCTAGCGATTGACAGTTATATTACTGGCTGTTTTGTGTAGGGAAAATCCACTCAAAAAGTTTCTAGCGTCATCAGCCCTCAGCAGTAGAGTATCACCAACCACAAACCAAGGACCATCAGAGACAGATGCAAAAGTTCTTTCTGCTAACCAGAAAGCACAAAGATCCACCCCTGAAGGCAACCGGAAGTCTATGGGAAGAGGAAAATGAAAACTCCAACATGACATTATGGCACCTGGAACATTTTGCCACTACCATTGAACTTGTTGACTGTCTGTAGCTAATATTAAGTATTTTACAGCTGTTTGCAAAGGATTTCTCATTGGTGAGTTCTGTAGAGTTCTCCATGTATCACAGGTACATAGCAATGCTAGCTCTTTTACTGGAGGCCTAGACAAAGTTGCTATCAATGGGTAGCATTTGGCACCCTGCTGATTGACAGCTGAAGTTTCAACTGAACAAGCAGCTTCAGTTGCCTTATGCTGAAGAAGGTCGTGGCAATGGCATTCCTGTTGGACGTGTACATAGGAATTCTACCTCCCCAGATTTTACTTGGACTATGAAGTAGACAAGTGATGAAACTGAGAAATGGACAAGGAGGGTTCTTACATGGTGCTCAAAATCTTCAGAAGTTGCCACAAACTTGATTTCCATGATGAGGGCTATCCATAGATGGAAACTGTGGGACATAGTAAGATACATATTGCAACACTGCATTCAAGCGAAGGCCAAATTGAAGGTATTTTGTTTTACTTTGTCTATAATGATGAAAACATTATCTGTGGCACGGTTTTTTTTTTTTTTTTGGTTTCTAAAAAAAAATGAATTTTTTTTTTTTAAAAAAATTACAATAAAAAAACCAAAAAAATTAAAGTTTTTTTAGAAGACAACTCCAAAAAATGAAAAAGTTTCTTCAAAAAA
>Ga0116227_10007969_pt1 | contig 20303 bp, 18 predicted proteins | sample S1TSphgellanicum_FD_89693 | JGI IMG/M metagenome (GOLD analysis project Ga0116227, IMG submission 89693) | Host-associated microbial communities from peat moss isolated from Minnesota, USA - S1T2_Fb - Sphagnum magellanicum MG | ecosystem: Host-associated > Plants > Peat moss > Unclassified...
CCGGTCCTTCGGGTCGGTGGAGTCGCGATAGAGTTCTTTGAGCCGCAGGCCCAATTGATGGAACATGTAGAGGTCGCTGCGCGCGTCGCCGGCCGGCTCGATCGCCTTATCGTGCCACTGCAACATGCGATTGGTATTGACCATCGTGCCTTCTTTTTCGAGCACGGTCGCGGTCGGCAGGAAGAACACTTCGGTCTCGATGGCGGCGGGGTCGGCCCCTTCGCGCTTCCAGAACGAAGCCGTCTCCGTCTCGTAGGCGTCCATGACGACCATCCACTTCACGCGCTCGAGCGCGGCGCGCGCGAGTTCCGCGTTGAGGCCCGACGACGCCGGGTTTTGGCCGATGACGAAATAGCCCTCGACGTTGCCGTCCTTCATCGAGATCTGGGTGGGCAGCGCCGAATAGTCGCCGGCGATCTGCGGCAGGTACTCGTAACAGAAGTCGTTCTCCGGCGTCGCCTTTTCGCCGTAGTATGCTCTGAGCAGGGACACGACGTACTTGGGTGTGTTCGACCACCAGCCCGTCGGTTTGGTCTGCGATTTCAAATAATCGCTAAGCGTCGCTTCGTCACGCAGGGCTGAGGGCATCGGCAGATAGCCCGGCAAGAGGTCGTAGAGCGTAGGGATGTCGGTCGCGCCTTGGATGTTGGCGTGCCCGCGCAAGGCCATGATGCCGCCGCCCGGGCGGCCCATGTTGCCCAGCAGCATTTGGAGGATCGAGGCCGTGCGGATGTACTGCACGCCGACCGTGTGCTGAGTCCAGCCGACCGCGTAGGCGAAGGCCGTCGTCCGTTCGCGTCCGCTGTTGTCGGCCAGCAAGTTCGCGACGCGCTCGAACTGCTCGGGCGGCGTGCCGCAAACTTCTTCGACCAATTCGGGCGTGTAGCGCGCGAAGTGGCGCTGCAGCACGTTGATCACGCAGCGCGGATGCTGCAGCGTCTCGTCGCGCTTCGGGATCTTGGCGGTTCCGTTGCCGTCGAAGCGGGGTACCTCCTCGAGCTCGAACTGCCACGTGGCCGTATCGTACGACCCGGGCGGCGTCGACGCATCGTCCGTGCCCATCAGCCCCATGCTGCCGCGATCGTGTCCTTCCACGCCTTCGCCGGCTCGGCCGTCGTCGGCCTTGTCTTTCCAGCCCGAAAACAGACCGTCGAGGTCCTCGGTGTCTTGGAAATCCTCGCGCACGAGGTACGACGCGTTCGTGTAGGCGAGCACGTATTCTTTGAAATACCGCTCGTTGCGCAGCATCCAGGAGATCAGCGCGCCGAGGAAGACGATGTCGGATCCGCTGCGCAACGGCACGTACACGTCGGAAACGGCGGACGTGCGCGTGTAGCGTGGATCGACGTGGATGATCGTAGCGCCGCGCTCCTTGGCTTTCATGACGAAGCGGAACGCCACCGGATGGCATTCGGCGAAGTTCGAACCCTCGATGAGGATGCAGTCGCTGTTCTCCAAATCTTGGACGAACGTGGTCGCGCCGCCGCGACCGAATGAGGTGCCGAGACCCGGCACCGTCGAGCTATGTCAAATTCGGGCCTGGTTCTCGACCGAAACGACGCCGCACGATTTCATCAACTTCTGAAGTAAATAATTTTCTTCGATGCCGAAGGTGGCGCCGCCGAGCGACGCGATCCCGAGCGTATGATTTACCCGCTTGCCGCTAGGCGTCGTATGCACGAACGTGCGCTCGCGGGTTTCCTTGAACCGTTCGGCGATCCGGTTTAGGGCCCAGTCCAGCGGCTTATCCTCCCACGTTTTCGCGTGAGGCGCCCGGTATTTCACCGTCGTCCAGCGCGCCTCGTTGACCGTGAGGCCGAAGATCGCCGAACCCTTGGGGCACAGATGGCCGCCCGAAACGGGGCTCTCGGGGTTGCCCTCGACGTCGAGAAGCTTCCCTTCATCGCTCACGTACGCGAGCGTGCTGCAACCGACGGCGCAGTACGGGCAGACGCTGGTAACGGCTTTCGCGCCCGCGACCCGTCCGCGCAGGTTGCGCGTCCGTTCGGATTCGACGTTGGGTAGCGCGCCGACGCGCTCGCGGAGGCGGAGCGCGCCCGCCGCGCGGCTCAGCAAGTCGGTCAGATCGAGCGTGCGCTTTACGGCCATTCGGAATCTCCTTTTAAACGGGGCGACACATCCCCCGGTCCCCCCATCGCGGACTCCCGCGATTCGCGACCTAAACGGGGGGACACGTCCCCCCGATCCCCCCATCGCGGACTCCCGCGATTCTCCACGGGTGTGCCACTTTCGGGTGGCGCCACGATGAGGCTGTCCTCCATTTGACGCCGCGACGAAAACGTCCGTTGGTGATTGTGCGTCCATAGGGCTCCGGCCGACGGAGCGCGTAGGATTTGCGTGAGCGTCTGTCGTCGCCCCGGCGCAAAGCATCGTCTTTATGAGAGGTCGTACGTCATGTCGTTGCGGAACCGCCTGGCCGCGGAGCTCATGGGAACGTTCTGGCTGGTGTTCGGCGGCTGCGGCAGCGCGGTGCTGGCCGCCGCTTTTCCGAAGCTCGGCATCGGTTTCACCGGCGTTGCCCTCGCGTTCGGCCTGACGGTGCTGACCGGCGCCTTCGGCTTCGGCGCGCCGCTCGCCGGCGGCGCGCTCGCGGGGTTCCTCTTCCCGCTGGTCGCGGGCGAGTCGGACGAAACGCTCGCCGAAGGCAAAGCCGTGGCCCAAGTCGCGTGACCGGCCGCACCTTCCTCGCACCTTTTCGCGGCAGGCGGCGGGCCCCGGGGGCGATCCTCGGACTTCTAGCCCTGATGCTCATTCGAGCGGCGTTTCCCGCATCAGCTCAGACTTCCGCGCCCGCTGTAGCGCCGGCCAACCCGGCGGCCGCGCCCGCTCTGCCCATCAAGATCGTGCTGTCCCCGGAGACCCTGGCCGGCCTTCCTCGCAGGGAAGCGGCGGTCACGGATATGCACGGCGGCCCCGCCACCTACTCGGGCGTCGAACTGGGCGCCGTCTTGGCGCGAGCCGGCGTGCCGCAGGGCGAAGCCTTACGTGGCCGTGACCTGGCGGCGTACGTGATCGTGATCGCCTCCGACGGTTATCGCGTGGTTTTCGCGCTGCCGGAACTGGACCCGGCCTTCACCGACCGCCTCGTGCTCTTGGCCGACCAGCGAAACGGGCAGCCGCTCCCCGCCTCGCTCGCGCCGTTTCGAATCGTGATCCCGGCCGAGAAGCGTCAGGCCCGCTGGATCCGGAACGCCGTCGAGGTCGACGTCGACCTTCTGCCGGCCGGGGCAGGTCCGCCGCCGGGCGCTGCCAACGGAACCACGCATGGAACTTAGCGCACGAAATCAACTCCCCGGGACTATCGTCTCGACCAAGCTCGGAAACATCATGGCCGAAATCGTCGTCGAGGTCGACGCCTCGTCCGTCGTCGCCGCGATCACGCGCGGGTCGGCCGAGGCCCTGGATCTCAAGCCCGGCGACAAAGTCAAAATCGTGGTCAAATCGACCGAGGTGATGATCGCGAAGTAATCACCGCTAAAGGAGCCGGCGTATGTGACACCGGGCGCGATCGGTCGCCCTTGCGTGAGTCGTTCGTGCTGAATCCGACCCTCCTCAACAGCCAAGGCGCCACGCGAAGGTTAAAAAGAAGCGGCGTCCCGCCGTAACGGGGCGCCGCTTCTTTCATTCACCAGCCTTGCAAGATTCCCACGTCCCGCGCGGCGATGAATCTCCTCGCTGTATACCATCGGCTACAGCGCGCGTCAAGGGGTCGCGTCCGCGAAACAAGGGAGGCTTCGTTGCCGGCGATGGCCAAACGGTATATTCTGCCGAATACATCGGACACAATGGAGGTTTCTTTCACATGGCTTTGCTGGAACAGCCAAGCGCATCGGTCGAGCTGCCCGCGTTCGCGCGCGAATTCCTGAGTAAGGATAAGCAGCTCCTGATCGACGGCAAATGGCAGGCCGCCAAGAGCGGCAAGACCTTCCCCGTCTTCGACCCCTCGACCGGACGCGTGCTCGTCCATGTGGCCGAAGGCGACAAGGCCGACGTCGATCTCGCCGTCGCGGCTGCGCGGCGTGCCTTCGAACACGGCCCGTGGCGCTCGCTCTCGCCTTCGCAACGCGCGCGCCTGATCCATAAGTTGGCCGACAAGATCGAGGAACGGACCGAAGACTTCGCGGTCCTCGAGTCGCTGGACAACGGGAAGCCGCTCGCGGTCGCCCGCGTGGCCGACGTTCCGATGTCCGTGGACAACCTCCGCTACATGGCGGGCTGGGCGACCAAGATCCTCGGTGATTCGATTCCGATTCCGGGAGAATTCACGGCCTATACGCGCCGCGAACCGATCGGCGTGGTCGCTCAAATCATTCCGTGGAACTTCCCGCTGCTGATGGCGGCCTGGAAGATCGGCCCGGCGCTCGCGGCCGGTTGCACGATCGTGCTCAAGCCCGCCGAGCAGACGCCGCTCACGGCCCTGCTGCTCGCCGAGTGCATGCAAGAAGTCGGTTTCCCCGACGGCGTGATCAACTTGATCCCGGGCTACGGCGAGACGGCAGGTGCCGCACTGTCCGCCCACCCCGACGTCGACAAGGTCGCGTTCACCGGTTCGACCGAGGTCGGCAAGCTGATCGTTCAAGCCGCTTCCGGCAACCTCAAGAAAGTCACGCTGGAACTGGGCGGCAAGTCGCCCAACATCATCTACGCCGATGCCAACATCGACGAAGCGATCGCCGGCGCGGCATTCGCGATCTTCTTCAACATGGGCCAGTGTTGCACGGCCGGCTCGCGCCTCTTCGTGGAGCGTTCCGTGTTCGACCGCGTGACCGAAGGTCTGGCGAGCGCCGCGAAGTCGATGCGCGTCGGACCGGGCATGCTGCCCACGACCGACATCGGGCCGCTCGTTTCGGAAGAGCAGCACCGCCGCGTCAACGGCTTCATCGAGTCCGGCAAGAGCGAAGGTGCCCGCTTCCTCTCCGGCGGCACGAAGCACGGCGGCGACGGCTACTTCGTCGAACCGACGGTCATCGTCGACACCAAGCCCGACATGAAGATCATGCGCGAGGAAATCTTCGGACCCGTCGTCGCGGCGACGCCGTTCGACGATCCGAACGACATCCTCACGGCGGCCAACGACACCGTGTACGGCCTGGCGGCCGGCGTCTGGACCAACGACTTGAGCAAGGCCCACAAGACGGCTGCGGCGCTGCGCGCCGGAACCGTGTGGGTCAACTGCTACAACGTCTTCGACCCGGCGCTGCCGTTCGGCGGCTTCAAGCAGTCCGGTTGGGGCCGCGAGATGAGCCACAACGCACTCGAGTGCTACACGGAAACGAAGTCCGTGGTGATCAAGCTCTAAACGACGAGAACCGATGCCGCGCTACGCGCTCGCCGTGTAGCGCGGCATCGACTCTTCGAAGAGCAATTTTGAGATACCGGGCGCGATTAGATATCGCGCCTTTTTTCGCGCACGCTAGCATCGCTACGGCCCGGTTCCGAGCGAGAAGACGTATTGCGTGAAGTCCGTTTGGAACGCGAACGGTGTGGACGGCAACGCGAACTGGGCGGTCGTCGCGTTCGACGCGTAGGGCTGGTACGTTGCACTGCTGCGCAGCGGAATAGGCAGGAAGTCGCCGGCCGCGTCCCGCTTGTCGATTTGGATCTCGTAGACCGGCGGCGTGAGGACCTGCGAGAGCTGCAGAACTAAATGCCTTGGCACGATCCCTGAGCTAGGCGGAACGGTCACCGAGAGGGACGGAAACCCAAGCGTGAGCGGAGCGCCGCTCAGGAAGGTCGGAATCGGATGAGGCGGCTTTCCGGGTGGCCCATACAAATTCCAGATATGTGGCGACGGATTCTGCGAGGGCGGCGGGGTCGGCGGCGTGAGATCCTCAGGTCCCGTATATTTGAAGCTTAACGCGAATGTATATGCGGCCGCCGTGGTCCCCTGCAGCACACTCAGGCCGATCGAACCGTTCGTCGTGCCGGCGTCGCACTTGCCCGGGGCGCATGCCGGAAAGGTCAGCGTGCCGGACCATCCGGCCACCGTGGGTATGGCAAGCGCGGCCGCCGGCGCGCTGATCGCTTGCGTGGCAAGCGCGGCCGTCGCAAGCGGAACGGGCGTCGGCGGAGCTTGCGTCGGGTACGGTGAGACGATCGGAAAGGCTTTCGTCGGATCACAGCCGCCCGTGATCGGAAACAGGCCGTGTGGCTCGCGGCCGAGAGCGGCGTGCCGCTTCACGTCGGGCAACTCGCTTTGCGAGGTGAGTATTCCTACGGGGCAGTCGTAACCGTCCGTTATTTGCGGGCCGATGGGCAGAATGTCGAATTGTAGTGCGGGGAACGGTGGAGGCAGGAACGCGGCATTCGGTGACGGAGGCGCCCCGGCCGGCGTCAGCGTGACGGAGCTTCCACTGCAGCCCGCGATAACGGCGCCCGTAAGCATGGCAAAAGCGACGGCTATAAACCCAGCTTGTCTCATGCGGGGCTAAGTTCCGTCACCAGAGCAAGTAACTCCTCGGCTGACGTTTGTTTGAACGCGGCGACCGCCGCTTCGGGACTTGACGGTTCGTATCGAGCGAGTCCGTGCTTTCGAGCGACGAGCGCGCGGTCGTCCTCGTCGAGCGCGATGGCGCTTGCCGACCGCGCGCCTTCAGCCCAGGTCAAGAGCCGACGCGCGAGATCTGTGCGGCCTGAGAGCGCTTCGAGGACGGCGAGTGTCTCGACGGCACGCGCCCCCAGTTCGGCCGATTGCACGTCGACGGCCACCGTGAGGGCGGTCAAGGCATCGGCGCGCGGATCGCCAGCTGCCTCGAAGAGCGAGATCTCGGCACGGACGGCCGTATAGTATGCGGTCGCGACGCGCGCTCCAGCGCCACCGGTTGCCACGATCGTCTCGTCAATCAAACGACGCGCCGCTATCAGGTCGCCGCCATAAAATGCGAACAGTGCTACGTTCCCGAGTGTGACTGCGACGACGCGTGGGTTCCGTATGGCGCGCGCAATGGCCAATGCCTGCTCGGCCGCAACTCGAGCCTCTTCGCGCCGGTCTCTCGCCAATTCAATTCGCGATAACTCCGTGTAGGCTTGCGCGAGGCCGAAACTCGGCCCCAGCGGTTCGAGGCGTGCGATGGAACTCAGGATCAAGCGTGTCGCCGCGTCCAGCCGGCCCGTGCTGCGCTCCACCATCGCTTGACCGTACTCCCCGCGAGCCGCGAGATTCGGTTGACCGAGCGTCGCGACGCGCGCGTAGTGCTCGCGGGCGTCGTCGAGGCGTTCGTGATGCATGGCGTACTCGCCGAGATTGAATTCGACGAACAGTGCAGTGCACGTTCCCGCTTCCAGTTCGCCTTTCACGCTTTCGAGCGCCGCTAGCCCCTCTGCAATCGCTCCGGCCTGTAGACCGTAACGGCCGATTGCTAAGGCGAGTTCGGCGCGATCCGCGGCCAGTGCCGCGCGTTCGCTCGCACGTCGGAACGCCACGCGAATGTTGTCGAGGTCGGCGGCGAAACCGGTGATGTCTTCGCTAGCTTCGTCGCTCGTGCGCGCCGCGAGTTCGCGATAACATGCAACGTGCCGCGCCACGACCGCTTCGGTGCGTTCGGGCGCGAGCCTCAGACGGCGTTCCGCGAACTGGCGGATCGTTTCGTAGAGCCGCAGCCGTCGTTCGTTACCGGTTTCTTCGACGGCCACGAATGACTTTTGCACGAGCGACTCGAGCGCTTCTTCGACGTCGAACTCGTCGACGCCGTCGCCGCTGCAGACCGCGAGCGCAGCGCCGATCTCGAAGCGTCCCGCGAACACTGCGAGCGACTCGAACACGGCGCGGTCGCGATCGCTCAGAAGCCGGTAACTCCAATCGATCAGCGCTTCGATGTTCTGCTGGCGCGGTGCGGCGTCGCGTTTGCGCTGCGCGAGCAGGCGCGAGAGATCGCCGGTTCGGCGTGAGAGTTCCTTGACGTCGAAGAGGGCGGTGCGGGCGGCCGCGAGTTCGATCGCGAGCGGAACGCCGTCGAGGCGCCGGCAGACCTCGACGATGGCCGCTAGGGTCGGGCCGCCGATCTCGATGTCCGGGCGCACGGCGCGCGCGCGTTCGACGAAGAGCGCGACACTCGGCGCCTCGAGTTGCTGTTCGCGCGAACAGCCGGCTTGCGGCAGCGCCAGCGGGTCGAGCCGCAGCAGCTGCTCGGCCGCGATCGCCAGCGTCTCGCGCGAGGTCGCGATGAAGCGCAGGTCGCGGGCGGCAGCCGTGCAGGTGGCGACCAGGCGCGCCGCGTCGTCGACGACGTGCTCGCAGTTGTCGAGGACGATCAACGCCCGTTTCCCGGCGAGCGACTCCGCGATCGTCTCGGTCAGCGCTTGGCCCGTGCGTTCACTGACGCCGATGACCTTTGCGACGCTCGAGGCAACGAGTTCGCCGCGCTCCACACCGGAAAGATCGACGAACCAGACGCCGTCTGCGAAATCATCGCTAAGGTCGGCCGCGAGCTGGAGCGCGAAACGCGTTTTCCCGACGCCGCCCGTGCCGACGATGGTCAACAGCGGCCGTTGACGCACGAGCTTCGCCGCCATCTCGAGTTCGAAGGCGCGCCCGATGATGGCGTTTGGCGCCACCGGCAAGTTCGTTGTCAGCGCATCGAGCGTACGCAGCGCGGGGAACTCCGACGGCAAATCCGCGGCGTCGACCTGGTAGATCCGCTCCGGAAGCTGCAGGTCCTTGAGCCGGTGCGCGCCGAGATCGCGCACGGTCCAGTCGCCGGCCGGTAAGGCTGCGACCACTCGCTCCGTGGCCAGCACCTGGTCGCCGTACGCCACGCCTTGCAACCGCGCCGTGCGGTTGAGCGTCGCACCGAAGTAGTCGTCGTCGCGCTCTTCCGCCGGACCCGCGTGGACGCCGATTCGCACGCGCAGCCGCCCCGTGCGCGGATCCCACTCGGCGGCGCGCAGCGCGCGCTGAATCTCCAACGCCGCTGCAACCGCCGCGGCCGGGGCGTCGAACGCGGCGCAGAACGCATCGCCGATCGTCTTGAAGACGCGGCCGCCACCACGCTCGACGACATCACGCAGGATGCGGTCGTGCGCGGCCAGCGACGCGGCCATCGCTTCGGGTTCGTTCTCCCACAAGCGTGTGCTGCCCGCGATATCGGTGAACAGAAACGCGAACGACCGCGCCGCCAACGCGTTCCCCGTTAGTTCTTTTTCGCGAACTCGCGCATGACGCGTTCGCGTTCGGCTTTGCGAATGGGATCCATCGCTCGCTCCTTGCTGTCGTCGAAGATCGGTTTGACGATGGCCGTGCGCGCGTCGGGCAGGCGCTGCGCTTGCGCCATATCCAGCGGCCGCGCGACGATCCGATAGCTGAAGGGCAACGTCGAATGGCCGCCGTGAACTTCGCGCACGGCGAACGACGACGCCGTCTTCGCGGTCACGTACAGGCCATTGTTGTCTCCCTCAGGCGAGATGAAGACCGCGTACGGTGCGTGCGGATCGATCGTCGAAGCGAACGTCGGTTCCAGGCGCACGTTGGCGGACCCGTTGGTCAACGTACCGAAGCCGACGTCTTCGATCGTCGGAGAACTGGTCCGCGACCCGTAGGCAACGTAACGTCCGCCGTTCGCTCCGTGGGTGACCTCGAGCGGCGACGACGACGCCGTGATCGTGCCCGCGGCGACGACGTTTCCCGTGCCGCCGATCGAAAAAATGTCGTTGCGCGGGCTCTCGTCGAAGTTGTTGTCCACGATGACGACGGGGTAGCTCGCATCGGCCACGTCGCTCTGGACCAGCAGCGGTGGTGCGCGATTCAAGGTGGCGTTGTCGGCTTCGAGCGCGACGGCTGCGCCGGAATAGACGTTGAGGCCCTCGCCCCCGTTCGAAAACGTCGTCGTCCCCGTGCCGTCCGTCGAACTTCCAAAGAGGCCGCTGGAACTGGTCGAAGTCGAAGAGTCGCGCCCGAACACGCCTTCTTCATCGGCGCCGAAGTTCGTGCCCAGGACGCCGGCCACCGAACCGTAGGGACTCGCGCCGGTGAGCACGCCGAGGACTCCCGCTAAGCCGTACTGCGAGGTACCGACGACCCCCACGTTCTCATTGACGTACGAACGGCTGATCGCTGCCGGACTCAAATCCTTGCCGAAGGTTCCGGCCTTACCCGCGTAGTTTGACGAGTCGAACGGAAAGATCGACGCGTAATTCACGTTGTCCGGCACCGAGGTTTCACCGACGACGCCGCTGCTGCCGGTCGAGAGGCCGATGACGCCGACGCTGACCGACACGCCGAAGACACCGGAGTAACCCGGCGCCGTCGTCTTGCCGTAGATGCCGTACGAGGTGCTCGAATACCCGAATACGCCGTACCCGATGGTCGAGGTGCCAGGCTCGTACACGCCGGAGATGCCCGCGCGCGTCGAGGGATAGAGGCTCGGCCCGACTTCACCGAGCAGCCCGCCGCCCGCCGGGTTCGTGTTTTGAAACGCGAACGCTTCGCCCGGCGTGTTCCCCGTTTGCGTAACGGTGTGCGGCTGCCGGCCAGATCCTTCGCTCTGCGCGCCGGCCGCGAGCGGGAGCGCGCCGAGCGTTAGGGCCAGGCCGATGGCGACCTGCCGACGAGCGGACCTTAATGTAGCTAAGAGCATTGAAGACGCCTCCGAGAAGATGAGTGTAAAGGCTCTCGGTCACGCTTGCGCGAGCAACTCGCGCAGCGACGTTTGCGGCCGCGCGCCGACGTGGCTGATGACCGACGCCGCCGCGAGGCTGCCGAGCCGGCCGCACGCTTCGAGCGGCGCTTCGTTCGTGAGGCCGAAGAGAAAACCGGCGGCGTAGAGATCGCCCGCGCCGGTCGTGTCGACGACGTGCGCGGCCGGCGCGGCCGCGACGTCGATCACGCGCTCGGGCGTGACGATGACCGAGCCCTTGACGTCGCGCGTGACGGCGGCCACGGCGGTCAACGCGCGCAGGCGTGCGATCGAGGCGTCGAAGTCGGCACTTTCGAACAAAGCCGCGATCTCCGCTTCGTTGGCGAAGAGGATGTCGACGTGGTGGTCGACCAACGCCAGAAACGCGTCGCGATGCCGGTTCACGCAAAACGAATCCGAGAGCGAAAGCGCGACCTTGGCGCCGGCCTCGTGCGCGAGGGCGGACGCGCGATGAAACGCTTCCTTCGCCGGCTCGCGATCGTAGAGGTAGCCTTCGAGATAGGTAACGCGCGCGGACCGGATCAGGTCCGCGTCGATGTCGCCCGGACCGAGATCCGCGCACGCGCCGAGATACGTGTTCATCGTACGCTGCGCGTCGGGCGTCACGACGATCAGGCAGCGCGCGGTAGCCGGGCCTTGGGTGGCCGGCGGCGTCGGGAAGCGCGCGCCGACGGCCGTTATGTCGTGGCGAAACTCCGCGCCCAACGCATCGTCGCGAACGCGGCCGATGAAGCCTGTCTGGCCGCCGAACGACGCGATCCCCGCGACCGTGTTGGCGGCCGAGCCACCCGACGTCACGACCGTCGATCCCATCTCCGCGTAGAGCAGCTCCGCTTTGGCCTCATCGATCAACTGCATCGTCCCCTTGACCATGCCGTGCTTCGTGAGGAAATCGTCGTTGGCGGAAGCGATGACGTCGACGATCGCGTTACCGATGCCGACGACGTGCAGTGAATCGTTCACGGATTCCCTCTTTTCATGACGGCAGGTTCGGCGCTTGGCGAGCTAGGCGCGCGATCCACCAGTAGAGCGCGATCCCGACCGCGGCGAACGCGAGCGAACCGAGAATTTGGCTGGCCGTTCCGAACGAGTCGCCCACGAGCCCGAGCGGCGATTCCTTGCCGCTGGCGACGATGATCCCCGCTAGCAGCACGCCGAACAGACTCTCGCCCACGATGAGGCCCGAGGCCATCAGCACGCCGAGCCGTTTCGCGGTTTCGGCTTGCGGCCCGCGGTCGGCCCAGCGGTTATACGCCCACCCGGCGATCGCCCCGATCACGACCACGAACGAGGTCGAGGCCGGCAAGTAGATGCCGATGCCGACCGCGAGCGGCGGCAGGCGTAAGCGCTTCGTCGCGCCGAGGAACTCGTCGAGCGCGATGATGCCGATGCCGGTCAACACGCCGATGCCGATCAAACCCCAATCGAGTTGGCCTTGGATCACGCCTTTGGCCAGCGCCGAAATCAAGGTCGCCTGCGGCGCCGGCAACGGATTTCGCGCGATCGCGCCGGCCAAATTCGGTGCGCCCGCGAAGCCGTAGGCGTGATTGAGCAGTTCGAGAATCGGCGGGATCACGAGCGCGCCCATGATGACGCCGACGATCAGCGCGACTTGCTGGCGCCACGGCGTCGCGTCGACCAGCTGTCCGGTCTTTAAGTCCTGAAGGTTATCGTTGGCGATCGTCGCGACGCAGAGCACGACGGCCGTTACGAAAAGGGCGTACGCCACCAACGTCGCGCCGACGGTGCCGCTCGTGGCGTGGGCGACAAGCGCCAGCAGCAGCGACGCGCCGATGACGGTCAAGATCGCGAGGCCCGAGACGGGGCTATTGGACGAGCCGATCAACCCGGCCATGTACCCGCATGCGGTGGCGACGAGAAATCCCGCGACCGCGACGTAGACGACCGCGCCCACGATCAAGGGCAGGGCCAGCGGCGCGAGCGCCCCGCCCCAGAGAAAGGCCGCGAACAGTCCCGCGAGCGGCACGAGGCAGGCCACGCTGATCAGCGCGACGAGCCCGATCGGAATGTCTTGCTCGGTCCGCGGCAGCGTGCTGCGGCCTTCGGTTTTCGCGCGCCGCGAAGATGCGATCGCCGACAGCACGCCGCGCGTCACCGGGGCTGCCAATTTCCCGAGCGTCCAGATCGCCGAGATGCCGATCGTGCCGGCGCCGATGAACCTTACTTGGTGGCGCCAGACCGAGGTCGCGACCTCTTGCGCGGCGCCGGCCGCCGGATGCAGCGCGGTCAGAACCGGCGTGGCGATGCCCCAGGAGAGAACGAGGCCGAGCAGCATCGCGAGCCCGACCGAGAGCCCAACGAGGTGCCCGACGCCCAGTAGCGCGAGCGAGAGGCCGACGCCCAGGCCGGTCGCCGACGGCCCGACCCGGAAATACACGTCGACTTCGTCCGTAAACAGCCGCGTGCCCACGATCGCGGCGAATCCGGCCGAAGCCAAGGTCCCGCCGCTCACGGCCAGCAGGCCGGCTTGATTCTCGGCCGCGGCTTCGCGCGATTCGGCGCCGACTCGTAGGACTTCCGCCGCCGCCACACCTTCGGGATAGGGCAGGTCGGAGTCGGTGACGAGCGCCCGTCGCAGCGGAACGGTGTACATGACGCCGAGGATGCCGCCGATCGCGCAGACGCCGAAGGATTCCCAGAACGGGAACCCCGTCCACCAGCCGACCATCACCAGGCCCGGCAGCACGAAGATGATCGACGAGAGCGTGCCGGCCGCCGACGCCACCGTTTGCACGATGTTGTTCTCGTAGATCGTGCCGGTCCGGAGCGCCCGCAAAACCGCCATCGAGATGACGGCCGCCGGAATCGACGACGCGAAGGTTAGCCCGACCTTGAGGCCCAGGTACACGTTCGCGGCCGTGAAGACGAGCGTGATCGCCGCGCCGAGCAGCAAACCGCGCAAAGTCAGTTCGTTTCGTGCGTCGCCCTTGACCGGAAGCTCGGTTGGCATCGACGTTGGCATCGACGGCCTCGTTTGCCCGAGGCAGCCGCGAGCGCCTTTTTAGTCCTCGCCCACCACGTCGTAGATCAGGCCGAAGGGATCCGTGAACGAGAAGCCGCCCTTGCCGCGATCGTGCACGATCGTCGCGCCGGCGCCGGCCAGGTATTCGCGCGCGGCCGCGACGTCGGGTACGTCGAACGACGGGACGCAGGCGCCGACCGTGGGTTCGCGGTTGACGTAGAGCTTGAAGCCGCCGGCATCGAACCCGAGCGCTTCATCCGACTCGAAGTCGAGTGGCAGCCCGAGCACCCCCGCGAAGAACTCGCGCGCCTGCGCGAGGTCGGGGGCCGTAATCGAAAGTTGTCCGTTCCCTGCGAAGCGGATATTGTGCGACATCGACGGATCTCTTCTCCGCGTTACGGAGTGGTGTCAGTCCGTCTCGCGCAACTCGACGGCGACGACGGCGTCGCTCGGCGGGAACAAGTAGACGAACGGTGCGTCAGGCTTCGGCAAGGTCGTGCTACCGTCCGCCACGCGCTCCAAAAGTGCGACGACGAACGCAGCTTCTGTGCGGGTCCGGTACGGGATCAGTTCCTCTTCGCCGGACGCGAGCACCATGCGAACGAGGTACCGGCAGGCGGGATCCGTTTGTGTCATCGTGCTTTTTGCATCGGACGCTGCGGCTACGGAAGCGAGGAAAATGCCCGAAGGACTGCCTGGCCTAAACGCCGGGACCTTCGCTGGAAGCGAGCACACGGTTGCGAAACCGTGTCGGGGATCATTCCACCAAGCGCCACTCGTAAACGTTCCAGAGATCCGAGTTGACGGTTTCGGGCCGCAGCCCGGTCAGTGCCGCGTTATACACGTAGATCTGTTGCTGCCAGAGCAGCGGAACGCGCGGACCGTCGGCGCGGATGCGCTCGGAAATCTTGGCATATAGCGACCGCCGCATGCGTTCGTCGGACGTGGCGCGAGCCTCGGCGGTCCAGCGATCCACGTCGCCGTTGGTGTACCGCGAATAATTGCGGCCGCTCGGGGGCAGACCGGCGGTCGTAACCATGTCGGACCGGTCGGGCGACGTGGCGTATCCCGTGGGCCCAACGTACACGTCAAAGTCGCCCGACGCGAGGGTGCCGGTCGGCGCGAGCAGCACGTTGGAGAGCAACGGACGCAACGCCACGTCGGCACCGACCGCTTTCCACATCGCCTGAATCTGAATGGCCGCGCCGATCGAGGCGGGGTAGCCCGCCGGCACGGCGAGTGCAAACGCCAGCGGCGCGCCGCCTTTCGTGCGGATGCCGTTCGGGCCGGGCTTCCAGCCGGCGGCGTCGAGCAAACGGCGGGCCGCCGCGGGATCGCCATGGGGTTGGAAATGCCGGTCGCTGACGTGATACGGCGACTGCGGCGGCACGAGGTCGTCGGCCGGCTGCGCGAACCCGTGGTACACGGCTTGGGCAAGTCGCGCGCGATCGATGGCCAGCAGCAGCGCGCGGCGCGTGCCGGTGTCGTCGACCGGCGCCCGGCGTGTCTGGAAGACGAGCTCGAGATCGGCGTACGTCGAAACCGTGCGCACCCGCAGGGTCGCGCTGTCGTGGAGCGTGGCCGCCGCGGCCTGCGGGATCTGCGGCGAGAAGTCCAGCTCGCCTGTCCGCACGCGGAGCGCGAGCGTGTTCTGGTCGGGAACGAACTCAACGTCGATCCGGTCGATCCCCGGCTTCCCCCGGAAGTACGCCGGGTTGGCGCGCAGGACGATCCGGTTCCCGCGCTCCCAGCGCTCGACCGCGTACGGTCCCGACCCCACCGGCTGCGCGCCGAAGCGCGCGTCGACCGCGTCGGATGCGCCCTCGAGCAGGTGCGCCGGAACGATCGAACCGTCTTGGCCGCCGACGAACAGTTCGGAGGTCGCGTCGGCCCAGGGTGTGCGCAGGCGCAGGACGACGGTCCGCGGATCCGGCGTGTCGACGCGCTCGACGATCGAAAAAACGCTCGCTTCCGGGAAAGCCACCTTCGGATCGTGCATGCGCGCGAAGGTGAACGCGACGTCGTGCGACGTGAGCGGCGCGCCGTCTTGCCAGCGCACGCCGGCGCGCAGATGGTACGTGATGCTCTTGCCGTCGGCGCTGATGCCTCCGTTGCGGCGGGTGGGGACGGTCTCGGCAAGATCGGGCGCGACGTTGCCGTGGTCGTCGATGACGGTCAACGCGCTGAAGATGCCTTCGGCCAGGTAGTTCTCGTAGAACTGGACCGCGCGCATCGGATCGAGCGAGTTCGGTTGCTGGACGAGCCCCAGGCGCAACGGTCGCGACTCGGCGCCTGCGGGAATCGCGGCGAGCGGCGCGCATGGCAGGGTCGCCATGGCGAGGCCCAGGAGCGCCGCACCGGCCGTCAGCTTCCGAAGCGACATGGCCGGCCCGTTCGACGCGAGCGCCAGCTCGCCCCTAGGAGTTCGCGGGGCGACGCCGGCGGCGGCGCTCGACGTCGGCGGCCAAGCGCGCGAGCAGTCCGAGCGAGTCGTCCCAGCCCAGGCATGCGTCGGTCACGCTCTGACCGTACACGAGGGGCTGGCCCGGGACGGCATCCTGACGCCCCGCCACCAAGTGCGACTCGAACATCATGCCGACGATCCGCTCGTCGCCGGCGGCTATTTGCGCGCCGACGTCCGCGGCCACGCCGGCCTGCTTGGCGGGATCCTTGCGGCTGTTACCGTGGCTCGCGTCGATCATCAGCCGCGCGGGCAGCCCCGCGCGGCCGAGCGCCTCGCCGACCGCCGCGACGCTGACCGCGTCGAAATTTGGCTGCTTGCCGCCGCGCAGGATCAGGTGGCAGTCATCGTTACCCGTCGTCGCGACGACGGCCGAGCGCCCGCTCTTCGTTACCGATAAGAAGTGGTGCGGCTCGCTCGCGGCCTTGATCGCGTCGATCGCGATCCGAATATTTCCGTCGGTTCCATTCTTGAACCCGACCGGGCACGAGAGCCCGGATGCCAGTTCGCGGTGAACTTGCGATTCCGTCGTGCGCGCGCCGATCGCGCCCCACGAGATCAAGTCCGCGACGTACTGCGGCGTGATCGTGTCGAGGAATTCGCTGCCCGCGGGCAAGCCGAGCGCGTTGATCTTGATCAGCACTTCGCGCGCGATGCGCAGCCCGTCGTTGATCAGGAAGCTGCCGTCCATCCCGGGATCGTTGATCAGGCCCTTCCAGCCGACGGTCGTGCGCGGTTTCTCGAAATACACGCGCATCAAGATCTCGAGCGAGCGGGCGTGGCGGTCGCGCTCGACCTTGAGCCGGCGCGCGTATTCGAGCGCCGAGTCGGGGTCGTGAATCGAGCAGGGTCCGATCACGACGATCAGCCGATCGTCCTGGCCGTGCAAAATTCGGTGCAACGTCCGGCGCGTGTCGTACACCAAGCTCGCGACCTCCGGGCTGCACGGGAACTGGGCCATCACCTCGTCCGGCGTGACCAGCTCCTCGAGCGCTCGAATGCGGACGTCGTCGACGCTCGGCCGCAGGTCCGGCAAATTTAACGTATCCTTGAATCGGTTCACAGAAATTGCTCAGATAATGGGAATATGATCAACACATGAAACGCATCGGACTTCTGACCCTGGCGTTCCTGCTTGCGCCGGTGGCCGGTTTCGCACAGGACGCCCCACCTCCCGGTCCGCCTCCGGCAGCAGACGCCGCTTCCCCGGCCGGCCCCGGCGGGCCCAACCCGGCGCGGTTTGCGGAAATGCGCCAGGATCGCGCCCAGATCGAAGCGCTGCACACCCAGGCCCGCGCGCAGATGCTCGGCGCGCTGACCCCGGCCCATCGGACGGCGCTGGCGAACATCGCCGGTCAGCTTGCGATCTCGGCTAACCCGGACCCGCGCTTGGCCGCGCAGCAACTCGACGCGCTTCTCACGACCGGCGAGAAGCAATCGATCCTCAACGTCCACACCCAGCTGCGCGCCCAGATGCGGACGATGATGGAAGCCGCCCGCGCCCGGATGGAAGCCTCGCTGACGCCCGAGCAAAAAGCCGACATGGCCTCGCGCCAAGCCCAGTGGAAGGACAAGCCGCACTCCGAGATGCGCATGACGCCCGACGCGGGGCGCGAGCTCCTCGAGATGACGATCCATGCGGGACCGCCCGAGGGTATGCACCCCGGACGCGAGTAATCCGAGTCGCCGGCGATCGTGTGATCGCCGGCACCGGTTTTCCGGGAAACTCCGCCCGCTTCAAATGAGCGGAGTTTGCAGACAGCCGCCGTTGCGGGATTTTCGATTGCGACGCGAGACCGGAAGCCATTCGAGGCCGCGGGTTTGACGGTGCTCGATCCTTGGCGCACGTGATTCGCGTTTATTCTTACCACACGAGCGGCAGCAGCCGATATCGAACGCTGCTGCAATACGCGACGTAACCGGGCAGTTGCGTCGCGAGGAATCGCTCCTCGTATGCGATCCGCGTGGCCAGCAGAAGCGTCATCGGAACGAATGTGAGCAAGCCCCACCACGATCCCATGGCCGGCGGCGTCGCGAGAATGCAGACGAGCAATCCCGAATAATACGGATGGCGAACGCGAGCGTACGGGCCGGTCGTAATCACCGTCTGGCCCGGTTCGACGGCGATGTTCGTCGCGGCGAACGTGTTCTCGCGCAGCGCAAGGAAGACGATCAGGAAACCGAGGGCGAGGAGCACGTAAGCGGCGATCGTTAGCGAAACGGGAACGTGCGACCACGAAAAGCGCCGGTCGGCCGACGGCAAAACGAATGTTATCGAGAACAGGACGATCGCGGCCAGCTGCGTCAGTTTCTGACTCGTCGCTTTTTCAGCGGCCGGACCGCGCGAACGGCGTTCGAGAAGTTTCGGATCCGCTCGCTGCAAATACAGCAGTAGCGAAGCGTTTGCGACCAGGAACACGGCCAGATACGTCCACGCCTGCCAGAACCGAAACGTTCCCGCAGGACCGAAGATGACGATCAACGCCCAGGCGATAAACGCAAGCCCGCCCAAGGCTTTTCGAACCGCGGCTTTCACCAAAATTGCTATCTCCGCCGTAATGGGAGTGTTTCAGACCGTATGCGGCTCGCAAAGAACGGGTCGCTCGGGGCGCGAAGTGGCCCCGATGAACGACGTGGCGGAAAGCCTGTACCGGCGGGCGCAGCAGCTGGCCGGTCAGTATCGCGAACGGAACGTCACCCGCATTTTAGCGTTGCTCGAGGAAGCGGCCGACGGCGACCACGTCGAGGCGCTTTTCGAACTCGGTAATTGGCGACACCATGGGATCGGGGCGGAACGCGACGACGGCCGGGCCGCACGTTTGTGGGCGCGCGCCGCCGAGTTCGGGCACGTCGAGGCGAGCTTCAACCTCGCCATCGCGTGCGAACGGGGGATCGGCGTCGCGCGCGATCCGAGCCGCGCCTTCGCGCTCTACGGTTGGTGCGCCGACGCCGGAAATCTCGACGCGCAGTACGAGCTCGGCCGCTGCCTCTATTACGGCATCGGAACCGCGCCGGACCGGATGGCGGCGCAGGCTCGCTTCGAGACGGCGCGCCGCTTCGGTCACGCCGAAGCGATCTGCGATGACGCCGAACCGGACGGTCCGCGGCGGATGCCGCGTCCGTCGTTTGCAGGGCCATTCCGGCCCGCGCCGTAGCGCGGAGGCATGCCTGTTCGACGACTGACCTCCGCCGCGGTCCGGGCCCGGAAGGGCAAGCGTTTCCCGGTCGTGACCGCCTACGATGCGGCCTTCGCGCGTTGCGCCGAAGCGGCTGGAATCGACGTCCTACTGGTCGGCGATTCGCTCGGGAACGTCGTGCTCGGCTACGAGTCGACCGTTTCCGTCACGCTCGACGACATGGTCCGGCACACGGGCGCCGTCGCGCGCGGTACGGCGCGCGCGCACGTGATCGCCGACCTGTCCTTCGGTTCGTACGAAGCGAGCGACGCCGACGCCGTTCGCTCCGCGACCGCGCTCGTGCGCGCCGGCGCGGGGAGCGTGAAACTCGAGGGCGGCGCGGCCATCGCGCCGCGCATCGCAGCGATCGCGCGCGCCGGCATTCCGATCTGCGCGCACCTGGGCGTTCTGCCCCAGACCGCCGGCATGGGCGGCGGCTTTCGCCGCAAGAACGATCGCGTCGAATTACTTGCCGACGCACAGGCCGTCGCGGACGCCGGCGCGTTCGCGGTCGTGCTGGAAATGGTCGACCCCGGGATCGCCGTGGAGATAACGGAAAGCTTGGACATTCCGACGATCGGCATCGGCAGCGGCGGCGGGTGCGATGCGCAGGTGCTCGTCCTGTACGACTTGCTCGGCCTCTATCCCGAAGCGCCGTCCTTCGTCAAGCGCTATGCCGAACTCGCGACCGCGGCGACCGACGCGCTGCGCGCCTACGCCGACGACGTGCGTGAGGGCATCTTTCCGGGTCCCACGATCGTCCGTCCGGTCGAAAAAGCCGAAGCGTGACCCGCGCGCGCCGGATCATCGGAATCGGCGGCGCGGTCCTCGCACCCGAGAGCGGAAACTTCAAACTCGAACGTTACATTCTCGACCTCTCCGGCGCGGCGCGCCCGCGCGTCGTGTTCGTGCCGACGGCCAGCGGCGACGACGTCGGGTACGTGGCGCGTTTCTATGAAGCTTACGCGCGCTTCGGCGTGGAGTTGGACGTGCTGCGATTTTTCCGGCGCACGCCGGAAGACTTGCGTGAA
>Ga0116227_10007970_pt1 | contig 20302 bp, 26 predicted proteins | sample S1TSphgellanicum_FD_89693 | JGI IMG/M metagenome (GOLD analysis project Ga0116227, IMG submission 89693) | Host-associated microbial communities from peat moss isolated from Minnesota, USA - S1T2_Fb - Sphagnum magellanicum MG | ecosystem: Host-associated > Plants > Peat moss > Unclassified...
AAAAAAAAAAAAAAAAAAAAAAAAAGCCCAACCCAACTCTTCCAGTTGTTGAGAAAGAGACAGGATGAGCGTACCTAAGTCCAAAAACCCCAAAATAAAAAATAAAAAATTAAATTTTTTTTACAACACTAATATATATTATTCTCCACCGCACTGCATCTGTATTCCACTCTTTCTTCGCCCTGTCAGAGTAAACAGACCATCATGAGACGGATGGATGATTGGACGAATGGACGGATGGATGATGGGACAGATGGATGAAATGATGCTTCACAACGTCCTTTACTATATGTAATGATAGATGTGGTAAACATTACCACAGGCCCAAACAGGGGGTGTGGGTTGAGATGCTCTAAGAGCATTTCTATTAGCAATAATAGTAAATTGCATATACACACTATTTTGGATGAAGTATAGTCTTTTATTATGCACACATCCCATTTTCAAAATGTGCAATTTGAAAGATTGTGCTTTTAGTGCGTTAAAGCATCTCCAGCCTTTTTCTTGCTTGCTATATATAGTATGCATAATTTCCCTCCACTCCTACACCTCAGGATCTAGGTAGGTTTGATTCATGATAAATTTTGCCTTGTGCTTTATGATAGGTAAGGCCCATGCCCATGAGTGAGGTCCATGCCTCATGCTTTATGATGGGTAAGCCCATGCCCTAAACCATTCTCAAAATGCAGGCTGCACTCAGCTATCGCCTCATCCTAGGCCCCTTATTTTGAAAATCCCCTCACCCTAGGGCTTTACCCTACACTTTTAATATCAGTGAACCATTCTTTATATATTTCCAACTCCTTGCATAGATAATTTCAAAGGATCTGGCTTGGATCCTCAATAGTTTGTGACCTTTTCCATCAGAAAACCCTGCTTGACTCATATTACTTCATCAACTCTGAGGCTCACTGTTTGGAGGCGCAGGACTGTCCTGTGTACAATATACCATTGCCAACCATGAACATTTGAAACAGACACATTGGGGGTTCAGTCACTCAAGCTAATGCTCATTTGTCGTATGAACACTTTGGAAAATATTTCAACATCACAATTGGATATATTCTGACAGTGGGAGTACAATCCTTATGTGTCAGGAAAAATAATTGACATATACATACACCTAAGGTAAACATAACCACTAGCACAAGTGGATAGAAATATTGGCAGGGACAACTATGCTTGTAGTGTCTTTGGAGGGCACCTTAAATCCATAAGTATACCTCGTAGAAAGAGAGAGGGAATATGCCTACATATAGTGTAAGATCTGCCTCACTCTTTAGGAGTAGGTGTGAGACCCATTGTACTCCTGTCCATTGTGATCTAAATTTATTTAAGTTCATGAGAATTTTGCAATGGGTGAAGCCAGAGGTGTAGGTCATTCCCAATCTGTGGGACTAGGCTCTCCGATCACCTCATCCTAGGGCCCTTATTTTGAGAATGCACCCACCCTGTGGCTTCACCCTCCACTAAAACCATTACATCCCTCTCACATACACACACAAACACATGTAGAGCCCTAACCCACCACCTATGACACCCAAAAAATCACACCAAAAGTTAAAAAATCATACTGGAAGTTTGTCAGATTTTTTTTTTCTCAGGATCAATTTCACATAATAAATTATCTGCAGATCTCAAAGTCTGAGAAACTCCTGGAAAATGTAAGTTTCTTTGAGCCTCAAATTACCATAAAACAGAACACTACTGTTTTGAAGGGGGGTGTGTCCCCCAAATCAATAATGCTCCACTAGAGTAAACTGGCATTGGAGTTTAGTGCTGAATATTGTATAATCACATGTCACACAGATATATGCTGAAATTTGCACAATCACAAGATCTTTGCATTCCCTTCATGGTCACGCATCCCTTGCAATCTTCCAGAACTTTGCTCAGATCACATTGTTGAAATATCTCAGGACAAAGGGATTTCCAAACTGCATCTTCCCAAAAAACCATACGCGCAATGCTGAAATGTGAAGTCATTGATCCCCTCCTATGAATTATCTTCACAGGGTACTGAGAATTTCTCAATACTTATGATTTATGTTCACCTGAAAAGAATTGGAACACTAATCACAATCTCTTTTACTTGCAAATTGAGAGTTCTCTCACCAGCAGGTTTGGGTGAACTGGAGAGGAAGGGCTATATGACCTCCATTGTGCACAGAACATGGGGCTGCAGGGAACATCAAGTGTGAGAGGAGGTGTCATCCAGTAATATGTTGATATCATCACTTGTATCTTCTACCTCTGGATCATCCAAAATGCGATTACTCACTTTGTTCAACTGTCTTCGCACAAGCCTCTCATACACTCCATCCTCTGCAAAGTACCAAAATATGAGATCAATATTCCTATAATGATCTCAAATACAAAATACTGAAATAACACAAAAGAACAAAGCGGATCCATGCATACCCAATTCAGATACTGCTCAATCAGAGTCAGTTACTTACTTATCTCTAAAAGTTGTTCATGAGTACCCTGTTCAACAAGAGCACCTTTATCCAGGACTGCGATATTATTAGCATTGCGCACAGTGGAGAGCCGATGAGCTACCAAAACAATTGTGCGCCCACCCTCTCCAATGAGCCTATCCAATGCTTGTTGCACTGATGCCTCACTCTCAGTATCCAAGGAGCTTGTTGCCTCATCCAGCAGAAGTATCTTTGGCTGTCGAAGCAGCATTCGTGCAATTGCAACACGCTGAGTATTGTCAAAGAACATGGATCAGAGACATAATGGTTAGCATGAACTACAGATGCAAAGAAAATTTGTCCTTCCTTGTTGCTAACCTTTTCTTGACCAGCAAAAACATGTGCATTATAGTGAGTAAGAAAGAGACATTCCACAACTTGACCAGAGAGAGAGAGAGAGAGAGAGAGATTCAAAGTTCAAAAGATTAATGATCCAACAATGTCAGGTGTGATAAACAAATACACATTGTCAGCAAGATAAGAGCCTTGAGAAGAGATGAAACCTGTCGCTGACCACCAGAGAGACGCACCCCACGTTCACCAACACGTGTTGCATAACCATCTGGAAATCTCAATATGAAGTCATGGGCATTTGCAGACCTAGACAAATGTCAAAATCCATCCAAATAATCACATCAGCATTTGAGATGATATCTTTCTGACCACCACCATGACAGCATTATCTCTGCACATTGCAATCAGAAAAGTTCTTGAATATTATTGAACATAAACAATTTCAAAACAACAATGGATTGATTACCCACTTTGCTGCCCTCTCCATAGCATCACGATCAACAGAAGTCAATCCATATGTTATGTTCTCCTCAATTGAGCCTGCAAACATTTGTGTGTCCTGGGCTACCAACCCCATCTGCTTGTGGACCGATTTCAGATTGAGGTCTCTTAGGTCCCACCCATCTAGGAGAATTCGTCCCTGTGTAGGGTCATAGAAACGCATCAGCAAGTGCACAATGGTAGACTTGCCTCCACCACTGCGCCCAACTAGTGCACAGACATCACCCCTTCCCACATCCAAGTTCACCCCTGAAATGACAGGGTGCTCAGGCCTCATTTGGTAGGCAAAATGAACAGCTTCTAGTTTTATAGCCCCGTCAAGATGTGAAACCTGTCACAACCAAAGCCAGAGAACAAGTTTTTCATTATCAATCCACATGCTCACATCTGTTACCACAGAAAAATATTGCAGGCACCACCTTGTAAAGAAAGTAGGTATGAAAGGGAGCAAACCATGGTGCCTGCGTTTGGGTCAATATCTGGGAGTGCATCCACCAATGAGAGGACCCGCTGTGCTGCTCCTGCAGCGCGTGTGAGTGACATCAGCACAGACATGATACCTTTATAAGCACCCTGGATTTGGTTCCAATATAGCTGGAATGTGATGAGCCTCCCTACTGACAGCCGATTGTCCATCACCAACACTCCTCCATACCTTTAAAACCACCACACTCATGAGCAATAATACACTAACATTGCAACATTTCCATCATGTCAGTCAATTATTCAGGTGCTAACAAAACCACCCCTTGCTGTCAAGAGCATGCTGTATCCTGTCCTTCATGATGTTGAATAAAAAAAGGTTGAAAGGCATTGGCAAACATAAGGAAGGGAAATACCATAAAATCAGCACAGAAGCACCAAGATCCAACCAGTCATTGATGGCAACAGCACCTGCATATGCAAAAGAATCCCCTACACCTTTCCGCATGGCAGCAAGAGTTTTTGACTTGAATCGATCGATCTCCACATCCTCAGTGGAAAAGGCACGCACTGTTCTTATGTTTCCTAGAGCTTCTGCAGCAGAGGAGTTTGCTTCTGCCAGCAAAGCATATCGCTTGCGATTAAGCTCCCTAGACCACCGAGAGTACACAGCTGTTATATGCATAATGGGAGCCATGGTAGTGAAAGCAAGCATGCTAAGCTTCCAGCTTATGATGAAGCACATTGCAAATCCACCGCCAAGAGCGAGCAAATTTCGCAAAAGTGCTGAAAGCATCCAGTTCACAGGCTCAGCCATTGAGGACACATCGTTGGTGAGCCTTGAGGTCAGCTGTTCATAGTGCACAAAACAAATATAATCAGGTTTCACCAAAGTATACTCTTACTCTCATGTCAACAGAACCTACACCTCATGAGCAAGTCCTTTTATGTCTTTGCCACCAAAATAACATGAGTAAAACAAAAAGAATCCCCAAAGTGGAAATGACACCTCCTTCAAATGTTTCAACACCAGGGCTTGATAAGTTTATCCATCTCATGTAATAAACTCAAAAACTGAGAGCTTGACTGCTGACCTCTCCAGATGTAGTGCCATCAAAATAAGCAATGTCTTGTATCACAATGCCTGTGAAAAGCTTGTCCTGCAGAGTCTTTAACACACGCTTGCTCACCACTGTGAAGGATAGATTTCGAACCGCCTCAAAAAGGCCGGTCACCAAGCTGAAGACTATCAACAATATCACATCCCTCCTGAACAAAGCCACTGCTCCTTGAATCACATGATCCAATATTCGACCCTGTGAAAGAAATTAAATACAATCCTGTGAGCACTAACAATAGCTTGAGTTTCCTCTTTTGGCACCAGCAAATTACAAGAGAACTCTCACATGGGTACATACATTGGACATAAATTTCTTTTAACACAAAGGAAAATAAGAGCAGTCAAGTGAGAGTGAGAAAAACCTGATAATTTGGCAGGATCAAGCTGGAAACAGATGACACCATAAGGCAGAAAAAAGCACAGGACAGCAGAAGGCATTCATTCCGAGCTAGAGACACTGCCCGCATCAAGTAACTAGTCTGGTCCACCTCTTGCTCCTCTCTTACTCCCTTGTCGCCTCTCAAAGTCCCTTCCTCAGCTTCCATAGAATTCACATTGCTGAAAACCATTTCACCCTCCCACTTATAAGTTGCCCATTTGACTGTCACCTACTAAAATGAAGAGCAATTCTGCACTTACCCAATATAGCAGCATTGCAGCTGTAAAAACATTGCAAGCTGATTAATGAGCATTTTAGATCCATCACAGGAAGCATTTCCTACTTGATAGCTCCAATAATAATTCGAGAACCTTCAAGGTCCTGGGCTGTGCGCCTGGCATTGAGAAAAAGGGCACGACTCAGCACACGGTTGGATTCCACAACACGCGTCAACATGGAGCTCTCTGCATTTATCCACAGAACTGTGGTGCCCATCAAAATGCTTTGCCATATTTCAAGCCGCACGTTGAACAGTCTATGCAGAGTGTCAAAAGAAAACCCGACACACTTGGCCCCCACATATGCCTACAGGTTCACCACATATCACCCATGCCCACCAATTAATCTGATAAACTGCAAAACCTCCATATGGTTCATCATCATCAACAACTGCCGCAAATTTCATCTCTCTCCACCATGTAAAACCTGCCCTAATTTTTGTAGTGTACTTAGACAACCATTGTCAGGTGCAAGAACTCAGCAAGGATCTTCTGAAATAGAAGAAATCTTCTGTGGTGGAAGCTCACACACTCTGAAAATTAGGGCACCTTTTTATGATGTAGAAGGGTAGGACCCTTGGCCCATCCTTGTTTTTCAGTGCCTGTCAGCCAGGTTACTACCCTTGTGCCTAGGCACCTCAAAACAAGGAAGAGCTTCTGGCCCTACCCTTCTCCTATAGATAACACAAAAGAGGGGCTGACACATAGAGCAGTCAGTCAGAAAAGGATGAAACAAAGAGGGTACCTGGAATCCAGTGCAAAGAAGAAAGACAACAAGCAAAACAGCATCTTTCCTTGATGATCCTGCAAACCACTCTTGATAGAAACTTGCAGGAGCCTTAACAGCTACTGAGTCCTTCTTGGACAGCAGTGGCTCTTTAAGACTTCCATTCTCCAATAATTTGCCATTAGGATGAGACTCTCCATTGATGTTGGCACCTGCTGCACGTGAGTACACTTTACTAGTGTTGTTCCTGATCGTTTGCTGCTGTGAGTGCTGTGGTTTGCTGCTGCCTTTGCCCTTCTTCTCTTTGTCCACAGCTTCCACACAAGCAAGCACACTCCCATAATAGGAAAGCCCTGAAAGGCTCCCCAAACGCAGCAGACTCAGGAGAACTAAATCCAAGGTGTCTGTGGTAAAGCATGTCAGCGAATGCCACAACCCACTCAATGAAAAATCATTCTTGTCGCTCCAAAAATGCACTGTGCTGTACAAGAGCTGCAACACCGTTCCACATCCAGCAAGCAAGATTTTCCCACCCTCACTACAGATTCTCAGAAATTTTTAAAGAACTAAAAAATCTTCTGTACAAGAGCTGCAATCGTTCCACATCCAGCAAGATTTTCCACCCTCACTATGGATTCTCAGAGGGAATCTTCTTTGAAAAATAAATTTCTTCTGAAAAAACTAACTTGACTGTCCCTATTTGCATTGCCAGCTCAACATCTGTGGAGATAAAAAATGCAGCCAAGTAAACCACAACAGATCTCTATACCTACTCCAGAGATGATAGGGTATCCGCAATATGTAAACCCCAGAGCTTTGAGAAAAAAATCTCATCAGGGCACGGTAAACCTAAAAGGCAAAACAAAGACAGGCAATCCTGTACAGAAGAAGACTTTGCACAAAGGATTACCAGCGCAAACAGAAGATCGACGCAAAAGACAGAAATGAAAATCGCCAATCGCCACCGCCGCTGCCTGCTTGCGACTCTTACATTGGTGGTGCCATCGAACACTGGAGTCTCCGGCAAGTATCCATTCCTCTTCCCCATTCAGTGGCCTCCCGTCCTTTGCCTTTCCCTTCCCTTTGCTGCAAAAAAATAAAAAGCCAACAACACTCGCACCCACATACACAAACACACACACACACACACACAATTCCTGAACTCCCTACTACTACTACTAATTCCTACAACCAAACCTTTATAGGAGCACGAGGAGCACGAGCATCACGAGCAGCACCACAAAAACCCACAAAAACCTCACGCCACCCAAATCGCCTAAAACTCCCAAAATCTCAAAGCACTAATAACCCAAAAAGAAAAAGAAAAAGAGCATCTCCAAGGAAGAAGGAACAGCCATCATGCGATTTTGTTTTATTTTTCCTCCCCTCCTCCTCAATCATCATGACTTTTACTGCAATCCTTGAGAAATCATCGCGTTCATTGCAATCCTTGAAAAATCATGACTTTTACTGCAAGCAGCCTTGAAAAATCATGAGTTTTATTGCAATCCATGAAAAATTATTAGGACGGAAGAAGCTCACGAAGCAGCAATAGGAGGCGGCAGCATGGAAAAAACCGCGAAAAAAACACCCCCCCACACAGACACACCTAACAAACAAACAACAAAACACTTTCCTGTTCCCGTCCTTAGAGATGCACGTCTGTGCCCGATCTGGCAAATCAAATTGCGTCCTGCTGGCTGCTGTTGCGCCATGCCCTGGCTCCTGGAGGTGCTGCTGCTGCTGCTGTTTTTAAAAAGGATTTTGTGATGTAGCCAAGGTGGCGAATCTCAGCTTTTTTTTTTGAATGCTAAATTTCGAGAAAATGGGAAAATTTCAAAAATATATGAAATTTTATTCTGTCTATATTTTCCGTTTGCTGTCAAAAAATCGCCAAATTTTTTTAAATCATTTGATTCAAAACTTTTCGCCACATTTGGAATTTGATTTATAGATTTGTAGCATTTTTTCAAATTAGTTTTTTTCCCCTTTTTTTCTGACAGAATTGCCAAACTTGGAAAAAGAAAAATTTTAACCTGTTGTAACGCTAAATACCTCTCAGGATGCTACCCAATGACCCAACGTCAGAGAAATGGGAAAAAAAGAAATCCCTGGTGATAATCATACAAAAAATATTTAGCCAAATTTGGCTATATGCTAGATATGAAAGTTTTTCTTAAAAGGAACCAGAATCCTTCTATATGCCTGGCTAACTACCTACTGGAACTCATCATAAAAAATTTAAAAACTTGACTATTTGAAAAAAAAATTCCCGAAATCTGGCGAATTTGGGCAATGTTTTTTCCATGAAAAATCCATTGAAATCATTTTTTTCAGGCCGAAATTTGGCGAAATTTCGCCAATAAAATAAAATGAAAACACTGCTAGCCTACTACTACTGCTGGTGACGACTTACGATTTGCTTCCACGCCAAAATCATGAGCGGATTGATCACCGTTCCGAAAGAGCGTGGAAAATTCGCGGCACAATCAAACTGTACACGTGTGATCCACACAAAGCAGACAGACAGACAAACGTAAAAAAGGCTCCTCCAGGCTCCTCCTGCTGTCACGCCCAAAAAAGTGTTGGTTCCCAAAAAGTGCTCAGTCCGATCACCAGCATCTTAATCAAGACCTGGTTGGTAGGTAGGTAACAGGAGCTGGTAGGTGAGTCAGATATATCGTAGCATAGGGTCAGTTTCCACAGTGACAAAACGAATAATTATTATTTTTCAAAAAAGGAATTCGTTTGTAAAATTTGAAATATATATAATCTATTAGAATATTGTGATATGAGTAGTGAATTTATTCAAAATGTAGCCTATGATAACTATGATGATTTTCAATATGTCAACTTCATATTTTCACAAGTTTTCATTTCACTATTTTGAGGATTATTTAATGATGAAACTGACCTTAGGGTAACGTAACATCCCATAGGTGTGCTCTTCCACTTCACATTTTTTTAAAGATGTAGCCTATCAGTTTTTTTTTTTTTTTTTTGCATGCAAGTCTTTAAAAAAATGCTAATTCGAATCATCACCAGTGATTTAAATTATTATTTTTCGAATTTGTGGATGTCAAAAAGCTGGTGAAAGATGTCTACAGAACAGAAAATTTTGTCCAAATTTCACTGAAACAACCCAACATTTTCTCAAAGAAATAATCACTAGTGGGCAAACATTTGTCCCAAAAGACAAAAACAATGATTATGTTGAGGGTGTTTCTAAGAAAAAATGATATTGAAAATTTGGGATATCTTTTCCAAAAAAATTTAAAAAGTCAAATTTACAACAGCATTGTTTTTTAAAAGAAAATTTGCAATTTTTTTGGTTGAAAAAACAACTAAATTTGTTGAAAAAAGATATCATTGATCATGTCCATGTTAATCAAGACCTAGTAGGAGCCTTGTACAGTTTGTCTTAAGACTCCCTGCAGATTTGTTCCATTGCTTTCTATTTACTTATAGCCTGTTCAGGCTCATCTCTTTAAGGTAGAGACCAAGAATTTTTGGCATTTATCTCTAATGGTTGCAAAAAACCTCCTTTGCCATTGTGTTTCTTTTAATTTTTCATTTAATTCTGGATCAACTTTGGTTTTCGTCGATTTGATGTTTTTCATTTTTTCCACTTGATCAAATGTTAGTCACCCTTTGTTAGAAGACTAGGTTACTTGATGTGTTCTATAGCTGCTTTTGAGTTCTCCATAGCTCAACCTTTAAAGCTACATTTGCTTCTCAAAATTGTTTTGCTTTCTTCTTGCAAAAGCCTTTGTAGAACCTAATTATCTTCCTCATCTTTGAAAATAATTAGCAATTTGTTCCACATCTCCTTAATGTAGGGTTCAACTTTTTCTAGGTGTCTAGCATTCATCTTCCAATAGGATTTCTCTTTAAACTCTTATTGCAGTTTTCTTATGTAGGAGATAGGATGGTGGATACTATCACTTTTGATCCAGTATTACAAAATTTTACTACATGGGTAGGATGAAAATTTTCTAAGGACATAGATCCTATCAAAGCATGCAAGCATTCTCTTGTCCTCTTGACACCCATGGCCCATGAAAAAAACAGAAATCCATCAGATCTTACAAGCTCAATGATCCCTCGTGATAGTTTGGGAGCATCCCAAGAAACACATGAAGCTGAAAAATTGAAGGATAAAGTGCTAAGCTTGATGTTAGAAAAGTTCATGGATCAAATGAAAGAGGCCTTAATAGCACCTATCTTAAAAAAGGAGTTAATTAAGAGGAGTTTCTAAAACTTTGACTAAGGATAGGGCCTTGGGATTAGATGGGGTCCTTGCGAAGTTCTAGCACCACTTTTGGTATTTAATTGGATCAAACTTTTACAAGATGTTGCAATGAACCATGGAGAAAGGAAGTTATCAAATAAGGTCAACATTGGCCTCATCACCTTAATCTTTAAATTTGTAGATATAAACAAGTTAAGTGATTGGCGGCTTATCACATTACTAAACATAACTTATAAAATCATTGTTAAAGTTTTACAACTTTGATTACAACTCCACCTGATGGAGATTATAGACAATGGCCAAACAACCATTCTACCATTAATATTCATTTTGGACAATATGTTCCTTGCAAATGAAACAATTGATTAGGCAAGAAGATCTAACCAACCTTTGTTGCAATGTTTATAAAAAAAAAGTCCAAGTAGTTGGCAATGTGGCTACACAATTCAAAGATAAAATAACAAAGGTGGCTATTTTTATTTTTATTTTCTGAGGTGGAGCCACTTTGGCGAATTTATTGGGTTTAGAGGGCTATGGTGGTGAATCATCACTTGCAACTTTTTGCAAAATGGCGACAATCATAAGAAGCCCAATTGAACAATTTGATGACATTTATGTGAGGAGGGGAGTGCATTTGGTTACAAGGGAATACTAGTTCCAGTTCTAGATCTAGAAGAACATTAATTTGGTAGTCCAATGGTTGCAATTCCAGTTCTGGATCTATGAAAACATTGGTTCTAGTTCCAGATTTGAAAGAACAATAATTTGGCAGTCCAATTACACAAAATTAAGTTTTGAAACAGATTGAAATTCAAATTACATGTGAATTGAATCACAAAATTTACATTTGAAAGGGATTTCAAAATGTGTGGTAAACAAAAAACATTTATGTTACAAAATTTTTTTACATCCTTAATGGTTTGTAGATGCAAATTTGTAATCTAGAAAATCTCTACAAAACCTTCCAACTTCCAAGATTTGGTTGTGAGCTATGCATTTGCACAATAATGCACCTTGTATTGCCATTTGGCAATGGCCTGGTCATATAGAATAATTTGTAAAATAAAAAATTGTTGACTATGGAACCTAATACACAAAACAAGATGTGTGCCCAAATGGTTGCATAATTTGTTTTTCATGAAGGCAACAATGTTAAATGTTTGTTCGTTTTCAACTAACCCAATAACTTGGATAACAATAATTTCGGCCAACTTTATGTATTCTGAAAGGTTGAGGTTGAGGACAATAGATATGGAGGTTTTGCACCAAAGCCTCATACGGGGATTGAGGTGGTCCTTTTCATGCAATGTTGTTTCAAAATTATGTAACATAGTCATTTTGAAATGACTAAACTACAAGTTAATTATGTGAATTAAAAACAATGGAGGAACATCTTGGTCCAATCTTATGAGGGTTGCAAAAAGCCCCTTTCAATGTGCTAAGGTGAGAAAAAAAAGTTTTTCCGCAATTGTCGGATTAGTACCCCAATATTGTGGGTACACCACACCCAATGCGATCATGATTTCCTACTCTGGAAATTGCATCTCCAACTTTGAGAAAAGTCTTCAAGTTGCCCCTTCACACTTTTCCTTGACCTTGTTTATTACCATGTTGAAAACAATTTTAATGATAGGCTAAGGAACTACTGCACCCTCAATGCAAAAACTATAAATAGGGTACTTTTGTCCAAAAAAATAATGCAAGGTATTCTGCATCCTCTCCACTATTCAAATTAGAAAACCATTGCATTGACATTGTTGCATTTGTCAAATTTCAATTTGCATTGAAACATCAAAGACAACATCCTCGAACTTGATAAAAAAATGACAATACAACCTGTATAGTTCAAGTTGGGCCAACTTGACAACCTCCACAAGATTGCATACAAAAACATCTTGGCCTTGCACAATCTTGATGAACTTATGGACACACTCAAGTAATGGCAATAAACATGGCAACCCCAAAATCAGCTCCACGTCACATAGAACATTCAAGTTTTTGTTGGCAATATCATTCTTTGGACTTTCGACATGCATCTTCACAATGAAAGGCTAGTACTCAAAAAAAAATCTTTTTGAAAGAGAAAACATTGAGATCTAGCAGCTTTTAACATTTCATAAAATCTTGTTGCCCTTGGTGTTGAAAAGATTTGTAACCTTTTGGAATTCTGTAAATTTTTTTGGATTGTGAAAAAAAAAACATACATGTTTTGTAGGATACCTTCCAATCAATGCACTAGAAGGACATTTTACAAGGTGATGATACCCAAGTTGGTTCGGTGGGCAAAACAATGCACTTTAATGATGAATGGAGCAACCTTATCTTTGAATTACATGGTCATGCATGTTTGGTGGCCTTGGAAGACACTGGACCTATCACAACCAATGCTCACCAACTTTCTAGCTAATTCTTCCACCCTTAAACCACCAAAATCTAGCATACACTTAACCATCAAAGAAAAACTGTTATCAAGGGTGGCAGATAAACTTATTGTTTCAACACATAGGAGGATGGGAATGCACCTCCATTTTTGCACCACATACCAATGGATTGACAACCACTGTGTTATCGATCATGGTGACTTCATCAACATTGACTGTAATGAAAGGGGCAACGACAAATTCTGTTTTGGTAGCCTCTAACAATACAACGCGCATGATCTCTACCATCCCCCACCCTAATGTGTTAGACCAATGTTTTCTGGAAACACTCTTGACCTTCAAAAGCCAAAATAAATCTTTTAGGTTTTTGTAATTTGTCATGGGATGTCCATGAATAAGAAAATGAAAAATAACCATAAATTGCACATATTTTCGTGTATGCTTGGAGGGCACATTTATTTGGAGCTGGTCCAAAATAGATGGGTGGTCATTGGCAATGTAAAAACATTCATTTTGAACATGTACAAAATTTTCGTTGAAATATAATGATCCTGCATCAACACTAAGCATTGACATTTTGGCTTTTCGACGACCTTGGTGTTTCAACAAGCTATCAAGTTTGGTAGTTGGGAGTTTATGTTTCCCTTCAACATAGGTGCAAACCTTACACTGGACTTGCTACACTTCACTTTTTTCATCAAACACAAATTCCGCCCATGGTACTTCAATTGTTTAAATATCTTGGAATTTTTTGGATCCTTCATACAATTTTTGTTTCTTCCTTTATTCATCTTTCTTGGCCATTCCAACTCAATCCTAGAAGCTTAATTAGGATTAAAAACAACACACTTAGATCCAAGTTTAAGGGAAGTAAGTGATGCAAACTATGAAAATGATGCACTAGTTGCTGATTCCTAAGTAAGGTTGTGAACAGGGAAGATCGGGTGGAATCAAAAGTTCTTTGGCATTTCCAAAGGAACCATGATCACATTGTAAAGTATAGTTGATCAAGCCTCAAGGCAGAAACCCTAAACTTCAAACTCAAAGTAATTACAATGTTAATAAACCCTAAACCACTAAGCAACAACAAATTTCAGAGACATGAAAAGCTCACAATAAGTTTGGAAAAAAAAAAACTCTTAACAACATTGAAGATTGAAGAATCAACAATGAGCATGGAAGAAAACAATACTTGTAAACTATGAGGTAATTTCATGAGTCATAATTTATAAGTTCTAGAAACTAAAATCCATAATCTCTCAAAAGGAATTCAATGGAATTCTTTCGAGTAATTCCACACCCACTGTTAATTGACCAACAACTAGCCCAAGCCTCAACCTTGTAGACTATAGCAGTACAACAAATTTTTGGTTTTCCAAATTCCAATGGAACATTAATGAATCATCAACCCTCGGGCCCCATCTTTTAGAATCCATCCCCTTGTTGTCATTTTGGAAAGTCTAATTTCATAAAATCCCATCATAATGCATCACAAATCCCTAAAAATTTCTAGTACTATTAATTTTTAAACATAATGTTGGCGAATTTTTCCTCCCCTTGCATCGACATTGTTGGTGATGTACATAGGACACAAGAAGGAAAGGTGGTGAAAAGCTCATGTTGGTAAGGTGCAGTGATGGTGAACAGTGGTTGGCAATGTGATAATGGTAGGCAATTTAAGGTTTTGATTGGGATGCAAGGTGATGGTTTAACCACTTTGCACTCATCGCATTAGGCAAAAAAAATTAATTTTACCCCCGGATTTTGCAAAGTCCATGTCGCACTAACCTATAATTTTTTGCATTTTGGCAATTTTTTGCCAAAAAAAAAAAATGTTGCTTTAGTGTTGTTGAAACAAAATTTTCTCAAGGCTTACGATAAGATTAGTTGGGCTTTTTTTGTTTAATGCCATGGAGAGATTAGGGATGCCTCAAGAATTTATCAACCTTGTTAGCCTTCTATTTAAGGATGCAAAAGTAGTAATGTGCTTCAATAGGAACATCATCCCCTATTTCCATCTACATAAAGGTGTAAGTCAAAGCTACCCTTTAACACTGTATCTTTTCCTAGTAGTGGGGGACATTCTCAATATGATGTGCAAAAAGGCAATGAAAATAGGGAAAGTAAGAGGGATCAAGTTATTTAACTCAAAAGGCGAACAAAGTTTCTCTTAGTATGTAGATGACACAATAACCACTATGTTAGGGACATAGGATAACCTTCACAATATGGTGGGCATCTTGAACCAATTCCTCAAGATTTCAAGGTTATAATTCAATTGGAAAAATAAGGTTGTTTTTTGGTGCATAAAAAGGCAACCCAAGTTTAGTTGGGTTGACAAAATCACATGGAAATGGATTCTAGAAAGGAAACTCTCTAAGCTTCTAGGCACTCCCTTTGGAATGGACTTGGAGACTAAAGACATGGATGAATTTTTCATAGAGCAATTGAAAAAGAAACTCAAATATTGGTTTTTGGTCCTTCTACCCCTTGTCAACAAGACCCTCATTGTCAATTCAATGTTAGCGACTTTGTTATGGTTCTCCATCAATGTTGGGGGAGGGGGGAGGGGGGGAAGGGGTAAAAAAAAATTGTTAAGAAGTCTAGAATCGTTTTGTGTAACTTTTTAAAGAGTTGGTGAGCTCACCACAATAATCAAAGTTTGTTAAAATGATGTGTGCACCAAGGATGGTGGGTGGCCTAGGTATCATAAATCTAAAAAAAGTTTTGGTAGCTTCATTATGTAAGTCAATCATGTATGCCCTTGAACCTAAAGACTTTAGCTTCAGGACTTTATTCAAATATACGTTAAAACATTGTTTTCCTCAAAACACAAAAGGTGAGCACCATACATTCAATGGACTTTTGTCCATACCCTTACCCCAGTTTATGGTTCCAAAATTTGGGATAAAATAATGAAGGCTTGGAAGGTGATGGTTCGGAAGATGAATTCCCCCTCATTGTTGGCATATCCATTTTATTTAAAATGTCAACATTTGGTGGGCTTCAAGTTATAGAGAAGGCATCTTTGGAATCTCAATTTTATGGGCATAAAAATTACATAGGAATGGATTGAGGTGTATTGCAAATGTGTGGGACTAACACACAAAAAACTCCTATGATGGGAAATAATAAAGATCAAATTTGGTTATAATGGTGATAAAAAATGCTTATGGTAGTGATTAGTTGCAAACATACTTAGTTTTTGGTCATCTAAACTTCAACAACCAAAAAGCTGCATAAACCTAGATGAATGATTAGGTATATATGAAAATATTTGTGATAACTAACCAAGTGTAGTATTTTGCACCATTCAAGGATTCACACCTACTTATGAAAAACATATGCAAACATTTGACATCCCCAAAGAGGTTCTTGTGTTTATAGTGGAAAATATTTCTAAGATATTATAATAAGACCCAACTTGCAATATAGTGCAAGGCAAGGTCCAAAAGGTGTGGGTGGTGAGAGTTAGAAAAGGTTGCAACAAATTACGACCTTTCAACCCAAAATGTTATGAATGGATGTTACATGGTGCCCTTGTGGAATACATGGTCAAGACAAGGAGGAAACTAATCAACGACTAACAAACCTTGACCAAGACCATACCAAAGAAATGGGGCCCAATCTTCCCCCAAGATTTCAAACCAAATTGGCACAATGTATGGCTTAAATCAGAATGAAAAAGGATGTAAGATTCATTTAGTCCTTATGGCACAAAGCTTTTGTAGTTAATGAATGGAAAACAAAAGAAAATCCAAGGATTGAAGTAAGGTGCCTTTCATGTAATCAAAACACAACAGAAACCATTTTACATAAATTTCATGAATGTGAAATATCACAAGAAGCTTGGGCATGGGTGCTCACATTCTTGCATCAATTGAAATTTCCCCTAATATAGAAAGGCAATGGAAAGGCCTACACATGGAACACTACCTAATCAATAAGAGGTTGTTGAATAAAATTAAACATTTTTGGTTAACATGGGTGTTGCTTCACGGGGTCATTATTTGGTATGTATGAATTAAAAAGAATGACCTGTGTTTGAACAATTGTAGATGGCTTGAAAAAACTCAATAGGTGTATTTGGGAATGTTTATTAAATCATGGTAGGATTGAGTGGGCAAGGACCTTGAATGAGATTGCTAGTTCACCCATTGTTAAATAAATCTTCCTTAATGAATTTGATGAAACTTGGTGCCCACATCATGCTATTTGTGTTAAAGATGGCCATAAAATTTGATAGTCTTATCACATGCCCAACAAATGTAACTTCTATTAATCATGATTAATGTTTGTTGTTTGGGGTTGTCCCTTTGGTTTGCTTTGTACTCCTTTTGTCTTTGAAATATATTCTATCCATTTGTTTCAAGAAAATAAAATAAAATAAGACATTCTTTTGCATGGAATGAATTAAAAAATGTTAATTTTGCTCATGACCATGTTTAATGGAGACATGGTACATGAAACATATATAATATTCAATATGTGTGTTTGTCCACTTGACAATTTCAAAATATTAGAGTTTTTTTTGCATTGAATGATTTTTAAAATGTTAATTTCAATCACAACCATGTTAATCAAGAGTTAATAGGTACCATTGGAGCTAATAGGTAGCATGTAATTGGTAGGTGAAAATAATATAAGGTCAAATATGTGTAATTGTCCACTTAACAATTTTAAAAGGCGAGAGGTTTTTTTCTAGTGTTGCTAGGTTCTTGATTTTATGTTAGTTTAAGTCTAGGTTAAAGGTCAAGTTCTAAGGGCTTCAAACCAAAAGTTCCATATTTTATTGTAATCACCATTAAAATTAGATTGAATGATTGGCCATTAATTTTTTATGAATTAGAACCTAATTTAGGGTGTTGTCCCTTGTTCAACAAATTAAGGTTCCCTAAGTACATAGATATAATTTTTAAATAAAAAAATGACCTTACTTTTTATGCAAGTAATTAATTTCAATTGGTTGCACATAATTAATGTTACATAATATCTATCTTGGATTGTGCAGATTAATTGAAAAAACTAAGACTAAACAATTTTTTTTTTACTTTTGTGGAATGGAAATGGAATTGGACTTTTTATTTTTAATTAATCAACTTGATTTGAATTTTTTAAAGAATAAACAAGAATTAAAGGTTTAAAAAACCCAAAGAATTGGTTTCAAGTTTAAATATAAGGGCCCATTATTAATTTATTTTTATTTTTTTCACATGAAATTATTTTTAAAGTGCTAATTCCAATTGTGACCATATTCATGACCTTCTAGGATGAGGTCCCATAAGTGTGACTATTTCATTTAACAATTTTTTTGCATGGAATTGGCTTTTAAGATTTAAGATTAGAAGTATCTTTTACATGAAATTCCATTCTTGTCATCAATATAAAACAAATATCCAAAAAATATTATTATTTATTTATGTTATTGCATTCTAGTCATCAATATAGAAAATTGTTTCAAAGAGTAGAAGTTTTTATTGTATGGAATTCAAGTGTTTTTGTCATTTATAACACAATTTTTGAAAAGGTTAGAAGGCTTTTATGCATAGAAGTGTGTTATTTTCATCTATATAAACAATTCCATTGTGCTAAAATTGAAACTAGATTCAAGTAAATTAAGAAACCATTACATTGCCCTAATCTCTTCTAGAAAGATGGAACCAAGGTGAAGCTAGTTGGCATATTTTTTAAAGTGAACAAACTCCCCTTCCTACTAATATTAATTTTGCATGTGTATGATTTGCATTTTTATAAACTTATATACTACATTTTGGAAATGTTTTATTGCACTTTTCAGTAATTTGGAGTCCCATTAATTTTTTTAAAAAAAATGGTATACAATCACAAGCCTTCCATGAATAAATTTTAAAAATGATTCACATGTAAAGTAGTTGATATTCTTTGTCAAGGATTTGAAAAGGTTTTAATTTAAAATATGTTTGTCCTTGGATGAGGATGAGAGAAAATATGAGGTTTCTTTTAAGATCAAACATGAAGGGTTGAAGTAAATGCAATTCCACATGAAGAGGAAATGTGTGGGTGTCAAAGGGAGGCTTTTGTTTTAAGTTGAACTCCCATTTGTGATTTTGAAGTTTTTGGGCGTATTGAATGTTTGGATCAAGATTTTGAGGGTCAAACCTTGTTTAAATTTGGACTTTTCTCAATAGTTGAAAAAAAATCAAAAAAACTATATTAATATGCAATTGTATATTTCAAAACAAGCATATTTAGCATACATTATGGATGTTTGAAAGTTCAAGAGTAAAATTGTCAAAATTATTCTCAACCATTTAATTATTGATTTGATTGATGAATCAAATGAACTTTGATTGAAGAATTTGATGTGTCTTTGAAAATATCTAGTTAAGGGTTATAAAATAGACTCTTAGTCTATACTTGAATTTGAATATCATTTAAGGAAGTTACAAAGTTAAAAAAAATCAAAACACATGGTATCCCAATGAAAAAATATTTTTTGTCTAACCGCCATCCATTTTCGGGTGCGTTAGTGAGTGCTAGTGCACTTTAACCCTGATTTTGGGACAGCCCTCATCCTAGGGCCATACCCTACGTATAATTAGAATAACATGTTTACCCAATTGTTCCTGATGGACATTGGAAGCCCATAGGTTCCTTAAAAAATTTACTTACTAAATGTGAATATTTATAATTCTTAGATTTATTAATTAGTTAGGGGTCATGCACCCAAAGTTTTTTCATTTTGCAAGGAATCATTTTGATTGGTCCATCACAAAAGAATTATTAAATCATTGGGCAGGCTCAAAATGAAAACATGGTGGAACTTCCTTTCCACCCACCTTCATAAGTTGTGACATTTGAACTTTGGGCAAACACTATGTTACTACCTAAAGAGAGAGGGCATCTTGCATTTGAGGATGAGTTTATCTGTTTTGTAAAGGCTTACCTTTTCTTCTTTATGTGATGTTAAAAATCTTCGTTTTTAAATATTGAAAGAAAATTATGATAAGTTTTTACATGAAATTAGGCCATTAGAGGGGGCATTATTAAAATTTTAGTCTTGCATTCGGTTGTTGGCTTGGCTGATAACCTTATTTTGGTATCACTTTTATCCATTGCCTTAAAGCATTTGGAGAAATTTCTTAATATACTTGGCAGGAACATTATACATGTTAATAATCCATCTCGAAAACATAAGGCACTTTATGTTTACAGAAAGTGTCACCTAAAAAGAGAGGGACCCAGACAACAACCAGACCCCTCCATGCTCTACTGCATTGCTTGTGACTGGTCTAGCATTCCTCACACACACACCAGCAGAACATTCACAACAACTTGCACGGACCCAGACTCCTCTGAGCCTCTTGCAGACACAAACCCTCCACAGGGCTTCCAAGATAGAATTTCACAATTCTGATTCGCACAAAAAGTCTCCGCCAACACAAGCGTCCAACCTCCTAGAACATCAAACAAAGGCCTGAGATCTAT
>Ga0116227_10007971_pt1 | contig 20302 bp, 20 predicted proteins | sample S1TSphgellanicum_FD_89693 | JGI IMG/M metagenome (GOLD analysis project Ga0116227, IMG submission 89693) | Host-associated microbial communities from peat moss isolated from Minnesota, USA - S1T2_Fb - Sphagnum magellanicum MG | ecosystem: Host-associated > Plants > Peat moss > Unclassified...
CCTTATCAGCGAAGACGACACCGGCCGCTGGTCGGATGAGGTACAGAAGCTTACCGATTCCTATATCAAGCGCATCGACGATTCGCTCGCCGACAAAGAGCGCGAACTCCAGCAGGTCTGACCGATCGTGATGGGTACCAGCGTCGACAGGCTAGTTTGCCAGCGCGCCTGGATGCGCGGCGAGGCGTGAAGCGCGTGGGGCTTGGCAAGGGCGTGACTGCCGAGGTGATCGAGCCAGCACTGGATCAACCACCCCGGCAGCTGCCTCGCCATGTCGCGATCATCATGGATGGCAACGGGCGCTGGGCAGCGGCGCGCCATTTGCCGCGCGTCGCCGGCCATCGCGCCGGGGCCCAGGCGGTTCGCCGCACGATAGAAGCGGCTATCAACAAACAGATCAGCTGGCTGACCCTCTATGCTTTCAGCAGCGAGAACTGGCAGAGGCCGGAGGACGAGATATCCGATCTCACCGGCTTGCTGCGCCATTATCTGCGTCATGAAGTGGCGGAGCTGCATCGTGAGCGGGTTCGCCTGCGGGCGATCGGCGACCGGGCCCGGTTTGGCCCTGACATTACCCGCGAGCTGGCGGATGCCGAGGCATTGACGGCAGGGAATACAAGGCTGAACCTGACCGTCGCACTTTCCTATGGCGGCCGTTCCGAGATCGTCGCCGCGGCGCGCGCTGTGGCAGAGGCCGCACGTGCGCAAAAGCTCGATCCCGCGTTGCTGACCGAGGCAACGTTCTCGTCCTTCCTGTTCACCGCCGGCATGCCGGACCCGGATCTGGTCATCCGCACCAGCGGCGAAAGGCGGGTCTCGAACTTCCTGCTCTGGCAGGCAGCCTATGCCGAGTATCTGTTTCCGGAAGTGTTGTGGCCGGATTTTTCCGCGACGCATTTCGACAGTGCGCTGGCGGATTACGGCACGCGTGACCGTCGTTACGGCACCCGGTCGGAGCCGTGACAGGCTTCGGCCGCTTTGCGGGCAATATCTGGGCTGGGGCGAGGCGCCTGCACGGCCTTCGGTCCAATGGCTGACACGGCATGGCGCGACCTTGGCGTTCGCATAGTCTCCGCCGCCATTCTCACCCCCGCCGGACTGCTGGTTATCTGGCTGGGGGGCTTGGCATGGTCCATTTGGCTCGCGGTGATGGCTGTCGGGATGGCAACCGAATGGATGGCCCTGTGCGGGATACAACTCATCTCGATCGCCGGGGCCGCTTCATTCATCGTGCTGCTGGCGGCCGGCGGACTTGCCAGCTTCCAGGCGCCCTTGCTTGGGCTAGGCGTATTGGTGTTGGGCGCGCTCCTGGTGAGTCTCTGGTCGCGCCGCCTATGGCTGGGGTTTGGCATTCTCTATATTGGCGCCGCCTATCTATCGCTGCTCGTGTTGCGCACCGGGCCAGCAGGGTTCCGGAACGTCTTGTTTGTTATGCTCGTCGTCTGGGTGGGCGATGTCGGTGCCTATGTCACAGGGCGCTGGATCGGCGGCCCAAGGCTGGCGCCGCGCATCTCGCCTGGGAAAACCTGGTCGGGGGCGATCGGTGGCACGGTGGCCGCAATGCTGACCGGGCTTGCTGCGGGGCTGGAGCGGCCACTGACCGCAGCTGCACTAGCTCTGGCAATAAGTGTCATGGCGCAGGCAGGTGATCTGCTGGAAAGTGCGGTGAAGCGTCATTTCGGCGCGAAGGATTCAGGCTGGATCATCCCAGGCCATGGTGGGCTGCTTGATCGGCTGGACGGGGTGCTCGCCGCCGCGCCGGCCGCCATGCTGTGGTCTTTGCTGACCGGCCCCAATCTTGTCCTGTGGCATTAATGCGACATTCGAGGAGAGCTGCGCGCGCATGAAGACAGTCACCGTTCTCGGCAGCACCGGCAGCATCGGCAAGAGCACGGTCGATCTTTTGGCGGCCCATCGCGACCGCTACCGCGTACTGGCGCTGGTTGCGAATCGCAATGCCGAAACGCTCGCCGCCCAGGCCCGCTTGCTCGGCGCCGAACTCGCCGTCTGCAGCGATGCAGCCATGCAAAAGCCACTTCAGGCCGCCTTGGCTGGCAGCTTCACACGGGTGGCGTGCGGCGCAGAGGCTGTGCTGGAAGCGGCCCGGCTGGGCGCAGACTGGACGATGGCGGCGATTACCGGCATTGCCGGGCTGGCGCCCACCCTGGCGGCAGCGGAACGCGGCGGGATCATCGCGCTCGCCAACAAGGAAGCCATCGTATCCGCCGGCGATCTGATGTTGCGGGCCGTGCGCGATGCAGGCGCCACGCTGTTGCCCGTCGATTCGGAGCATAATGCGATTTTTCAATCGCTCGCCGGCAATCCGCGCGAGTCGCTGGAAAAGATCATATTGACAGCGTCGGGTGGCCCGTTCCGCACCGCCTCGCTGGACGACATGGCCAGAGCGACACCGGAAATCGCTTTGCGTCACCCGGTCTGGTCGATGGGGGCCAAGATCAGCATCGATTCCGCCACCTTGTTCAACAAGGGTTTGGAGGTGATCGAGGCGGCGCGGATTTTTGGCCTGGCATCCGACGAGATCGAGGTACTGGTGCACCCGCAATCGATCATCCACGGCATGGTCTGCTACAAGGATGGCAGCGTGCTGGCCCAGATGGGTGCGCCCGACATGCGAATCCCGATCGCCCATACCCTGGCCTGGCCGGAACGGATCGCCACGCATTCGCCGCGGCTTGACCTGGCCGTGATCGGCCGGCTGGAGTTCCTGGCGCCTGATCCGGTGCGGTTCCCAGCCCTGCGCATTGCGCGCGAGGCTTTGTGCGCGGGTGGCGGCGCGCCGACCGTGCTTAACGCCGCCAATGAGATTGCGGTGGCGGCGTTCCTCGCCCGCCGGATCGGGTTTCTGGATATCGCGCGCGTTGTGGAGGCTACACTGGACCGGATCGGACCTTGCCCCGCCGAAACATTGGATCAGGTGGTTGCGTTGGATGCACAAGCGCGCCGCATTGCCGATGCGTTTGCGGCCGACCGTGAGGCGTCCCGCGCGGCGTAAGGCATCGTCGGCACATAAGTGCGTCGGCACGCCGGCAAAGATGCCGCTTCACACAAAGGCGCGAGGGCCCGTTCGACCCCGCACCCCGATTCGGTTAGTGTCGAACGGGCCCTAGGGGCTTCGGAAACGCGCGGGCGAATTTTTCGCCAGTGCCTGGCAAGTCCGGCTGATGACGAAGGCAAACAAAGACTTAAGACTTGTTCGACACTGCGATCATAGAAATAGTGTAGACTAAGCCCGACGACTGATGTCACGTTTTGGAGCGGAGTTTTTATGGCCGGGTTTACCCATTTCCTACATACGCTCGCAAGCTTCGCCCTGGTGCTCGGCGTTCTGGTGTTCATCCATGAGCTTGGCCATTACCTGGCGGCCCGCTGGCGCGGCATCCATGTCGAAGCCTTTTCCATCGGTTTTGGCAAAGCCATCGTTTCCTGGACCGATAAGAACGAGACGGTGTGGAAAATCTGCGTGCTCCCGCTGGGCGGCTTTGTGAAAATGCACGGCATGGCCCTCAACGTGGCCGACGAAAATGCCATGGACATGACGGTGACGCGCCCGGGCCAGGCCTTTTACGAAAAAACCGTCCTCTCCCGCGCGATCGTCGCCGCGGCCGGGCCGGCGGCGAACTTCGTTCTTGCTGCGGTACTGTTTTCTGCCCTGTTCGCAGCCATTGGCCGCCAGGTGCCGATGGCGGTGGTTGGCGAGGTGTCAAAAGGCAGCCCGGCGGAGACGGCAGGGCTGAAGCCAGGTGACGCCATCCGCTCGGTCGATGGCACCAAGATGAACGATTTCGAGGATCTGCGCAGGGTCGTGGCGGTGAATGCAGGCCACACGCTGCGTCTGCAGATCCATCGCGGGACCCAGGACATCTCCGTGCCAGTGCTGATCCAGCCGGCGCCGGGAGATGCGTCGGAGGGGCGGCTTGGTGTGACCTCCGGCCTGGTTACCAACGTGCCTCTCGGCTTGGGATCTGCGGTCGTGGCCGGCGTTTCGGAAACCTGGGACGTGCTCTGGCAGACCCTGCTTGGCCTGGTGCATATTTTCACCACCGGCAATGGCGTGCGTGAACTTGGTGGCCCGATCGCCATCGCATCCTTGTCAGGCAAGGTGGCTGAGCTGGGCGTCGCGACCATGATCAGCTTCATTGCCATGCTGTCAGTCAATCTTGGCCTGGTGAATCTGCTGCCGATCCCGATCCTGGATGGCGGCCATCTGATGTTCTACGCCGCCGAAGCCCTGCGCGGCCGCCCGCTTCCGGCGCGGGCGCTGGATTATGGCTATCGCGTAGGCTTCGCAATCATCGGTTCCTTGTTCGTGTTCATCTCCTGGAACGATCTTGTGCATACAGGAGCAGTGCATTGGGTGGCGCACCTTATCGACTGAGCGGGGCGCCTGAACCTTGGACCGTCGCCTGGTCGCGTGATCAGCGTCGGTGTTCAAGCTAAGCCTTGGGGCATCCGGCGCAGCTGCCGAATGGTTAGCCGCTGGTCGGGCGGCTTACTGGCGAGCTGGCGCCTTTGCTGCCGATGCCGCCCTTACTCTTCTTCACTGCCGGGCATTGGTCCGTTCAAAGCTGGTTTATGGACACGGCCACCAAACTCGGGTAGCCCGCACCTCATCCGGCCTGAGGGCCGGCGCTCCCTGGGGGTCTTCTGTTGCACCGTTCTCGCGCCGCGCTGCTCGCCACCATATGCCTGTTGACCCTGACCGCAGAGGGGCGCGCCGGCGCACAAACACCACCGCCGGATAGCGCGCCCCCGCCTGCAGAAGCGCCAGTTCCGCCGCCCCCGAAAGCGCGGCACCACCAGCGCCCAGCCAAGGTCGTCGCGCCGCTGACCAAAGCCGAGCAGAGCGACACGATCCAGTCGATCAAGATCACCGGCAACCAGCGAATCGAGGACGGCACCATCCTGTCCTATATGCTGGTGCAGCCCGGCGATCCGTTCGGCACTGAGCGCGTCGATCGCAGCTTGCGGACATTATATGCCACTGGCCTGTTTTCCGATGTCAGCCTGCAGCGCGACGGCTCGGCCCTGGTTGTGCATGTGAAGGAAAACCCGCTGGTCAACGAGATCAGTTTCGAGGGCAATCACAACGTCAAGGAAGAAGACCTGCGCAAGGCCCTGCAGCTGCGGCCGCGTGCGGTGTTTACCACCCGGATGGCGCAGACCGATCGCCAGAAGCTGCTCGGCGTCTACGCCGGCAAAGGCCGTTTTGCCGCCAGTGTCGAGCCGCTGCTGGTGCGGCTGCCGCAGAACCGGGTGAACGTGGTTTTCAAGATCGTCGAAGGGGCGGAAACCCAGATCAGCCGGATCATTTTCGTCGGCAACCATGCATTCACCGAAAACGACCTCAAGGCCGTCATCGATAGCCGGGAGGAGCGTTGGTGGCGCTTCCTCTCCAGCAGCGACCAGTTCAACCCGGAGCGGGTGAATTTCGACCGCGAGCTGATCCGCCGGTTCTATCTTGAGCACGGCTATGCCGATGTGGCGGTGACCGACACGGTCGCTGAGCTGTCGCCGGACCGGAAGGCCTTCTTCCTGACCTTTCAGATCGTCGAGGGGGAACGCTACCGGGTCGGCAAGGTGGTGGTAAAAAGCTTTGTGCCGAAGGTGCCGGTGGCGCCTTACCAGGGGCTGGTGCGGCAGCAGGAGGGCGCTTTCTATAACGGGTCGCTGGTGGAAAAGGCCTCCGACTCGATTCAGGACAAGGTGCGCCTGACCGGCGATCCTTTCCTGGTGGTCAATCCGAGAATCGCGCGCAACCACGAAAAGCATACGGTCGATCTCGAATTCGACATCGTCAACGGTCATCGCAGCTGGGTTGAGCGGATCGATATTTCTGGCAACACCGTCACCCGGGACAAGGTGATCCGCCGCGAGTTCCGATTTGCCGAGGGCGACCCGAACGATCCCGCGTTGGTGCGGCAGACCAAGCAGCGCCTGACCGATCTGGGCTATTTTACCGACGTCAAGCTCACCCCCACGCCTGGCTCGGCCGCTGACCGGGTGATCATGAACACCGAAGTGACCGAGAAGGCCACCGGCGAGCTATCGCTGGGCGGCGGCTATTCCACCACGGCGGGCATCCTGGGCCAGGCCGGATTGCGGCAGCACAACCTGATCGGCACCGGCATAGACGCCGGCATCAACGGCACGATCGGCACCTACCAGAGCCAGATCGACCTCTCCGCCACCGACCCCTATTTCCTCGACCGCAACCTGGTGGCGGGCGGCGACATCTTCTACCTGAACAACAACAACCAGTATGTGTCCGACTATAGCGAGACCCGCTATGGGTTCTCCCTGCGGCTCGGCTACGCCTATAACGACCACGTCAGCCAGGCTTTCACCTACACGCTCAGCGATCGCGACGTGAACAACCTGTCGACCTATGCCAGCTTGTTCGTGCAGGACGAGGCCGGGTATTCACTGCTCTCGCAGCTTGGCCAGACGATCGCCTTCGATTGGCGGGATAGCCGACTGAACCCGCATAGCGGCTTCATCGTCCGTCTCGGCACCGATTTTGCCGGTATCGGCGGCAGCGAGAACTATATCCGCGGCAAGATCGACACCACCTACTTCCTGCCGCTGGATTATTTCACCGGCAATGCGAGCTGGGGCTTTTCGTTCTCGCAAGGCGCCGGGTATCTGAAGAGCCTGCAGAGCAAGGAGCTGATCATCGATCGCTTCTTCCTTGGCGGCGACAATTTGCGCGGCTTCCTGGACCAGGGCGTCGGGCCGCATTCGGTAGCGTATTCGACCTGCCTTTACGGCCCGTCCAAATTGCCGGCCGGCACGGTTGGCTGCCCGGTCGCCGACATCCTGTATCATGGCAGTGACAGCGTCGGCGGCAATTTCATCTGGACACAGTCGACAGAGTTGCATTTCCCGCTGCCGGTTCCCGCCGATTTCGGCATTACCGGCCGGGCGTTCATGGATACCGGTGCGTTGTCCGGGCTGAACGTGCCGCCGAATGCCGCCCTCGGCTGTCTGGCGACATCGAAGCACGTCAACGGCCATCCGGTGGATGACCATGACGACCCGATCGACCGCTGCTATTACGATAACGGCTCGCCGCGCATGTCGGTCGGCGTTGGCGTTTCGTGGAAGAGCCCGTTCGGTCTGATCAACATCGATCTCGGCATTCCGATCCTGAAGCAGCCCTACGATCAGACTCAGGTATTCAAATTCGGCTTCGGTACAAGGTTCCAGTAATATGCGTTTTCGCCTGTTCAGACTTGCCTGCGTCGCGGTTCTGCCTGCCTTCTTGCCACTGACAGCGTTGGCACAGTCTAATCCTGGCTGGTTCGTACCGCCGACCCAGGCTCCCGCCGCACCACGAGCGGCCCCGGCGCAAAGCCGGCCGCGTACCGCCCGTCCGGTGCCCGTTCAATCCGCTCCCTTGCCGGAGCCAGACCCGCAATCAGACCAGCAGGAGCAGCAGCAAGGGCCGGCGCCAAACCTGCCAAAGCCGCCAGTTCCAACCCTTGGCCCGTTGCCAAAAGCGCCGCCGCCGCCGCCGGTGGTGATCGCCGTTCTCGGTGTGCCTGACGTGATGCAGCAATCGAACGCGGCGCAGATTATCCAGCGGGTGATCGGCGCCAGGCGCGAAAAGCTGCGCGCGGATGTCGAACGCGCCCAGGCCACCTGGCGCGAGCTGGAACAAAGCCTGCAGAACGATGCGCCGAAGCTTAGCCCGGAGGCCGGGCGTGCCCGCGAACGTGCGCTGCGTGAGCGGGTAAACAGCGACCGTCATCAACTGCAGGAACGCAACCGGGTGATCCAGGAAGCCGGCCAGGTCGCCTTGGGGCAGATCGAGCGAACACTGGCCATTATCGTTCAGCGCGTGGCGGAGTCGCATGGCATCAACATGGTTCTGCACCATTCGAACGTTGTGCTGAACATGCCGCAATTCGACATCACCGACGAAGTTGTCGCCCAGCTGAACAAGGTGTTGCCGACGGTGCAAATCCCGCCGGAGAACGTCGATCCGGCAACGCTGCCTCCCACCTGGGGCTCGCCAGCGACCCCTGCGGCCGCAACTACACATTAGCGCCCGATGGCGTCAGATGCAGCCTCGTTAGCGCTGTCGAACCACATGGTCTTGGGAGACCCGCGTTTCTTTGAACGCGCGGGGCCATTCGGGCTTGAGGAGATCCACCGCGTCACCGGCGGCGCCGTGCAAAGGGCCGAAAAGCTCGATGGGCGAAAGCTGACCGGGGTAGCACCCCTCCAGACTGCCTCCTCTGAGCAGGTGAGCGTGTTGCATAACCCACGCTATGCGGGGGCGATGCAGCAAAGCCGCGCGGGCGTGATCATCGTCGGCGAGGCGCTTGCCGGCCGCGTGCCGGATAGCCTGACCGCGCTGGTGGTGGCAAACCCGCACGAGGCCTGGGCACGGGTGGCTCTGTTGTTCCATCCGTCGCCGGCGATCAGCGCTGGTATCCATCCAAGCGCCATTATCGACGGTACTGCCTGTATCGAGCCTACGGCGGAAATCGGGCCCTACGCGGTGATCGGTGCGCAGGTGGAGATCGGCGCCGGATGCAGCATCGGGCCGGGGGCGGTTATTGGCCAGGGTGTCGTGTTGGGGCCTGGCTGCCGGGTTGGCGCACAGGCCAGCATCAGCCATGCCCTACTTGGCGCGCGGGTCTATGTATATCCGGGGGCACGAATCGGCCAGGAAGGCTTCGGCTTTGCCATCACCAAGACAGGGTTCATCACTGTGCCCCAACTTGGCAGGGTGATCCTGGAAGACGATGTCGAGATTGGCGCCAATTCGACCATCGACCGCGGCGCCTCACACGATACAGTGATCGGTGCCGGCACCCGCATCGACAACCTGGTGCAGATTGGGCACAATGTACAGCTTGGCAAGAACTGCGTCATGGCGGCGCAGAGCGGGATTTCCGGATCCGCGATCGTCGAGGATTTCGTGCAACTCGGTGCCCAATCTGGCCTTGCAGGGCATCTGACGGTAGGAGCCAAGGCACGTATCGGCGCGCAGGCGGGCGTGATGTCGGATGTTGCGGCTGGGGCGGACGTGATCGGCAGCCCGGCGTTGCCAATCAGGGAATTCTTTCGCAACGTCGCGGTATTAAGGCGTCTGGCGCGCAAAGGCGTTAGTGAAAAGGCAGCAGGCTGAGGGCGATGGACGGCACGGCACAAGAGAGGGACCCGGCGGAGGGAATGGACGCAAAGTCGTCCGGCATCTCGTCGGCACCACACGAGAGCGCTCCGCGCGCGACGATCCCGGTGTTCGACATCACCCGCATCATGCAGTCGATCCCGCATCGCTACCCCTTCCTGCTGATCGATCGGATGCTGGATGTGGTGCCAGACGTGTCGGCGATCGGCGTGAAGAACGTCTCGGTGAACGAGAGCTTCTTCCAGGGCCACTTCCCCAATCACCCGGTGATGCCGGGTGTGCTGATCATCGAGGCCATGGCGCAAACATCTGCCGTGCTGGTCGTCGAATCGCTCGGTGAATACGCGAAAGGGAAGGTGGTCTATTTCATGACGATCGACTCGGCCAAGTTCCGCCGTCCGGTGCTGCCCGGCGACCAGTTGCGTATCCACGTGACGCGTGAGCGGCGGCGTGGGAATGTATGGAAATTCTCAGGCGTGGCGCGCGTGGATGGGGTATCGGTCGCCGAGGCGCGATACAGCGCGATGATAATGGATACCGTGCCGGGCTAGGCCCCGGCTGTATCTCGCCGATGCAAAGCGTAACCGGGCGAAAGACAGCGTGTGTTGGCCTGCGTCGCCCGGCGGACTAGCGTGCAGTGGCCCGAGCATAACTTTGACCGGATTCGTTGATGGACCATGTTGAGCACCTGATCGAGGCAGCGAATCGGGCTAGTACGACCTCGATGTCCGATATTCACCCCACGTCTATCATCTCCCCGGCTGCGCAGCTGGCGGCAGGGGTGACGGTTGGCCCGTGGTGTACCGTGGGGCCTGACGTCGTGCTGGAAGCGGGCGTGAGGCTCATCAGTCATGTGGTTGTCGATGGACGCACCACCATAGGCGCCGGCGCCGTTCTCTATCCTTTCTGTACCGTCGGGCTGCCACCGCAGGACCTGAAATATAATGGCGAGCCCACGGAAACGGTGATTGGGCCGCGCACCCAGATACGCGAGCATTGCACGATCCACCGGGGTACCGTGACCGGCACGGGCGTAACCCGCGTTGGCGCGGATTGCCTGCTCATGGCGGTCGTGCATGTGGCGCATGATTGCGCGCTGGGCGATGGCGTGATTGTCGCCAACAACGTGGTGATGGGCGGACATGTCACGATCGGCGACGGCGCGGTGATTGGCGGCGCAACCGCCCTGCATCAATTTGTTCGCGTCGGGCGCGCCGCCATGGTCGGGGGCGCCTCCGGCGTAGAGGCCGACGTCATCCCCTTTGGCACCGTGCTCGGCAATCGCGCCAGGCTCACCGGGCTGAACGTGGTGGGCCTGAAACGCCGTGGCGTCGATCGCGCAGGGCTGCACCGTTTGCGTGCCGCCTTCCGGCTGTTATTTGCCGCAGGCGAGGATTCCAGCGCGGTGTTTGCCGAGCGTCTGGCGGAGGCGCGCCACCTGGCCGACGATGCGCTGGTGGCGGAAATGCTCGCTTTCATCGACGTGCCGAGCCGCCGTGGCCTGGTGCGGAGTATCGCACGCACCGAGGAAGATGCTGCCTGAAACGGCCCGGGGCAGCCCCGTCGTCAAGGGATGGCAATCGCAAAATTGTCGAACACCTGCCCGCGCGGCGATGAAGCGCCGCTATTGGGCGAAAAATCATATAGCCCGGTTGAGCCCGACTTGAACGCGCTTGTCGTGATACTCGTCAGCGGCGTCTTGGAGCCCGCGACATAAAGGCTGTAGGTATCACCCTTGACGACAATCCGGAGCCGTTGCGTGGAGCCTTGCAGGCCCGCCACCGGCACCATGTTCATCGCGGCGGAAAACACGCCATTCTGCACGATGTGCCAATAAAAGCCGTTATAGGTCCCGTCCTGGCCGCCGGTGACCAGCAGCACGCCGTTGATGTTGCCGTTGTTGAACCCGCTACGCAGCCAAACGCCACCATCGTTGAGATCCTTCACCGTGACAGAAACAGTGAAATTCCTCAGCGCCTTCTCGGTTGTTACATCTGTGTAGGTGACCGGATGCGTTTGGCCGTTGCCAGGAATGGAGGCATCGTAGGTGCCTTTCAACGCGCGCCACTGGCCCGATTCATTGCCCCATGCGGCGTTCGCACCGGTGTTGAAATTATCCGAAAATACCACCGTCGCACGTGCCGCCACCGGCGCCTGGATGATGAAACCGAGAGCCAGGACGACGACGATTTTCATTGCTTCCTCCTGGCCGGCGATGTGGAAGGGCTTGGATCTTGGAAACCGGATCGGAATTTAGAGCATGATCCGGCACTATGCGGTCAGCTGCCGGATGAACATGCTCGCCAAAACAAAGAACGAGAGCGGGATGCGACACGCGACAACGATTCGATCAGATCGCATCCCGCTCTAGTGGAAAACCGGATGTTGTGCCGAGTCTTCAAACATATCCATACCGCTTTCGCGGCTTGCCGCTTCCAGCGCATCTTCGATCGCCGACAGCGTGCGCAACAGGTTCAGGCTGGCAGCTTCCTGCGCCAACGCCTTGAGGCAATTGAGGATACCTGCGGCACTTGGCGACAAGGTAGAATCGGTCTCATCCATAGAACGCATTTCCAGCCACGGCTCACAAAAGCGTGAGATAGGCTCGTTCACCTATGCCTCGCATCGCTCCTAGGCAAGCCAAAAACACTGAAATGCTGGATGATAAGCACTGACTGCGGTGCCATTGCATCGGTTCTCCATCCACGGTTGCCCAATGGCCGGCGCCGTCTGCTTGCTAGGATAGATTTTGGTGGCGCAAGGCTGTTTGGGCATTCTGGCGGGGGGCGGGCCATTTCCGGGGCGGGTTGCGGAGGCCGCACGCGCGGCCGGACGCGACGTATTCATCATCGGCTTCGAGGATTTTGCCGAGCCTGCTGTGATCGGCGGGTTTCCCCATGCCTATGTGCGGCTGGGTGCGGCAGGCCGCGCCTTGCAGTTATTGCGGGCGCATGGCTGCAAAGAGCTGGTTCTGGTGGGGCCGGTGCGCCGGCCGTCCTTGCTCGATCTGCGGCCAGATGCCGAGGGCGCGCGGATGATGGCGCGGATCGGCAGGGCCGCGTTTTCCGGTGATGACGGGCTGCTGGCGGCGATCGTGCGTGTGCTGGGCGAAGAGGGTTTTTCGATCCTGGGGGCGCATGAGATTCTCACGGAAGCCCTGGGTCCATCCGGGCAACTCGGATCCCTGGTGCCGGATGCACAGGCGCAAGCCGATATTGAGCGGGGGATCGCCGTTGTGCGGGCGCTGGGCGCGGTGGATGTCGGGCAGGGCTGCGTGGTGCAGCAGGGCTGCGTGCTGGCGGTGGAGGCGATCGAAGGGACTGACGCCATGCTGTCGCGCGCGGCGGGGCTGCGGCGCCCAGGGCTTGGCGGCGTGCTGGTAAAGATGGTCAAGCCTGGGCAGGACCGGCGGGCAGACCTGCCAACCATCGGACCGCGCACGATGATCGCCGCCGCAGCCGCCGGCCTGCGCGGCGTAGCGTTCGAGGCAGGCGGAACCTTGCTGACCGACCGCGCAGCCTGCGTGCGGGAAGCGAATGCGGCGGGGCTTTTCCTGGTGGGGTTCGATGCCGATGTAGCGGCAGCCGGGTGACATGGACGAACCGCCGCAAGCCCGGACCTATTTTTGGGAGTGAAAGATGCCAGGCAAGTTTTTGCACACCATGCTGCGGGTGCGTGATCTGGATGCAAGTATCGGGTTTTACCGCGACCTGCTCGGGATGCGGGAATTGCGCCGCACCGATGTGCCGGCCGGCCGCTATACGCTGGTTTTCATGGGCTATGCCAGCAATGCCGAAGGCCAGGCGGAGCTGGAGCTGACCTATAATTACGATCAGCAGGGCGCGTATGATCTGGGCACCGCGTTCGGGCATCTGGCGGTGAGCGCACCGGATGTGGCGGCTGCATGCGAGGCCGTGCGCAAGGGTGGCGGCAAGGTGGTGCGCGAGGCCGGCCCGGTGAAACACGGCACCACGGTGATCGCCTTCGTTGAGGACCCTGACGGTTACAAGATCGAGCTGATCGAACGCGGGTGAAGGTTCTTTCCGAACTTGGCTATGGGGTTCAGCGTCTGGCCTATGGCGGCCAAAGCCTGTGGCCATTTTCCCCCTTGGTGGTGCGGATTGGCGTTACCGGGCTCGCCCGTGCCGGAAAGACGGCGTTTCTGACCTCGGTGGCGGCGGGGCTGCTGGCCAGGCGGTTTGCCCTGGCACCGCTTGGCGCCACCGATGTGCCGCGCTTCGATCAGGAACGCCATCTTGCCAGTCTGGCGGCCGATCCGCCGGCCTGGCCGGAGCGGACGGATGCGGTGTCGTTGCTGGCACTCACCACCAGCATGCCACGCGGCGCGCTGCCAGCGCGGCACGTGCGGCTGGAGTTCCTCGACTATCCGGGTGAATGGCTGATCGACCTGCCACTGCTTGGGCAAAGTTTTTCCGCCTGGTCCGCCGCGACACTGCGGCGCCTGGAAGCGCCCGGTATTGCGGCAATGACACGTAACTTCCTGGCCTTCGCCGGCGGGCTGCCGGCACGCTGCGCGGCGGACGAGCCATTGGCCCATGCAGGGGCGAAACTGTATCGCGACATGCTGGGGCAGCTGCGCCAGGCCGGCCTGGCGTTCCTGCAGCCAGGCAGGCATCTGATGCCGGCGCCCGGTCCGGAGCCGCCCTGGATGGCTTTCTTTCCGATGAACGGCACCGGCGGCTTATTCGGGCTGCTGGAGAGCCGTTACAAGGCCTATCAGGAAGCGGTGCGGCGCGATCTGGCATCGCCGCTCTTCGCCAATGTCGATCGTCTGGTGATCCTGGCCGACGTGCTTACGGCCTTGCATGCGGGGCAAGCGGCCTTCGCCGATATGCGATCGGCCCTGTCGGCGGCGAGCGGGTCGTTGCGTTGGGAGTGGTCCTGGCTGGAGGCCCTAGGGGCCATGGCGGAGCTGAAATTGCCGCCAAGGGTGATTTCGCGCGTGGCCTTTGCCGCGACCAAGGCGGACCATGTCGCCGACCGGCAGCGCGGCAATCTGGCGGCGCTGATGCGCTCACTCACCGATATACCGGGCGGCCGGGTGAAGACCGAGCATTTTGCCATCGCTTCGGTTCGCTGCACCGAGGATTTCGTCTGGACACTGGAAGGGCGGCCGGTTTCCGCCGTACGCGGCCGGGTGCTCGGCCAGCACGTGATGACGCGGTCTTATCCGGGCGAGGTGCCGGACAGGCCACCCGAGGACGATTTTTGGGCACACCCGTTTCTGGCACTGCCGCGCTTCGAGCCGATGCGCCTGCCTGATGGCGGCCGGCTGGGCGTGCCGAATATCGGGCTGGATGCATTGATGGCGTTTTTGCTGGAGGATGTGCTGTGAGCCAGACCCGGGAAAAATCCGCGGTGGAGACATGGCCAGCGCCGCGGGTAGAGACAGAGGATCTGCCGGCGCCTCGGCTGGAGGCGGCTTTGGTATTGGCCGAGCCGATGGGCAGCAAGCAGAAATGGGGCATGCCGGCGCTGGTCGGTGGCGGCGTCTCCGTGCTGCTTCTGGGGCTGGCCGGGATCGAAAGTTTTGACCTGGTGACCGACGCGTTTGTGCGATCGCCAGTGCTAGGTGCGGCGGCAACCGGGGTAGCCGGACTCGGGTTCGGGATGATCGGCCTTGGGTTCTGGCGCGAATTTGCCGCGTTGTCGGCGCTGCGAAGCGTGGATCGGCTGAGGGCGGCGTTGGGCGGAACCAACCCGATAAACCGCGCGGCGGCCGCGCGGGAATGGCTGAGGGAGTTGCCGGACGGACCCGCCTTGTTGCCGGCCGTTGATGCAATCAACGATCCCGAAGCGATTTTGGCATTGCTGCGCTCAGGTCCTGGTGCCTCCTTGCGGGCCCAGGCGGATGCGCTCGGCAGGGCGGCGGCGATGCAATCCGTGGCCGGGATTGCAGCGATGCCCTCACCAGGATTGGCCGCGATATTCGTGGCGTGGCGGGGGCTGCGGCTGATCCGGCAAATAGCAGCGCTACATGGGCTGCGGCCGGGGGTGTTTGCGACTCTGGGGCTGCTGCGCCGCACGGCGCTGGCGGCGGGCGCGGTGGCCGGGGTAGAAATCGCGACCAATACAGCTACCCATGCGCTGCTATCGAATGGCCTGCTGCAGCATGTGGCGGGCGAGATGGCGGGGGCCGGTGTCGCCGCACGCCGCATGATGGTTTTGGCACGGGCCACGACTGTGGCATGCAGCCCGATACCGACAGAGACGCAGTCGAGTTGAGAGCGAAAGAGAGAGAAGATATCCCATGCCCGATATGAACCGCCAGATTGTGCTGGCCAGCCGTCCGGTTGGCGCCGTCTCCTTAGAGAATTTCCGCCTGGTAGAGACACCTTTGGCGAAGCTGGCCGAGGGGCAGGTAAGGGTACGCAATCATTTCCTGTCGCTCGATCCGTATATGCGGGGGCGGATGAATGATTCGAAATCCTACGCGGCGCCGCAGCCTCTGGATGAGGTGATGATCGGTGGCACGGCCGGCGAGGTCGTGGAGTCACGCAACCCCAAATGGCATGAGGGCGATCAGGTTGTGGCCATGTCCGGCTGGCAGGAATTTGCCACCAGCGACGGCACCGGGATGCAGAAGGTGGATGCGGGCGTTGTGCCGCTCTCCGCCTATCTGGGGCCGGTGGGCATGCCGGGCGTAACTGCCTGGTATGGGTTGAACCACATTTGCCGCCCCGTGGCAGGCGAGACCGTGGTGGTGAGCGCCGCCAGTGGCGCGGTCGGCAGCGTGGTGGGGCAGCTTGCCAAGCGGCAGGGATGTCATGTGGTGGGCATTGCCGGCGGCGCGGAGAAATGCCGCTACGTGGTGGAGGAACTGGGGTTCGATAGCTGCCTTGACTACAAGGCTGTCGATCTGAACGTGGCGCTGCAGGAAGCGGCGCCCAAAGGCGTTGATGGATATTTCGACAATGTCGGCGGCGCCACGCTCGATGCGGTGATGCTGCGGATGAATGCATTTGGCCGCATTGCCGTTTGCGGTGCCATCGCCGGCTATGACGGCGCACCCTTGGTAATGCACTATCCGCAGATCATTCTGATATCGCGTCTGAAAATGGAGGGCTTTATCGTCGCCGAGCATATGGAGCTGTGGCCGCAAGCCTTGGGTGAACTGGCCGGCCTGGTAGCGAGCCAACAGCTTAGATATCGCGAAACGGTCGCGCAGGGTCTGGAGAAGGCACCGGAGGCGTTTATCGGGCTGCTGAAAGGCCAGAATTTCGGCAAGCAGTTGGTAAAGTTGGCTTGAGGTTATGAGGGCAAGAAATGCCCTTTGACGGCGCCGGATTTCACCCGAGGCGGGATCGAAAGCGGCCCGCAACGCCCAGCGATAATGTGGTTACGTTCATTATCCTGGCCGTTGCGTTCTGCCTGCTGGTCATGCCGATCTCTCTGGAAGCCTTCGCCGATATTATTCGCTATCTGCGGGGCAGCCTGTAGAAACCATCGCCCCTTCAGGCACCGAACCGGGCGCGCAACACTTTCTTGTCGAGCTTGCCAACGCTGGTCCGCGCAATGGCTTCGACAAATTCGATGCGTTCAGGCACCGCGAATTTCGAAATGAGCCCGGCCTCCACACGTTCCATGACATGCGCCATCAGCGCCTGCGGGTCCGGCGGATAATCCCCGCGCAGCACGACGATCGCGACCGGCCGCTCGCCCCATCTTGCGTCCTTCACGCCGATCACGGCAACTTCGGCCACCGATCGGTGGGCGGCGAGAATATCCTCCAGTTGCAGGCTGGAAACCCACTCGCCGCCGGTCTTCACCACATCCTTGATCCGGTCGCTGATATTCAGGAATCCGTGGGCGTCGATCGAGCCGATATCGCCGGTGTGCAGCCAGCCGCCATGCCAAAGCGCCGCGCTGCCTTCATCATTATGCAGATAGCCTTCGGTCAGCCAGGGCGCGCGCACCACCACCTCGCCGGTGGCGATTCCGTCATGCGGCAACTGGTTCATCTCCAAATCGACGATCTGCACATCGCACAGGGTGACCGGCCGGCCGGCGCGGCAACGCGCGGCGAGTTCGATGTCGCCGCCATCGCGTAATTCGGCCGGCACCAGAGCCAATGTTGCCGTTGGGCCGGTTTCGGACATGCCATAGCCGGCATAGATATTGATGCCGCGCGCCAAAGCAGCCGCGGCCAGGCTGCGCGGCAGTGCCGCGCCGCCGATAATCAGCTGCCAACCGCGCAGATCCGTATCGCCGGCGGCCGCAAGAAACATCTGGAAGATCGTCGGCACGCAATGGGAGAACGTCACCTTTTCGCGCACGAACAATGCTACGAGTTGATCCGGCTGGTAGCGGCCGGGATAAACCTGCTTCATTCCGCGCATCACCGCCGTGTACGGGTTTCCCCAGGCATGCACGTGAAACATCGGGGTGATCGGCATGTAGACGTCGTTTGCAGAGAGGGCCAGCGAGGCCATCCCCATCAAGGTGTGCAGCACGATCTGCCGGTGCGCGTAATACACGCCTTTCGGATTGCCCGTCGTACCGGTGGTATAAAACGTTGTCGCCCGTGTGCGCTCGTCGAAATCAGGGAACAAGTGCGCGGGATCGCCGGCGGCGAGCAGTGCCTCATATTCGCCGTCCCAGGCAAAATCCGCGATCGGTGCCAAATCATCGGAGATGCAGATGAAGCATCGGACGTTGGGCAGATGCGGCCGCAGGGATTTCAGCAGCGGCAGAAAATCGGTGTTGCACAGTATAAATTTGGCGCCGGCATGGTTGAGCGTATAGAGAATCTGCTCTGGTGAGAGGCGCACATTCACCGTCAGCAGAATCGCGCCGGACATCGGAATGGCGAAGAAACATTCCAGATAGCGGTGGCTGTCCCAATCCATCACCGCCACGATATCGCCATGGGCCACGCCCAGACCGGCCAGCGCACTGCCGAGCCGGTGGATGCGCGCGCCGCATTCGCGATAGGTCAGCCGTGTGTGGTCGCGGTAGACGATCTCCTGCTGGGGGTATTGGCGTAGCGGGTTGATCAGCATCTGCTTGATGATCAAAGGATAGTCATATCCAGTCACGGAACGGCTCCCTCGGGCATTTTCTTGTTGTAGGTTGCAGCCTGGGCGAATCGGGGCGCCGCGACAACTACCCGGACGGATACAAGGCGCCGATGGGTTTTCTGACCGATTTTGCCGACCAGGCAGTTGTGCTGCCGGTAGCGGCCGCGGTGTTTCTGGTGCTGCTGGCGCTAGGATGGCGGCGCGGCGCGTTGGCCTGGAGCATTGGCGTGGTGGGCGTGCTCGCCACCATGCTGGTGCTGAAGCTGATCGTGTTTGCCTGTGGGTGGCGTCTGGGCTGGGCCAATCTCGCCAGCCCGAGCGGCCACACGGCCGCCTCTTCGGTAGTGTATGGCGGGCTGCTGGCGTTGCTGGCGCCACGCGGCTGGCGCGGCACGCTGGTGGCGGCCTTGGCAGGCGGGGCGGTGGCGCTGCTGTTTGGGCTCACGCGGCTGGCGCTGGAGGTGCACACGGTGCCGGATGTGTGCGTTGGGGCAGCGGTGGGCGTAGGGGGTACGGTGGTACTGCGGCGACTGGCCGGTGAGCGACCGGAGCGGCTCAGCTCACCATGGCTGGCGGTGGCGGCGTTCTGCGTGATGCTGCTGTTTCATGGGCACCGCATAGAGGCGGAGACCCGGATCAGATGGCTGGCGCTCGATCTCTGGCCGCTCAGCTCGTGCGACCGGGCTGTTGCAGCAGACTGAGCAGCCGCGCTTCAGAGACCACCTCGCCGATCTTGGCCTGAATATCGAACAGATTGGCCTCGTGCGGCCGGGAATCGCGTTCGCCGCAGGCTTCCCTCACCACGAAGGGCGCAAAGCCGTTTTGCAGCGCGTCCAGCGCGCTGGCGCGCACGCAACCAGAGGTGGAGAAGCCACCCAGCACCACCGTATCGATCCCCATCGCGCGCAGCGTGGCGGCAAGCGGGGTGCCGAAGAACGCGGAGGGGTATTGCTTGGAGACCACCAGTTCACCCGGCAACGGGTGCAGCCCGGGCGGGAAAGCGCCGAGCGGCGAGCCGGGCAGGAAAGCCTTCAGGGCCGGCACCTTGCGGAAGAACACCCCACCATCCAGCCCGCCGGCCTGATAGACCACATTGGTGAAGATCACCGGCGCGCCCGCCGCGCGAAAAGCCTCAACAAGCCGGATATTGGCGGCCAAAGCCGCCTCCACACCGGCGTAGAGCGGACTTTCCGGATCGAGATAGGCCATCACCACATCGATCACCAGCAGCGCGGGATGGCTGCCGAAGGCCAGCGCTCCGCCAAAGCCGGCGCGGGCATAATCTGCATCTAGGTCGTTCGTCATTGGGGCGTCCGATAAAGGCAAGGATAACGGGCTCTGCCCCTGGACCCAGCCGAACGCAAGCTCTTAAAACAGGTTTGCCCGAATATGTGTGGAGGAAGAACATGCGCCTCGCCAAATTGCCCTGCGTCGGTTTGTCGCTTGCATGCCTGATCTCGCCCGCGATTGCCGGCCAGTGCAGCGTGGCGAAGGTGGCCGAGATGCCAATGACGTTTTGGCATAACCGGATCTTCGTGCCGGTAGCCGTGAATGATACGCCGGGCATCTTCATGCTCGACACCGGCGCAGCCCTGTCCTTGCTCAACACCGGATATGCCGATCGCGCCGGCGTGACATGGGACACGCATCAGCCGGCATACGCGATGGAAGGGATCGGCGGAAAACAGACGCAGGTGGTGCACGCAGCCCATCTGCGCATGCTGCAATTCGGCGGCGCCAAGGTGCCGGATCGTGAAATGCCGATTTCCGAGATCGAGATGAACCAGCCGGACGGTGCGCCCGTCGATGGTCTGCTAGGGGCGGATATGCTGAATCTGCTCGATCTGGAACTGGATTTCCACACCAACACGGCGGCGTTTTGGCGGTTGTTCGACTGCAAAGAGATCACCCCGATGCATTGGTCGGGCGACTACGCTGCCATCCCGCTCAGCAGGGAGGCCTCCAAGCACGTGGATATCCCGATCTGGCTCGATGGCGCGTTGATGAAGGCCAAACTCGACACCGGCGCCGGTGGCCTGATCCTGGATCGGCAGGCCGCCTTGGCAGCCGGAGCAACTGAAGATCAACTGGCGCATGA